>Ga0182743_1000177_pt1 | contig 102823 bp, 78 predicted proteins | sample eDN3rd30CKraftOP_FD_128522 | JGI IMG/M metagenome (GOLD analysis project Ga0182743, IMG submission 128522) | Enriched Organic Plus compost microbial communities from Emeryville, California, USA - eDNA 3rd pass 30_C Kraft OP (version 2) (version 2) ...
CTGATCGGTTCGCTGAACATGGAACTGCAATCGTACACGCCGGGCACACGGCTGGGCCCGCTGACACGCGCTAGCAGGTGAGCGAACAACAGCAGGACCCGCAGCGGCGCGAAGCGGATGCCCGGCGGCCCCGGGAAGAGGGGCAGGCGCAGAGGGAAGCGCCTTTTCCGCAGGATCAGACACATCGGGAAGCGGACCTCTCGAAGGTAAGGACCGTTCCGGTCGCGAGTCGCGCCAACAAGGTGGATGCGCGGGATTTCGCAAAGCCGCCGGCAGTCGATGTCAGCTTCACCGCATTTCTGAATTCCCTTCCGCACATCCTGGAAGCACGCAGTTTTTCCGCCGTAGTCGATGCGATCGTCAATGCGAAGCGCAACGGCCGTGGCGTGTTCTGCTTCCTCGGCGGTCACGTCGTGAAGACCGGGCTCGCGCCGCTGTTCATCGAACTGATGCAGCGTGGCGTGATTACGCATCTCAGTTCGAACGGGTCGGCGGTCATCCACGACTACGAGATGGCGCGCTGGGGCGGGACCAGCGAGGATGTGGAGGCCGGCCTGACCGACGGCAGCTTCGGCATGGCCAGCGAGACCGGCGCCGAGATGAACCGCGCGATCCGCGAGGGTGCACAAAACAACCTCGGCCTCGGCGAGTCGCTGATGCACGCACTCGCGCGGCGGAGCGACAACGCGTACCCCGACCTCTCGCTGTTACTCGCGGCGCACCGCTACAACGTGCCGTTCACCGTACACGCGGCGCTCGGTGCCGAGATCATCCACCAGCATCCGGATGCCGACGGTGGCGCCATCGGCCAGACCAGCTTCACCGACTTCAAGCGCCTCGCCGCACGCCTGCCCGACCTCGAGGGCGGCGTCGTCCTCAACATCGGCAGCGCCGTCATCATGCCCGAGGTCTTCCTCAAAGCCCTCACGATCTCGCGCAACCTCAACAACGGCCACCCGCGCGAATTCACCGCCGCAGATTTCGACATGCTGCGGCAGTACCGTCCCCGCATGAACGTGGTCGAACGGCCGACCCGCACCGGCGGCGGCCGCGGCTACCAGATCACCGGCCACCACGAGATCATGATCCCGCTGCTTACCTGGTCGGTGCTCTCGCGGCTCTAACGCAAACGCGCGGCTTCAACAGGGAACCGGTTTGGCCTTGGCGGGCCGGGTCACTCCTTCTCACACAGAGCCGCAGAGGCGCAGAGTCGCAGAGTTCTCGCTTGTCGGGGTTGCGCGTGCTCTTCTCGGGGCAGGGCCGCTTACAATTTTATTTTGTTGTAAACGGCTTTCTGCAGCGTCCGCGTCGCTTACTTCCATTCCACTGCAACGTTATCACGGATTCCACTCAAGCGCGGTCTGCATGAGCCCAGACGCCGAACGTGGAGTGGGAGTCCGATCAGCCAAGCCGTTACAAACAAAAAGAAGCTCTGATTACTCGCCAAGTTTCTGCGCACGCGTGACCCGAACGCACCGGAACTCTGCGGCTCCGCGTCTCAGCGGCTCTGTGAGAAAATGAGTGCACAATGCTGCTGAGGAAACGCAGTAAGTGGGGCGCGCGATCCGCGTGAGGATCGCGCGCCGGCGGACTTAGTTCTCTTCGAGGGTCGCGACGACGTTGGCGGGCTGCTCGAGCGGGATGCGGAGCAGCTTGCGGTTGTAGAGGTCGAGCGCGAACAGGAAGTGCGAGTCGACCGAGAGCCCGTAGAAGGACGAGCGCTTGCTCTGATAGATCGTCTGGCGCTTGCCGCTCGGGTCGAAGCGGAAAATTCGACCGTCGCCGCCACGTTCGCCGGCGTACACGGTGCCGTCAGCGGTGACCGCGAGTGAGACGAATCGTCCCGACTTGAAGCCGGTATCGGTGGTTTGCACGACGCCGTTTCGATCGCAGCGAAGGATGCGCCCGTCGTAGGTCGCGGCGTACAGGGTGCCTTCGCGGTCGGTCGCGATCTGGTAGAGATTCGTCCCGAGCATCGTGTAGACCTGCGGCTCGAGCCCTTCGGCGATGCGCCAGATCGTGCCGTTCCACTCCGACACCAGGAGTGTCCCGTCCGGGAGCAGCGCGCTGCCGTAGGCGGGCGTCGTCCCGAAGTCGCTGGCGATGACCACCGCGGAGCCATCATTCCGAATCCGGTACACGTAGTTCGCGTCGCGGGCGCGTGCGATGGCGAAGCTGGACCGGCCATCGGCTGCGAAGACCGGCGCGAACAGCGCATCCGAGGCGATGCGTGAGAGGGTCGACGGGTGCGCCTGGCCATCGCGGATCTGGAGCACACGCGGGCGCGGGCGCAGGCCGAATGCGTCCCAGCCGTAGCTCGCCTGCAGCACGTTCCCGTCGTGGGTCGCCAGTCCCCAGGACCAGGGCAGGTCGGTCGCGATGATCTCGGGGACACCGGGTCTGGTCACGTAGAATTCGACCGTGACGCGCCCGGCGAGGAGTCCCGACTCGGTATGCAGGTCGAGCACCTCGGTGTAGCGCCCCGGCGGCAGTCCGTTCGGCGTCGCCTGCACGACCAGCGTGTCGCCAACGGTGGTCGTCCGGAGCCAGTCGTCACTCGCGCGGGCGCTCCAGGTCCCGACCTCGCCGTGGGCGGTAATGCGAATCCGCCGCTCGACCAGCGTGTCGCCGGCGACCGCGGTCAGTCGCACCGCATCGACGTTCGGAACCAGCGAAGGGAGGGCGTAGCCGACCCGGACCGAGGCCACGATGTCCTGGTTCACTTCGCGAATGTTGGTGAGCCGCAGGCTGCGCAGTTCGCCAAAGGAGTCGCGGCGCTTGGTGCCCGGGAACGGGTCGCCCGCGTCGGCGCGCATGCCATTCGCGAGATCGTTGCGGCCGTCCGCATCGATCAGCGTCACCGCACTCCGCCGCTCGTCCGTGTTCCAGGCCCCCAGCTCGCCACGTTCCGGGTCAATCCGCCACGCCAGCAGCCCCTCTCCCGGCAGGAACTGATCGGAGCCGATCCGCTGCCGGTTCTCGAGAAGGATGTAGCTGCCGGAGGAATTCGGGAGATCGTACCGGTAGACCTTCTGTGTCTTCGCGACCGGCTCGAACACCAGCGTGTCCATGCTGTTCAGCCAGGAAACGCTGACCCAGCCGAGCTGCTCCTTCTCCCAGGCACTCGGATGCGCCGGCGAATACTGCGCGTTGTGGCTGCCCGTGCCCATCAGGCCCCACGCGCCGATGCCTTGCGATGAGCCGTCGTAGTCGTACAGGTCGGGGAGGCCGAGCGCGTGCCCCGTCTCGTGCGCAAGCACGCCGATGTGCATCGGCCCGCACGTCGCCGGATCCACCGCAGGCAGGATCACGTAGTCGGCAATTTTGATCCGCTCGCCGTTCGCGCCGAGATCGTTCGTTATGAACGGCTGCATCGCCGCGCGGTGTGGCCAGATCGCACCCGCCCGACCGTCGCCGGGACAGGGAACCGCGTACACGAAGGCAACAAAGTCGACGTAACCATCATCGTCCGCCGAGTTCGGCACACCATCCGGCCCGTCGTTGTCGTAATGCGAGAAATCGAGCATCCGGTCGGCCGCGCGCAGCACCTGCGAGCGCAGCTCGACCATCTTCCCGAACTGCCCCCAGCCGTACTGCTCCCGCGGCAGGTAATAGCTGGCACTCTTCGGCAGCGTGACCCACGGCGTGACCCGCCCCTCGACCTGCAGCAGCCCGTTCGAGACCTCCGACCAGTACGAAGCGAAGGAAAGCGTGTCGCCCTGCTGCGGCCCGAACAGCCGGTCCTGCAGACGCTCGAACGAGAAGGGCTCCGCCACGTCCGAGTACCGGATCGGAATTACCGGTACTCGCAGTGTACCTTTCAGCGCGGCACCCGCCAGCGCCGCGGCTTCCGGGGTCAGCCCATCCAGCCGACCGGCCGCATGCAGCTCCGCACGCCGGCGTCGCACGTTCTCGACCTTCGCCAGCCACGCACGGCTGAACTCGAGCGGGGAGACCGGGCGCGCGTCCAGCAACCCGGCTATCGCTGCAGGAGGCGGAGCATCCCCCGCCGCTGCCGGTAACGGCAGCGCACTCTGGGCGCGTACGCTCGCAGACATGATGCATGTGAGAACCACCGGCGCGGCCAGCAGCAATAGAGCTGCGCGCACCTGGCTTCCCATTCGGAGATGCAGAGGAATGGCTCGCTCCTTCGCGGCCTGGCGCCTGCCCGGCGCCATGAGTCGTATTGTGCTGTGAGTTTGGTGCGGTAAACCGCAGCGCGGTGTGCCCTGCTGTTCTATCGATACCGCTTCTGTATAGGCCCGGTCAAGACGTTTGTTTCCTCTCGTCCCCGCCCACTTGAAGAGTTACGCGTTTTTGCTATATTTCCTGTCTGCCCCGGAGTGGTTCCGCCGGTGCTGGCAACTTTGGTTTACGGGCATCGCGCCTTGCAGCCGTGGGTTGCGCTGGCGAAGTGAAGGGCGCACCGCCTCCGGGCGTTGCGCTTGTGGCTGGGAATTCGGCCGACCGGTTTGTTGTATCGCGCCTGGATGGGCGCAACGCCCCCATCGTCTAGTGGCCCAGGACATCTGGTTCTCAGCCAGAAAACCGGGGTTCGATTCCCCGTGGGGGTATCACGGTCGCATAGCTCAGTTGCTGCGGAGACTTCGCAGGTGGCTTCGGTCACGAGTGTTGTAGAGTCAGCGTTATTCTGGTCGCATAGCTCAGTTGCCTGCGGCGACTTCGCGGGTGGCCTCGGTTACAGGTGACTTCGGTCACTGATGCGGTTCAGTCAGTTCGATTTCGGTCGCATAGCTCAGTTGGTTAGAGCGCACGGTTCACATCCGTGAGGTCGTAGGTTCGAGTCCTACTGCGACCATACAAACGCCACGGTCGTTTCCCAACGACCGCGGCGTTTTATCATCGCGCAGGTGATCCCGGGCGTCCCGGATCGGAGAAGGAGGCGTGTGCTCGCGCGACTCTCGTCCGCGCTGCGCCTCATGTTTCCTCGCCAAAGCATCGAATAGACCGTAGCGCGGCGCAGGCGTGTGTGCCCAAATTGTGTGTCCGGGCTACCATCGAATCGGTACGCACAGCATCGAATCGCATGCCGCCCTGCCTGCCGCAGAAATCTGCCGTGTCTTACCACGCAGCCATCCGGCGATGGTCGCAGCGTGCCTGCGCACGGGTCCATACACGAAAACGAAGTTCGCGAAGAATTGCCGTTCGACACCACAGGGCACCGGGAAACGACGGTGCAGGGGGGCGAAGTGAATCGAGCCATTGTCACGGTGGGACTGTTTGTATGCGCGGTGCTGCGCGCCAGTAGCGCCCAGGGACAGGGCAATGCGGTGTTACCGCTGCTCGACAGCGCGACCATGAGCGGGAACACGTTGACGTGCTGGTTCGGTTACACCAGCGTGGATAATCAGGTACACGTCGTACCGCTCGGCGGCGCGAACTTCTTTATACCTGGACCGATCAACCGGGGCCAGCCAACGAATTATCTTCCGGGCGTTCATCGCAAGGCGTTCTCGGTCGCGCAGGATATGAGTTCTTTCCAGCAGATGAGCTGGACGCTGGGAGTTGGGAATGCAACCTGTACCGCGGCGGACGCCGTTCACCTTTCACCTGCGCCGAGTCCGGACCCGGCCAGTGCGCTGCTCAAGGTGCAGGACGCGGAGGGTACCTACCGGTTGCTGGTCACGCCGGAGGCCACGCTGATCGACGCGCCGAGCGGCGTGACGTTCTACACGGATGCGACGCGCACGAACGGGGTGTATCTCGGCGCCGGCTCGGGTAGCTGGTCGACGCTGTCGGACGTGAATCGCAAGATCGACTTCGCGGCGGTGAACACGGACGCGGTGCTCGAACGTGTCGCGCGGCTGCCGGTCTACACGTGGTCGTACATCGGTGAGGGGGAGGGCGTTCGGCACATCGGGCCGACAGCCCAGGACTTCCGCGCCGCGTTCGGTCTGGGCGATTCGGACAGGAGCATCGCAACCGTCGACCTCGACGGCGTCAACCTCGCCGCGCTGAAGGCACTGGAGCAGCGGGTGCGCGCCATCGAGGCACGCCAGAATTACATCATCGCGCGCCTGGATGGGCAGAGCGCGGCGGCGCCCGCAATCGTTTCGCAAGCGCCTGAGAACACGGTGTTGCCCGTAACTGTTGCTGTGCCTGCAAAGGTCGCGACACCAGCAACGGTTACGGAAGACACGCTGCTCAACGTCCGCAAGGGCGGCGAAACGTATCTCACGGTGACGAACAGTCGTGTGACGGCGGTTGCGCCCGCGGGCCTGATCATCCGCACGGGTCCGTCGACGGACGTGCACCTCGCGCCCGGGTCGGGGTCGTGGAGCATCACGTCGGACCGTGCTGCCAAGCACAGCATTGCGCCGGTCGAGGGGGAGCGTGTTCTGGCCGGGATCCGCGGCCTCGACATTTCGGCATGGCGCTACATCGGCGAGGCCGCGGGCGTGAAGCACATCGGCCCGACCGCGCAGGACTTCTTCGCGGCGTTCGGCCTGGGCGACAACAACCGCACGATTTCGATCGTCGACGCCGATGGCGTCACACTGGCCGGCATCAAAGCGCTCACGGAGCGTTTGCGCACGATGCAGGCGCGGCTGAGGGAATTCGAGTCTCGCTGATGCCGCGCTTCTTCAATAACGCGTCGACATCGGGGTCACGTCCGCGGAACTGCCGATACGCTTCGGCGCGATCGGTCTCATTGCCGGTCGTCAGCAGGTAGCGTGCGAATTTCCCGGCCGTGTCCGGGTCCCAGACGTTGCCTGCCTCTTCGAAGGCTGCCCACGTGTCCGCGTCCATGGTCTCCGACCACAGGTAGGAATAGTAGCCGGCCGAATACGCATCCGAACTGAACAGGTGGTTGAAGTGCGGCAGCCGATGCCGCATCACGATCTCACGCGGCATGCCGAGGGCCGCGAGCGTCTCGCGCTCGAACGTCGCAGGATCGACTTCGCCGTCCGCACGCAGGTGCAACGCCATGTCGACCAGTGCGGATGACAGGTACTCGACCGTCGCAAAGCCCTGGTTGAACTGTGCGGCAGCCTCGATCCGATCGACGAGTTGCTGCGGCATCGGTTCGCCCGTTTTGTAGTGCAGGGCGAAACGATTGAGGATCGCGGGCGTGAGCAGCCAGTTCTCGTGCACCTGGCTCGGATACTCGACGAAGTCCCGCGGCGTGTTGATCAGGCCGGGATAATAGACGTCCGAGAGGAACGAATGGATCGCGTGGCCGAACTCGTGGAACAGCGTTTCTGCATCATCGACACTGAGCAGTGCGGGCTGCCCCTGATCCGGTCGGGTGAAGTTGTTGTTGTTCGAACTGAGGACGACGTTGTCCTCGAGCAGACCGGAACGGCTGCGATACGACGTCGCCCATGCGCCGGAGCGCTTTCCTGACCGTGCGAAGTTGTCACCGTAGAACAGGCCGACGTCAGTGCCATCCTTGCGTGTCACGTGCCAGACGCGCACATCGGGATGCCAGACCGGGACTGTGCCGGTGATCTCACGGAAGTGCAGTCCGTACAACTCTCCCGCCATGTGGAACATGGCGTTGATCATGTTGTTCAGTTCGAAGTACGGCTTGATCTCGTCCTGCGACAGGGCGTACCGCTCCTGTCGGACCTTCTCCATGTAATAGCGATAGTCCCACGGCTCGATCGTGATGTTGTGACCGAGTCGGGTCGCGATCGCCTGCTGGTCGGCGACTTCTTCGCGTACGCGCGCGACCGCCGCGGGCCAGACGCGACGCATCAGGTCTTCGGCACGGTCGGGCGTTTCCGCCATCGTGCCTTCCATCTGCCAGTGCGCATGGCTCGCGTAGCCGAGCAGTTGCGCGCGCTGGGCACGCACACGCACGATCTCGCGGATCGTCTGGTTGGTATCGTTCGCGTCGTTGTTGGCCCCGCGATTGACGAACGCCTTCCACACACGTTCGCGGAGCGAGCGATCGTCCGCGAACATCAGCACGGGATCAACCGCCGACCGCGTGTTGACGATGGCGAACTGGCCTTCCGGCAGACCCCGTCCGCGTGCGGCTGCTGCGGCCGCCGCGCGGACATCGCCCGGAACGCCGGTCAGTTCGGCTTCGCTCGCGACGATGAAGGTCTGCTCGTCGGCCAACACCTTCTCGCTGAACAGCGCGAACAGTCGTGCAAGCTCCTGGTTGTACGCGGAAAGCTGCTGCTTCTGTTCGGGCGTGAGGTTGGCACCACGCCGGACGAACTGTTCGTAGGTCCGCGTCACCAGCCGCTGCTGCTGTGCATTCAGGCCGGCAGTGTTGCGGGTCTCGTAAACCGCGCGGATACGCTGGAACAGATCCGGATCGAGGTAGATCTCATCCGTTGCTGCCGCGAGGCGAGGAGCCCACTCGCGCTGGAGGGCCTGGTACTCCGACGTGGTCATGTTGCTCGTCATCACGCCGAATACGGCACCGACACGACTCAGCCGCCGGCCGGATCGTTCGAGCGGAACGAGGACGTTGTCGAAGGTTGGAACTGCCCGGTTCCGCGTAATCGCCGCGATTTCATGGCGGCGCTCGTCGATCGCGAACTGGAAAGCCTCGGGGAAGAGCTCCGGCCGAACCTGGTCGAACGGCGGCACGCCGTCGTACGAGCCCGGCCAGTCCTTCAGCAGGATATTGTCGGGGATGGCTTCGCCATCCATGGCTGGCACAGCGGTCACATTCACACGCTCGTTCATGCTGGTCGTACAACTGCTCAGCGCGAGCACCGCCGCGCCTGCAAGAAACAGTACTCTCACTCCACGCTCCATCACGTAAACACCACCGTTACGGTGCGCAACGCACTACGCGATGCTCCCTGCGGGTCCCGGATCGGAGCCTGCCGCAGCAGGAGCAGGCACGCCGACGGAACCTGGACTACTAACTGACCTGTGTCCGTACACGCCGGCAACCGGAGGGGTCCTGGGTCGCCGCCCGCGTCTCACACCGCCAATGCGCAGTTCCGATCCATGCGAAGGCGGGGTGGCGTCGCGGCGATTGCCGCCCGTCGCATTTACGCGATCATTCTTCAGGTGTTCAGCCGGAGCGTTCAACAACATCGCAGCGTCGATGCTGCGATCCGAACGTGCTGTTCCTCAAACCGATTATCCTGCCAATGAATCGTTCTCCTCTGTTGTTCACGATCCTCGGTATGAGCCTCGGCGCACTTGGCACCGTATGGACCGTCCTCAACGGGCTGAGTCTGGTCCCACTGCTAGCGATGGGAGCAGGCTTCGTGCTGAGCCTGCTCGCCGTTCTGCGGCTGGGCAAAGCGTCTGAAAAATGACTACCAGCCCAGCACGAGTGCGAAGATCAGTGGCGCGACGATGCTGGCATCGGACTCGACAATGAACTTCGGCGTGTCTACCGCGAGTTTGCCCCACGTGATCTTCTCGTTCGGAACCGCGCCGGAGTACGAGCCGTAGCTCGTCGTCGAGTCGGAGATCTGACAGAAGTAGCCCCACACCGGCACGTCCTCGCGCCCCATGTCCTGGTGCAGCATCGGGACGACGCAGATTGGGAAATCGCCCGCGATCCCGCCACCAATCTGGAAGAATCCGACGGAGTGCTCGGCGGATGTCGCCGTGTACCAGCCGGCCAGTTCCATCATGTACTCGATCCCGGTCCGAACCGTGTGCACGTTGCGAATTCGCCCGGACAGACAGTGGCCCGAGTACATGTTGCCGAGCGTGGAGTCTTCCCAGCCCGGAACGAACATCGGCAGGTCGCGTTCGGCGGCGGCGAGCAGCCACGAGTCCTGCGGATCGATCTGGTAGCTCTCGCGCAGGTCGCCACGATTGAGCACGCGGTACAGAAACTGGTGCGGGAACAGGCGCTCACCGGCCGTATCGGCCGCAGTCCATTCGGCGAGGATCGCCGCTTCGATCCGGCGCATCGCCTCCATCTCGGGGATGCACGTGTCGGTCACGCGGTTCATATGACGCGCGAGCAGCGCAGCTTCATCCGCAGCGGTAAGGTCGCGGTAGTGGGGTACGCGCTCGTAGTGCTGGTGCGCGACCAGGTTGAAGACGTCCTCTTCGAGATTCGCACCGGTGCACGAGATGGCGTGCACTTTCCCCTGTCGAATCATTTCGGCGAGGGAGCGGCCAAGCTCGGCGGTGCTCATCGCACCCGCGAGCGTGACGAGCATGCGGCCGTCCGCGTCGAGGTGCGCGCGCCAGCCGTCGGCAGCATCGACCAGCGCCGCGGCGTTGAAGTGGCGGAAATGATGACGAACGAAAGCGGAAACCGGCGCAACAGCCGGTGAGGTCGGATGATGCATGAGTTCACTCCGTGAAGCCGGGGACCTCCACAGCGTGACCGCTCCCCGGATACACGATGAGCCACGCTGGGCGCCCTACGGTCGGCAAAATTCGCGGACCGCCATCGAAGCGCCGGGTGGCTCGACCCGCAAACGATAGGCGCGCGCGCGGTCAGCGGTCAACCGCAACACCAAAGCCGCCATTCACTGCGCGGCAGCCCGGCACAAACTTCAGCGTCGTCGCAACCCCGAAACCGGGTCCGCGAAGCCAACGCCTTGTGCGATCTGACGGGGTTGGGTATCATGTCGGCCGATTTGGGCCTACCCGGCTCGCAGGCGAGCAGAGCCCCCTTCCCGGGGCATCTGCTCGTTTTGCATTCAGGCCCCAACCACCGCGCCTCCCCCCAGACAGGCGGTCAGTCTCCGCCATCTATCAGGGAATTCCTGCCGCATGCCCGACTTCAATTCGTTACCCCTGGTCCTTGCCGGCCCCATCGTGCGACGGGTCGAACCGACGCGCGTGAGTGTGTGGGTCGCGCTGTCGGCGGCGCGCACGGTGGAGCTGGCGATCTGGTCTGGAGAGCGAGTGGTGCCGACCGCGGGGACGTACTACGGCAGTGCCGGTGCGTTGCACACGGGGAGCGCGTCGACCATTCGCATTGGCGAGAAGCTGCACATCGCGCTGGTCACGATCGATGTCGCGCTGCTGCCGAACATTGTCTACTCGTACAATGTCAGCTTCAGCGGCGGCGGAAGTCCGGAAGATCTGAGCACGGAGAAGTACCTGGAGGATCAGGGTTCCGCGCTGGATCCGTCGCGACTCGCGCTGGGTTATTTCGCGGGCCGGTTGCCGAGCTTCGCGCTTCCGCCGGCGACGCTGGAGCATCTGCGCATCGTGCACGGCTCGTGTCGCAAGCCGCACGGTCACGGTCCGGATGGACTGGCGATGCTGGACAAGGTGATCGAGCGTGCGCGCGACAATGCGCTAGAGCGGCCGCACCAACTCTACCTGACGGGCGACCAGGTTTACGCCGACGACATTGCGATGGCGCTGCTGCCGCAACTGACTGCGGCGGGGAATGCGTTGCTCGGTGTGCCGGAGCGATTGCCGCTCACAACCGGCACAGGGACCACGACGGTTGCTGCTACGCCTGCGAATTTCCCGACCACATGGCGGCAGGTGCTGATCGAAGAGCAGGCGAAGATGACGAGTGGCGAAGCGTCGAGTCACGCGTTGTCGTTCGGTGAATACTGCGCGCTGTACCTGTTCGCCTGGTCTGAGGTGTTGTGGGATTCGCTGCCTGACCTGGGCGCCATCTTCCCGCAGTGCGGACCCGACGGCAACGGGGAGTGTGCTTCGCCGGACACGATTGTCGCGGGGCTGCCTGCGCATCTGCAATCGCTGTATCCGCCGGAGACGCGAAAGCAGCGCATCGAAGAGCGCAACGCACTTCGATCGAAGTTCAAGCGGCAGGTCGATGATCTGAAGGCGTATCGCAAAACGCTGCCGCAGGTTCGCCGCGTTCTCGCCAATGTGCCGACCTACATGATCTTCGACGATCACGAGGTTACCGACGACTGGTTCCTCACACAGGACTGGAAGGATCGTGTGCTCACGTCGCCGCTCGGCGTGACGGTGCTGCGCAACGGTCTTCTCGCCTACGCGCTGTTTCAGGGGTGGGGCAACAACCCCGCGCAGTTCGCAGTCGGGGATTCGGCGCAGTTGCTCACGCAGGCGCAGGCGCTGTTTCCTGCTGGTGGCGGCCCGGATGCCGCGGCGGCAGCGCAGATCGACACGCTGTTCGGGTTTGGCGGCGGCGCGCCGCGCATCGACTGGCATTACACAGTGCCGACCGGGCCGACAACGACGGTTGTGCTCGACACACGTACCCGCCGCTCGTACAGCAACGGCCGCTACGGTCCGCCCGGACTGATCAGCGCCACCAGTCTGGATGCGCAACTGCCGTCATCGCTTGCACCGGGACCCGGTGCCGAACTGCTGTTCGTCGTTTCGCCCGCGCCGGTGCTCGGTCTCGCGCTGATCGAGGAGATGGCACAACCGCTCGGTGCGCGTGCGGGCTTCGACTTTTTCACTTCCGTGTTGTTGAAGACCGATCCGCGCATCACCGGCTACAAGGAATTCGACATGGAAGCGTGGTCGATGGACACGGCCTGCTTCGAAGCGCTGCTCGCGCGGCTGCACGAGTTCGGGAAAGTCGTGCTTCTCAGTGGTGACGTGCACTACGGGTTCAGTGCGGAGCTGGACTACTGGAAGCGCGGCGATGCGACGCCGTCGCGCATCGTGCAGTTCACGGCGAGTGCGCTGAAGAACCAGTGGGGCGATGTCCCGAAACGCGCGCTGGAAACGGCGACCGTGCAGCGGCTCATGCACGGCGCGTTCTACCCGATGGAACGCCTCGGCTGGAACAACCCGATCGATCTGGTCGGGCGGGTGAATGTGCCGGGCGATGCGATTCCGCGCATGCGCCGCGCGATGCTGCGCAGGCAGCCGGTTGTGCTGCCGGCAGAAGGCTGGCCGCCGGGCACCACCATCACGCAGCCGCCGGACTTCGCATGGCGTACGAGCCTCGTGCTCGATGTGCGGCCGGACGATGGCAGCACCGATGCACGACCTTCCGAGGCGAGTGTCGGAAAGATCTCACCCGACCTCGTCCCCGCCGCATCCGGTCCCGCGTATCAGGCTGTGCTCGAGCGCGGCGCGAAACAGCTCAGGTCGCGCATCGCACGTGGAGTTGTGTTCGCTTCGCATGTCGGTGTTGTTTCGCTGACCGGAGATACGAGTTCGCGCGGCGTGCGGCTCTCATTTCAGCACGATCATCCGCAGGGGAAAAAGCCGAACGACCCGCAGATCTACACCGAGCATCAACTCAGTCTGTTGCCGACGGCGGATGCACCGCCGACGGTTTCCTGACGCGGTGAAGGTGGAACCGTGAATTCTGACGATATCGAGAGCGTCCTCCAGGACCTCGTCGGCAAGTTGCGCGACGCGCTGGAGCCGGTCGCGAAAACGATCGGCGACGATGGCATACGGCGCGAAATCCTGCTTGCGCTCGGGCTGAACCCGGGGGCCGCGGGCACGGCCGTCGCGATCCCGCCGGCCGCGCTGGCGAGCATCGACGAGTATCGCACGCGCAATGCGGAGAATGCGGATCTGCAGGCGTTCATCAGTACGCTCGCGGACATCACCATCGTTGTGCAGGCGGTCACCGATTTCATCCGCTCGATTGCCGCCGCGCCTGACGCCGAAGGTCAGCCTGGTTTTGCTGTCGAGGAAGCGATCAGCTTCTTCCTCGACTCCGTCATCATCAGTTACCTGCGTGTTCGCAACCCCGGCGTCTACATCACGGCGAATGCACTGCGACTGATCGAGGAGCAGGGCATCCGGTACGGCGGCATCACGAAGCTGCTGTTCCGGATCGGCGAGTTCTTCGAGGAGCTGTGGGGTTCGGCGGCGGATCTGCGGACCGAGGAAGATGCACAACGCGTTTCCGATATCGCGTTGCTGATTACCGGCGTCCTCGCGGCAGCATTTACTGAAGCCGAGTTCGTTTACGGTTTCGACGCGGGTCCGGGCGGCAGCCCCCTCGCCGATGCGGCTTCGAACCGCACGCTGACCCTGAAGATCAGCGGCAAGGCGAAGGATGCGTCCAACAACGATGTGAAAGGCGCGATCGATCTCGGGATCGTGCTCGTGCCGGCTGAACACGGTGGCCCGGGCATCGCAACGCGCATCCAGGCGAGCGGGTCGATCGACGTTCCGCTCACCGACAATGTGAGCCTCAGTGTCACCGCACCGGTGCCCGACCTCTTCGTCTATATCCCGACCGGCGAGCGTCTGCCCGGCATGTCAGCGCCCGTGCTTCCGACATCGACGGATGCATCGTTCGGTGTGAGCCTGGCCTACAAGTCGAAACCGAACAAGGAAATCATCTGGGGCGATGCCGACGGAATCCACGTTCGCATCGGCAGCATGAAGCTGGACGGCGGCCTCGGCCTCAAAGATCAGCAGTTCAAGTTCGAGATCAAGGACAGCGCGTTCGTTCTCGCGACCAAGGAGACGGACGGTTTCCTGAGCACGATGCTGAACGCGGTCACCAGCGACGGCAAGCTCGAGACGAAGTTCGACTTCAACTTCGGCTACAGGAAGCGCGAGTGGTTCGTGGGCGGCGGCATGGGCCTGATGATGACGCTGCCGCTGCACGAGACGCTGTTCATCGTGAAGTTCGACACGCTGACGATCGGCCTGGCGATCGGCGAAACAGCGGGGAAGAAGCCGGGCATCAAGCTGGAGGCATCGGTCAGCTTCAGCCTCGACATCGCCGGTGTGCTCCAGGCATCGGTCGATCGTGTCGGACTCGCGGGCCTGCTGACGTTCGAGGATGGCGACTTCTCGCTCCAGTTCAAGCCACCGAACGGCGTTGGACTGGCCATCAACGCCGGGCCTGTGCGTGGCGGTGGCTTCCTGATGTTCGACTTCGACCGGCAGGAGTACGCGGGCGGGCTAGAGCTGGACATCGCCGGCGTTGTCACGGTCACGGCGCTCGGCATGATCACGACGAAGCTGCCGGACGGCAGTGAAGGGTTCTCGCTGATTGCGATCGTGTCGGTCGAGTTCGGTACACCGATTCAGCTTGGGCTCGGCTTCACGTTCAACGGCGTCGGCGGCATCCTCGGCCTCAATCGCACGATGCGGCTCGAGGCGATGGCCGCGGGCATCAAGTCCGGTGCCGCAGAACGCATTCTCTTCCCGCGCGACATCGTCGCGAACGCGGCACGCATCATCAGCGACCTGCGCGTCTACTTCCCGCCCGAGCGCGATACGTTCCTGATCGGCGGCATGCTCAAGATCGGCTGGGGCACGCCTTCGATCCTGACGCTCTCGCTCGGCGTGATCGTGCAGATCCCGCCCGGCACGTTTGCCATCCTCGGCGTGCTGAAGATCGTGCTGCCGACCGAAGAAGCCGCGATCCTGCAGCTCAAGATCGGATTCCTCGGCGCATACGAACCGGACAAATCGCGCGCGTGGTTCTACGCAACACTGTACGACTCGCGTCTGTTGTTTATGACGCTCGAAGGTGGGCTGGGCGTGCTGGTCGCGTGGGGCGACGACAGCAACCTGGTGGTGTCTGCGGGCGGGTTCCACCCGCAGTTCAGGCCGCCGCCGCTGCCGTTCCCGACGCCGGACCGCATCTCGGTCAACATCCTGAACCTGCCGTTTGCGCGTATCCGCGCGATGACGTACTTCGCGGTGACATCGAACACGGTGCAGTTCGGTGCGCGCGCGGAGCTGTTCTTCGGGTTCGACTTCGCCAGTCTCGAAGGCCACCTCGCGCTCGATGCGCTGTTCCAGTTCTCGCCGTTCTACTTCATCGTCGAGGTCTCGGCGTCGGTCGCGCTGAAAGTGTTCGGCGCGGGGTTATTCACGGTTCGTCTGCGCGGTTCGCTCGAGGGCACAACGCCGTGGCGGCTCAGCGGTGCTGCGTCCGTGTCGATCCTGTTCTTCTCGGTCGATGTGAACATCGACGAGACCTGGGGCGAGACGGTCTCGACGGTGGAGCCCGGGACGATGGGCATGCCGCTGCTCGTGTCCGAGCTGCACAAGGAAAGCAACTGGCTCGCGCTGCCACCGCGCGGAACCGATCTGCGCGTGTCGCTGCGCAAGCTGGATGACGCGACGGAGAAGCTGGTCCTGCATCCGATCGGCGAACTGATCGTGAGCCAGCGGGCGCTGCCGCTGAACGTCAGTATCGACAAGGTCGGCGCGCAAGAACTCACGGATGCGAAGCGCTTCAGGATCGATGCGTCGACCGGCACACTCAGACGGCGTGGCGACCGCGACGAGCGCTTCGCGATGGCGCAGTACCGCGACATGAAGGACAGCGAGAAGCTGTCGCTGCCCGCGTTCCAGAATGTGCCCGGCGGCATCACGCTCGGCGTGTCCGGCGAGCAGACTCGCAGCAGCCGTGTGACCAAACGTCGGGTGCGTTACGAGACAATCATCGTCGACACGGATTACAAGCGCTTCGTCAGGAGCTTCTTCTCCTTCTGGGACAAGCTGTTCACGCATTTCCTCGGCGGTTCCGCGGTCACAAAAGTGACCGTCTCGGAAGCGCATCGGAAACAGGTGCAGCCGTTCGACGAGCGCATCATCGTCGCCGATACCGGCTATGCGGTAGCGAACATCGCGAACAATCGGATTGTCGAGGGGTCGCTCGTGTTCGCGAGTGAAGCGCAGGCGCGCGAGTTCATGCGCGAGCAGGTTGCCGCGAATCCTGCCCAGGCCGCCGCACTGCATGTCATCCCACGTTACGAGGTGAACGGCGTATCATGAGCCCGCGACTTGGTACCTATTCGTTTCTGCCGTGGCTGCGCCAGGGCCTCGCCAACGAAATCCGCGAAGCCAGCATTCCCGCAGGCTCGAGCCGCGCGACGATCGACGTTGCGCTGCAGGTCAGCGGAACCGGTGGCGCTGCGACACTGACCGAAACGGTCACACGGGCTGTACCGCTGTACGGTCCCGGCGATGTCATCGCGATCGATCGTCGCGCGATCGTGCGGACCGAACCGCGCGATCGCATCACGAACTTCGAGTCGAACTACCTGCCATACATCGAGTTCTACGACGAAGACTTCCCGTGGCGCTACTCGCCTGAACCCGCGTTCGGACACCGACTCCGGCCGTGGCTCGCGCTGGTCGTGCTGAAGGAGGACGAGTTCAGCGACATCGCGCGTACACGTGAGCGACCGTTGCCGTGTATCAGCGTCGATGCGCCGGAATCGGTGTTCCCGTCCGCGGATCAGCTCTGGGCGTGGTCGCACGTGCACGTGAACCGCGATCTCGGCGCGACCGAAGACCAGATCGTGACCACCGACATGAACGCGGTGCTGCCAAAGCTGGAATCCGCACTTCGCAGCAACGCAGACCTCGGCTACTCGCGACTGCTCTGCCCGCGTCGTCTCGATGTCAGCACGACCTACCATGCGTTTGTGATTCCCGCGTACGAGTCCGGCCGGCGTGCGGGTCTCGGCATCGATCCGGCCGGCACTCCCGCAATGCAGGCTTCGTGGGGCGGCACACCGGGTCCGCAGCCGAATCTCTTCCCGTACTACTACCGCTGGTCGTTCATCACTGCGACGTACGGCGACTTCGAGTACCTGGTTCGGCTGCTCGAGCCGCGGCCGGTCGACAATCGTGTCGGCCGTCGCGACATCGATGTGCAGGAGCCCGGCTCGAACCTGCGCGGCATCAGCGATCCTGTACTTGCGGGAGTGCTGCGTCTCGGTGGTGCGCTGCGTGTACCGCTCGACACGATGTCGACAACCGACCGTGCAGAGTACGACCAGTTCAACGAGTGGGATCGTACCGGTTATCCGAAGCCGTTCCAGCACGACCTCGCCGCGTTCATCAACCTCACTGATGACTACAGCGAAAAAGCTGCGGAAACAGCAAACGCCGACAGCGACTACGATGCCTCGATTCCAGACGCCGACAATCCGGGTGGCACACAGACCGACCCCGATCCGCTGATCACGCCGCCGCTGTACGGCCGCTGGCATGCGCTGACCGAGCGCTTGCTGAACGAACGTGATGGATCGCCTGTCGAGCACAACCGCGGCTGGGTGCACCAGTTGAATCTGGATCCGCGGCATCGTGTGGCCGCGGCATTCGGCACGGAAGTCGTGCAGCGCAATCAGGAAGACTACATGGAAGCGGCGTGGGAGCAGGTCGGCGATGTGCTTGCCGCCAACGACCGCATCCGCACAGGGCAGTTCTCGAAGTTTGTCGCGCAGACGTGGCACGTGCGCACACTGATGCCGCTCGCAGCGAAGCCTGCACAGCGCGAGCGCGCACTGGCGATTGCGGCACCGGTGCAGGCGCGTGTTCTGTCGAACGGCGTGACGCTGCACCAGCGCGTCGCCGAAAGCACCCTGCCGCGTGCATTGCTGACACCGCAGGCGAGGCGGGTTCTGAGGCCGGCGGGTCGTCTGATCCGGTTGTCGCCGTTCGATGCGCAGCGCACGCCCGGCAATCTGCTCGAGCGCACGAATGCGGGGGAGGTGACTGCGAATCCGCCGAAGCCACCGCTGAAGAACGCGCCGACACTGGAAGACATTGCGGATGCGGCGCAGGACGCGGCGGAAGCGGAAGTGCCGCCGATTGTCCGGACGCTGCTCGAGCGGTTCCCGTGGATTGTTGCAGTTGTGCTTGTGCTTGCGTTGTGGTTGCGTGCGAGCGGCGTGCTGATGGTTCCGGTCTTTGCGTTCCTGTACTGGCTGTGGCGACGGTTGCGCAGTTGGCGCGATGCGATGCAGGCGCCCACAGGATTGCGCCCGGAAACCCGCACGCCGGCGACCGTCGATGACCTGCCGACGAGTCCGGATTTCCGCATCATCACCGAGCTCGACGACACGTTCCGTCCGTCCGCAAATGGCGCAGACAGCGCAGTGGCGGTGCGTTACAAGCAGGCTTTGCGCGATGCGTACCGGATGGAGGACGCAGCCCGGAAGGCGAGTGTCGGACTGCGACCGAATCGTAAGCCGCTGGACCTGCGCGCGACCGTCAACACACTGGTTGCTGCGGTCGAGCCGGCCGTCACGATTCCGCGCCACATCAAGGCGGGCATCAACATCCCGCACCGCATCCGTGACCAGCAGACCGATGACTTCGTCGAGGTTCGTGCGTACCCGGTGATCGACCTGCCGATGTACAAGCCGCTGGTCGAACTGTCGGAGGAGAACTTCCTGCCGAACCTGAATCTCATCGAGCAGAACACCATCTCGCTGCTGGAGACGAACCGCCGGTTCATCGAAGCGTACATGGTCGGGATCAACCACGAGTGGTCGCGCGAACTGCTCTGGCGCGAGTACCCGACCGACCAGCGCGGCTCGACGTTCCGGCAGTTCTGGGATCCGTCCGCATTTCTCGACGATGGCGCTGCAACTCCCGAACAGCAGCGCGAACGGCTTCGCGACATCCCGCCGCTGCATCGCTGGACGAAGCCGTCGGAACTCGGCTCACACAATCATCGCCAGACCTCAGGTCCCGCGCGCGAAGACCTCGTGCTGGTGATTCGTGGCGAGTTGCTGAAGCGCTACCCGAACGCCGTGATCTATGCGCATCGCGCGCGCTGGCAGATGCGAAACGGTGAGATCGCGCGTGACCTGCCGCGCGTGCTCGATGATCCAGGTGTAGCCGACAACGAAGCGCCGCCGCGCACCAAGGTCAGGACCCCGCTGTACGAGGCGCGCATCGATCCCGATATCACGTTCTTCGGATTCGATATCACAGCCGAGGAGGCGCTTGGCGATCCCGAAGGCAACGATGTCGATCGGGCCGGCTGGTTCTTCATCCTCAAGGAACGCCCGGGCGAACCGCGTTTCGGTCTCGATCTCGGCGCCGGTGAGACGCTGTACACGTGGAACGACCTCGGCTGGGACAACGTTGCGCCGGGCATCCAGCCGGGCGACATGCTCGAGATCACCGCGACATCGCCGGAGATCGCGCTGGTCACGCCGCCCTCATCGGCTGGCGATGACCTGCGTGCACAGGCGCAGGATGATCGCGCGGTACGTTGGCACCGCGGCATGGATGCCGCCGAGCTCGCGTACATCCTCTATCAGGTACCGGTCCTCGTAGCCGTCCACGCGGCCGAGATGCTGCCCAGGAAAGTGCAGGAGGAGTAGCAATGGCGTCGGATGAATTTTCCCTGCTGCAGTCGCAGCTTCAGCAGACGCGGGAGGCGCTCGATGCTTCGCGCGCAGAACTGCGACTCGCGACCGATCGTCAGCGCCGCATCGCGGATGCAAAGGCGCAGCTCGACCGCACATTCCATGAAGGCGATCGCAAGGCTGTAATCGAGCGGAGTCGTCTCGAGGAACAGCAGCATGCCGCGGCAAAGCGGGTCGAAGAGTTACGCGGTCGTACGCTGGAGTTCGAACACGCGACCATCGCGGCGCTCGAGGCATTCGCGAAGTTCTCAGACCCGCGAGTCCAGTTGCAGCGACTCGACGACGCGTTCCCCATCCTACTGCTGCCGCTGCGCATCGAAACACGGTTCAAACAGTTGTCCGGCAGGAGTGGTACAACACACCAGCTCTGGGTGCGTGTGTACCCGGACGACTGCGCGGTCGACACGTTCGAGCCCACGCTGTCGGAAGCGGAAGTGCGGAATGCCCGCCGCTACTGGACCGAGGTCTGGCGCGCGGGCGATGACGAGGCACTGCAGCGTGCAGCGTGGCGCAACCTCGTTTCGAGCCACGGCTCCGGTCGCGCACTCTGGATCGCTGAGCAGTACCAGCCAATCAACGGCCTGACGCCGCCGGTCGACGGTACAGGCGAGCCCGAATTCCCTGCTGACGATGACGAGTCGGTCCGGCGCCGATCGTGGTCGCGCGCGCCGCACGTCTCGGTGTTGCCTGATCGTCTCGTGCTGATGGGGTACACGGGTACAACAAAAGTTTTCGAGCAGACCGGCAACCCGATCCCATCGCCGCTCGTGGTCGGTCCGGATCCGATGGCCGATCCCGCCGACCAGATCCATCAGGATGGTGATGACATCGCCGTCAGCGAGGAGATGCGGTGGCTGGTCGACTTCGGGGAAGCCGTCGACAAGGGCATGGGCTTCCGCATCGACCTGACGCCTGAGCAGTTCGCCGCCGGCTTCGATCGGCTGCTGGTGCTCGGTGTCCGGATGGCGGCAGACGAGAATGCCGGGCGCAGCGAATTCGAACAACTGTTGCGCAGTCATCAGCACAGCCGCTCCGGCCTCGCACTGCTGCGCCAGGGCGCACCGACCAACAACACCGATGACGGCGATGCCGCCTGGTCGCGCAGCGCGGCTGCCGACGCGAGCTTCGCAATCATGCAGAGCGGCGGCCTGTTCGAGCGGCAGCTCGACTGGTGGGAACGCACGGACGGTCAGTGGCTCGCCGAGATGCTGGGCATCGACAGCGCGGTGCTGAAGCGTGTGGAAGGCGCGAACCATAAGGAGGTCAGCGAAGCGCAGGCGATGAACCTCGCGCTGTTCCCCGCGACCATCGGCTACTTCATGGACACGATGATGTCGCCGGTGTTCGACGATGCCGACACAGAATTCGTGCGCGAGTTCTTCACGCACTTCGTTAGCGGCCGCGGCATGCTGAGCGCGATCCGCATCGGCCAGCAGCCCTACGGAATCCTGCCCGCCACGGTCTACAGCCGCATGTCCTGGGGGCGGGGCAACGTCACCACGCATGTGCCGGCCATTACGCAGGTCGAGAAGCTGCACGCCATCCTGATGCGCGCGCATCGCGCGTGGGGCGACCTGTTGAACCGCGTCGCATACGTCGGCAAGCCCGGCGACCCGCATGAAACGCTGCTTCATGTGCTGGGCCTGCACGCATCGTCGATGGAGTTCGACCAGCGCTGGGCGGAGAGCCTGGAGCAGGTCATAAACCGTCTGAACCTGCAGGGCGTTCTCAGCAAGCTCATCGAAACGATTCGGCTGCAGATGCAGGGCACTGGGCTGCTCGCCGCGCACGGGCACGACCCCGCAACCGACGGGCGGCCGGACATCCTCGACAAGTTTTTCCTGCGCACACCAACGGCAATCGATGCGGCGAATCTCATCCACGATCAGCCGTTATCGGAGGTCGATGGCATTCGTACGTACACGACGGATGGTCGCGACTACATCGACTGGCTCGCGGAAGTCGCGCCAGGCGGCGTCGAACCGGTGCGCACACACGCGGGCTTTTCCTCTGCGCCGACCGCGTTGCTCTACCGCATGCTGCAACACGCGGTCATCCTCGGCTACCACGATGCGGGGGTTGAACTGCATCGTCGCGCGCGCGATCTGCCGACCGAACAGGTCCGTATGCTCCGGCGCGATCCAGCGTTCATCCATGTTACCGAAGGCAAACAGAGCGAAAGTCGCTTCCAGCTTCTGTACACGGACAGCACAGTGATCGGCGGCAACGCCAAAGTGAGCGTTGCGGACCATATCGCATCGCGGCTTGGTTATCACGCCGACGTGTCGCGGCTGAAAGTCCAGCTAGATGCGCTGCAGCGTTTGCGCGGGCTGCCGAGTGCACGACTGGAGCGGCTGTTCATCGAGCACCTCGACACCTGCAGCTATCGTCTGGACGCGTGGCTGCAGGGGCTCGTGCAGTTGCGACTGGCGGAGCAGCGCGGGCTCGACAATGAAGCCGATCCGCGGCAGGGGCTGTACCTCGGCGCGTTCGGTTGGCTGGAGGATCTGCGGCCCTCCGATCACACGCGGGAACGCGTGCAGTTGACCGATCCCGATCTCGTCGCAGCGTTCGACCGCCCGGGCGATGAACCGCTGATGCGCGATGCCGGCAATGCGGGTTTTGTGCATGCGCCCTCGCCGAATCATGCGGTCACCGCGGCGGTACTGCGCAGCGGTTACCGCAGCACTGCAACACCGCAGGATCCCGGCGTGCTCTCGGTGAACCTGTCATCCGAACGGGTCCGGCGCGCGATGGCAGTCATCGAAGGGATTCGCAACGGGCAGAGCCTCGGCGCGCTGCTCGGTTACCAGCTCGAGCGCGGTCTGCACGACCGACACGCCGAAGCGGAAGTCGACAGCTTCATCTTCAAGCTGAGGAAAGCGTTCCCGCTGGTTGCGGATAGCATCCGCGAAACCGCATTGCCGGTAGAGGACGGCGCCACCGATACGGAGGAATCGATCGAATCGATCGAGGCACGCAACGTCGTCGATGGTGTGAAGCTGGCCGAACACATCCGCAAGACGGGACAGCGTACGTATCCGTTCGGCAAGACCTGGCTGCCGGCTGCGAGTGCCGCACAGCGCGCCGTAATCGACAGCGAAGTTGCGCGTCTGCTCGACACGCACGATGCGGTTGCCGATGTCGGCATCGCGGAGGGCATCCATCACATCGCGCAGGGCAACTACGACCGCGCCGCCGCGACGATGGATGCGTTTACGAGCGGCGAACTGCCGCCGATTCCCGACGTGGTGCAGACACCACGCAGCGGCATCGGCCTGACGCATCGCGTCGGGCTGCACTTCCGGTCCGGGCTTTCGCACACGGACTCGCCGGTCGCGCTGCCGCTCACGCCGCGCGCGAATGCAGAACCGGCAGTGAACCACTGGCTCGCATCGCTGCTCCCCGATTCCGCACAGGTTGGCGTGCTCGTCGAGTGGAGCGACGGCAGCGGTGCGAGCGGCGAGAAAGTTGTGACGCAGGCGGATCTCGGGCTCCAGCCGATCGATCTGCTGTACCTGCTGAACGTCGAGGGTGAGCAGGCGATGAGCGCACTCGACGATCGCATCATCCTGCACAGCACAGCGGGACGACGGCCTGATGTACGTGCCCGGATCCGCTACACCAGTCGCCTGGCCACGCCGTTCATTTCGCTGTTCGAAGTTGGCGCGCTGATCAGCGAACTGCGGCCGCTGCTGCTCGGCGCGCGCCCGCTCCGTGCCACCGACATCGCGCTGCCGAACGAGGTGGACACCACACACGCCGCGCTGCCTGAATACAGCACGACGCGGCTCGCTCACGTCCGCGCGATCATCACCGATGCCGCTGGCCCGCGGGAGGCGCTGCGTACACTCGCGGCAGAGCTGCAACTGCTTGTTGACGATGCGGAGGTAAACCGCGCGGCGCTGATCGCGGGAATCGACGGCCACATCGCCCGCTTCGTAGCCGGCGCGTCGGAACTGGGCTTGAGCGGCGTTACGGACGGCGGCTTCGGTTCCGTGATGGACTGGAAGCGCGAACGCTACAGTGCCGTGCTGACGAAGGTGAAGTTGCTGCTGGAGCGCTGGCAGGAGCGGCTCGACACGTTCGATGCGCTGCTCAACGATTACGACTTCCTGCCGCCGGCAACTACCGACGAAGCGCGTTTCGAGATGCTGGCGCGGATCGAGGCGCTCGTAGCCGTCAAGACGACCACGCCGCTTCCTGCAACGCCGGCGGCTTACCGCGCGGCGCTGAACACGCGTCGTGCGGCGTTCGATGCGAAGCGCGGCGCACTGGCCGCGGTGCTGGGAGCGACTACGCCCGATCTGGCTGCGCTGCTGGCGGACAGCGCTGCAGCAGCGGTCGACCTGCACCACTTCGACACGGCGAAGCTCGAGCTGGATGCGGAGGAGAACGAGGTCGTTCGTTATTCGGGAGACCTGCTCGCGCTGACACGCAGCATGGTCGCCGAGGTAGACGAGCGTGTTGCAAACGCCGATACCGCACTCGCGGACTACGCGGTGGCAACGACGGCCGCGGCGCGCGAGACTTCGTTCAACACCGCCGCGCACGCGCTGCTCGGTGCCGACTTCCTGACGGTTCCCGAGTTCCGCATGTCGAACGCACAGGCAGCAGAGCTGAGCAACGCGTACGACGCGCGCGGTTCGCTGCTTGATCACCTGACCGACACGCTGGAAATCGAGTTCCCCGTCGACGAGTGGCTGTACGGTGCCGCGCGTGTGCGCGCGCCGCTGCAGCGCTGGGAAGCCGCAACGATGCTCACGGACGCACTCGCGCAGCGTGAACTCGTGCTGGAGCCGCTGCAACTGCCGCATCATCCCGGTGACAGTTGGCTCGCGCTGGAGCACCCTTCGACGGTCGCGCTCGACACCGATCGATTGCTGTACACCGCACATTTCGCTGCGTCGTTCGATGCGGAAGCACCGCAGTGTGGGCTGCTGCTCGATGAATGGACGGAGGTCATCCCTGCAGCCGACGAGACGACCGGCATCAGCTTCCATTACGATCGACCGAATTCGGAGCCGCCACAGGTCATGCTGCTTGCGACATCGCCCAATCTGAACGGACGGTGGGAGTGGGCGGACCTGGTGGATACGCTGCATGAAACGCTCGATCTCGCGAAGCGGCGTGCTGTCGAGCCCGACCATCTCGCGGGCACCGATTACGCGCGCTTCCTGCCCGCGACCATTTCCGCCGCCACAATGTTGCCGATCACGATCGCGCTGAACTTTGCAATCGCGAACAACGTGTACCAGTTCGTACAGACGGGAGAGAGCAATGGCTGAGCCGATCATTGCGAACCTTCAGGCCACGCTCGCCGAGCGGCTCCTGCCGACGATCACGATGTGGAACCGGCTGGAAGGTCGGCCGCGGACACACAACTTCGAGCGCACACTTCGCGCAACCGTGCACGACCCGCTGTGGATGCTCACGCGGCAGTGGCAGGTCGGCGAGTTCAAGGGGGAGGATGCCGGTTCGCCCGTGTTCGCGAAGCTGAATGTCGACAATCGCCGACTCGATGCGTTCCAGCCTGGCAGCGCCGCGACCGAATCGTTCGACTACGAGGTACCGCTCGAGGCGCAGGTCGAGCAGCGCCCCATTCCATTCGAACGCGAAGGCCACTACCTCGCCCTCGACATCCGCCTGCTGATGGGGCGGCAGTGGCTGCGCATGGTGCGTGGCCTTGGTGATCATCGCGCAGAGTTCATCGCGGAATACAGGATCGAGCCGCCGGATCCAGCCGACCCGCGCGATGCTGCCGTGTGCGCGGATACCGAAGCGTGGCAGCACGTTGCCGCGGTCGCAGGACGGGCGATGGATGGCTATAAGCTGTATCGGCACATTCGCGCGGGTGGCGCCGCGCACGAAGGCACGACCATCCCCGCCGCGCAGCATGGCGCGCTGGCAACCATCGCAACGCGCTTCGTCGAATGGTTCGAGCGACAATTCCGGCAGCCTGCTGCTGATGATGCCTGGCGACCCGAGTACCTCGAGTACCAGTTCGCCGTTGCGGGAGAAGATGCGACCGGCCGCGGTGTGCTGACCGCCGGGTCGTACCATCACGGGCATCTCGACTGGTACAGCGTCGACATCGATCCGGATCGTGCATCACTCGGCGCGGTCGCGGCCAATGGCACACCGCCCGGAACCGCGCCGCGGCCGACCGGCTCGTTCATCCCGACGCAGTTAATGTTCGAAGGCATGCCGAACAGTCGCTGGTGGTCGTTCGAGGACGGCCGCACCAACCTCGCGGGGATCAAACCGGGCACGAAGGATCTCGCGAAACTCATGCTGCTCGATTTCGCGCTGATTCAGGGCAACGACTGGTTCCTGTTCCCGCTCACGCTTCCGGTTGGCAGCAGCACGCGCATTCGCGGTCTTGCGGTTACCAATGTGTTCGGTGAGCGCACCTGGATCGAAGCCGCGGGACGTGGTCGCGATGAAGACTGGCAGCGCTGGAACATGTACACGCTCGCCGTAGACGGCACCGATGATGTTGCAGCGGACATGCGATTCGTGCTGCTGCCCACCGTCCCGAAGATTCAGCTCGGTGAGCCGATCGAGGAAGTTGTGCTGATTCGCGATGAGATGGCGAACATGGTCTGGGGTATCGAGACGCGTGTGCCGCTTCCTCACGGCCGCAGCAGGCCAGGGTACGAAGCCGCGGTCGACCTGCGCCGCTTCCATCAGCGACTCGTCGATGCCGCGCCAGCGCCGGAACCGCCGCCGGCCGCCGCATCGGTGCGTTACAAGGTCATGTCGAACAACGTGCCGGAGAACTGGATCCCGTTTGTACCTGTGCGCGTCCCCGGCGACATCCGCAGCATCCAGCTACAGCGTGCCGCCCTGCCACGCATCATCGATCGCGATCCGAATCCGCCGCTGAAGATTCGGCCACGCACGGGCATCATCGGTGTCGGTCGCGAGAGTGGCGCTGCGTACTTCCTGCATGAAGAGGAGGTGCCGCGCGCGGGCGTGCATGTGATGCAGCGCTTCCAGCGTGCGCGCTGGATGGGCGGGCGCGTCGTGACCTGGCTCGGCGTCGAGAAACAGACCGGCCGCGGCGAGGGCGCGAGCAACCTGCGTTTCGATTATCTCGCGCCGGCGGGCGGGAAGTAGAGGTTCGGGCGCCGGACGCTCAGCCCGCTGGCAGCATGAACACGATCCCGTACGCGATCGTCCCGGCCATCGTCGGCAGCGCGACGTTCCGCCGGACCCGCTGGACTACTCCATCAAGGCGCGCAGGCGTTCGCGATACTGACGGCTCGAGTACACCTTTGTCCCATCCTCGAGCTTCACCATGTATTCGCCGCTGAACCACGACACGATCTCGCTGATCCGTGTGACGTTCACGATGGTTGAGCGGTGAATGCGAATGAAATGGTTCGGCGGCAGCGAATCCTCCATCTTCTGAAGCGTCTGACGGAGGATGTGGACCTTCCCGCCCGCGTGAATTCTGACGTAGTTGTCCGCGGCCTCGATCCAGTCGATCTCTTCGACGGGAAGAAAGCTGACGCGCCCACCGGACCGGATTGGGAGTCGTGAGGGGAGCGAGCGATTGCGTTCGATCTCTTCGAGAAGCGTGAGTCGTCGGTCCAGCTCGGCTGCGGGGCGAGCGGAACGGATGCGGGAAGCGGCATGCGAAAACGCCTCGAAGAAGCGCTTGCGATCGAAGGGCTTCAGCAGATAGTCCTGCGCATGCACCTCGAACGCCTTGATCGCATAGTCATCATGCGCGGTAACAAAAATCACCGCGGGCACAGCAGTCGCCGGAAGTGCAGCGAGCACCTCGAAGCCATCCAGCCCGGGCATCCGTACATCCAGGAAGACCAGGTCGGGGGAACGTTCAGAAATTGCCCGAATCGCTTCGTTGCCGGTCTCGCATTCGCCGATAACCTCTGCATCTTCGATCATCTTCAGCAGCGTGACCACACGGTCGCGGCCGAGCGGCTCATCATCGACGACCAGACAGCGGATCTTCATCGTTCTGTTTCCACTTCGCGACGGAACGGGAGGGTAACACGTGCTTCGAACCAGCCACCCGGAGCTTTCGCAAGCACGAGCTCGTGCGCCGGGCCGTAGAGCTTCTCCAGTCGTGCGCGTGTGGTGCGCAGGCCCACCCCGTTCGCAGCGGTAATCCCGCCATTGGCGCCCACGCCGTTCCCCGTATCGCGCACAACGATGCGCAGCATGGAATCAAGCCGTTCTGCCGTGATGTGGACACCTCCGGGCATCGGGTTCGGCGCGACGCCGTGCCGAACGGCATTCTCTACGATGGGCTGCAGCAGCATGCCAGGGACCAGGGAATCGAGCGTGTCGTCGTTGAGGTCGATCCGGACACTTAGGCGATCTCCGTAACGCATCTGTTCGATCTCGAGGTACCGCCTGACGAACTCCACTTCATCCACCAGGCGGACCTCCGGCGTGCCTGCGGTGTCGATCGCGCTGCGCAGCAACTCGCTCAGGCGTGCAAGCATATCCTCCGCACGCTCGGAGTCTTTGCTGATCAACGCAGAAATCGCATTGAGCGAATTGAACAGAAAATGCGGGTGCAGTTGCGCGCTGAGTGCATGGAACTGTGCGATCGCGAGTTGTGCCTCAACCTGCGCGGTACGTACAAGACGGTCCTGCAGCGCGGACCGATAATCGAGCGCCATCGTGACCACGACAATCACGCCGTAGGTCAGCACGTTGTACGAAGCGACAGAAAATAGCAATTCGCGAAAAGGCCTCGTCGGAGAACCGGCGGCCTCTCGCAGAAACGCATAGAACACGACATCGATCAGATGCACGATCAGGAATGTCAGCGCGTGGGCCGCAAACCCGGCAAGGGGTGAACGAAAACGCTCGCGCAGCCGGCGTGTATTCCACATGAGCGCCGGCGTCAGCAGAGCCCAGAACCACGCACTCGCAAATGCAACAATGAGCAATCGTGGCCATGATTCGACACCGGCGCCACTCGTGAGCGACAGCAGCGCGGTCTGCTGTGCGGACCAGAGCCCGAACAACGTCCAGACCGCAAAAACGATGGGAAACGAGACTCGCCGTGCTATAGGCGAAGACCGAAGTTCTTCCGAGGTGGACTGATGGGTGGTGGCCATGCTCATGACGGGAGTGGCCCCGGATGAAGATGGCCAGTCATCCACGCCTAGGGATTGGCTTGCATCGATGTCGCGTCCCCGCATTTGACCACGGGGTTCCAGTCCGCAAACAGCCCCTGCGTATTGTGCTCCCAGTTCCAGACATGCAGGTACCAGATGTTGAGTTGAGCCGAGCGCTTCAGTTCCTGACCGAAGATGGTCGGGGGCTCCTGCTCCGTCCAGCTCGGGATCGGGATGATGTACTCGACGCCGACCAGCCTGAGCTGCCCTTCCGCAGTGGGAGCATAGACCAGGATCTCCGGTTGCTCGACATCGAGCTGGTTGTCAAGCAGCGCATTCTTCTGGAAGTGCAATCCCATACCGCCATCTGTGGGATGCTCGAGGCATTTCGGGATCGTAGTCGGGTATCCTGCCTTATGTGCTTCCTCGATGTTATGGAACGCCTCCGTAGCTGCACGCGCGCGCATCAGGTCGCGTTGCACGGCCGGCTCATACTCCTCTGCCCAATGCGGAAGATCGGTTTCTGGCGAGTCGGTCGGTGCGGCTGCTTTCGTCGAGCTTGAACCGGCACAGCTCGCAAGCACAATCGATGCGATCAGTACGAGGCTGGGCCTGTCGGAACGAGCGGGCATCGTGAACTCCAGACGCAGAAGTGAACATTCGAGCCACAACGTTTGCTGATGGCTGCTGAATGCCTCCATTCTGCGCCTGAAAGCGCACGCAGTCAGGAGTGTTGGGGCGGCCTCGTGAATCGAAGGGGCGGGAACTGCTTCCGCGGGGGCGATTCCCGATCGGATCTGTTCATCAGCGAATCGCTCGCGCCCGGCAGCGGTACTCCTGTCGGTCGGCCTGCTCCATGCAGCAGCGGCATGGTGTGGTTGAATCATGACCGCAGGAAAGGGCAACTCTGATGCAGACAACAAATCGCGCGGTGTGTGTTACGAGCGTCGCGCTGCTGTTATCGATGAGCGGGTGCAATGCGCCCGATGGTGAGACGCAAGCCGAAACAACGGGGGCCAGTGAGATGGGCGCGCTCGCTCCTGGGGATACGGTGGATCTGGATCTGATCGAAGATCGGGTTGAGGCGGCGCTCAGGTCGGACGCCACGCTCGGTATGTTCCGCCTGGATGCCGATGATGAGCACAACCGCATCGTCATCGAAGGCCTGGTGGAAACCGAGGCGCAGAAGGCGCGAGCGACACAGGTCGCTACAAGCACCGCGCCCGGAATCGCGATCGAGAATCAGGTACGCGTGGATTCGGCAAAGGCGGCACGTCGTGCAGCGAGCAGGGCCGCCGATGAAGCAGAGGACAGGGTCGAGAACGCGTTCGATACGGATGCGACACTTGCCCCGTTCGATCTCGATGCGGATGACGAGGATGGTCGGCTGGTGCTCAAGGGCAAGGTCCAGACGGAAGCGCAGCGGAAGCAGGCCGAAGATCTGGCTCGCCGCAACGCGGCCGGTGTCCCGATCATGAACCAGATCAAGCTACGGTAGTGCGGCGCGGCGCTACCGTTCCCCCCTTCCTTCACCAGCAATCCCGCATTGGTTCGCGGTTACGCCGCACGCCTGATGGCCCTGGAGTGGAGCGCCGTCTCGATCAGCACGTAGTCGGTGACATTCTCGAGCGTGAGCAGTCCGTCCAGCCGCTGATCCGAGATCACCGGCAGTGTGCGGCAGTGGCACTCCTGCAGCCGGGCCAGTGCGCGCTCGACGGGTTCGCCGGGAGTAGTCGTGACAAACGTCGTGTCCATCGCTTCGCCGACGGAAACATCTTCGCCGCGGTTCGCAAGCGCCTCGATCAACTTCGCGCGCGTCAGCACGCCTACGACACGGTCGCCATCGAGCACCGGGAAATCGTGCTGGAATCCGGAAATCGCGTAATGGAGTGCGACGCGCAACGGATCATGAGGTGTGAGCGTCTGCACGTCCCGAATCATCACGCGTTCGACCGGTACACCTTCGAGCGACGTGTGCTGCTGTGCCTCGGCCGCTTCCGCGGCGGCGGCCAGCCACACAAACAACGCGATGAGTACGAGGAACGGATTGAAGAGCAGGCCGAAGATGGCGAAGACCAGCGCAAAAGCCTGTCCGATGCGCGCTGCTACTGCGGTTGCCCGCCCGTAGTCGAGCCGGAATGCCAGCACGGCGCGCAACACTCGCCCGCCGTCCATTGGAAACGCCGGCAGCAGGTTGAACACGAAGACCGTGATATTCGCCCACATCAGTTGTGAAAAGAAGTCGCCGGGATTCGTGAGCAATCGTTGGGTCGACACGAAGGGCGATCGGCCGGCCAGGTAGAGGCCAAGGTACAGCACGATGATGATCGCGAGTGTGACGGCGGGTCCGGCCAGCGCGACGCGCAATTCCTGGCTGGGTTTCCGAGGCATCTCGGCGAGGTGCGCGATCCCGCCGATCGGGAGCAGCGTAATGTCGCGGGTGCTCACACCGAAGCGCCTCGCCGTCAGCGCGTGCCCGAATTCATGCAGTACAACCGACAGAAACAGCGCGAGAATAAACAGCACGCCGCCGAGCGCGCCACTACCGGTACGCGACGCGCTGTACCCCGCCATGGCCGCCCACGCCAGGATGAGCAGAAATGTGGCGTGAATGCGCAGATCGATCCCGGCAATTCGCCCGACCTTCCACGACCATTTCATCTCGCCTCCGAGTCTCAGCGAAGTCCACCAGTCGCTTGATCGACTGCATCAATTTCGTTGATCTGTGCGCCTTGCACCTTCGGACCTTCGTCGTACGACGCGATGGTTGAGTTGGAATGAAGCAGACGCAGAGCGTGGACATTTCTGTCCTGTTCAGGGCATGCGGGGAATACGGGTTGCAGCGGTGAATGCGACTGCTCCGGGCCCGGCCTGTCCTTCCGGAGCGATTTGTATTAGTTGGACAGGCGGGGAGGGCGACATGTTTCTTCGCAATCGGCGGCTGCAGTACAATGCGAAGCCGGACAAGCCGGATCCGGTGTTCGCACGTCAGCTCCAGGAGGTCCTCGGCGGGCAATGGGGCGAGATCAGCGTGATGATGTCGTACCTGTTCCAAGGCTGGAATTGCCGTGGTCCGGCCAAATACCGTGACATGATCATGGACATCGGGACGGAAGAGATCTCGCACGTTGAGATGTTGGCAACGATGATCGCGCGGCTACTCGAGAAGGCGCCGGCGGAATCGCAGGAGCAGGCAGCGAAGAATCCGATTATTGGAGCGATCATGGGCGGGGTCGATCCATCGGTGGTGATTGCGGGGATGAATCCACAGCACATCATCGTGACGGGCCTCGGCGCATCCCCGACCGACAGCGTGGGCTATCCGTGGAATTCGCGTTACACGATCGCAAGCGGAAACCTGCTCGCCGATATGCGATTCAACGTCACGGCAGAGTCGCAGGGACGGCTGCAGGTTACGCGACTGTGGGAACTCACGGATGATCGTGGCGTGCGCGACATGCTGAGTTTCCTGATCGCGCGCGACACAATGCATCAGAACCAATGGATCGCGGCTATCGCCGAACTCGAAGAGGAAGGCCTCGACGGGACACCTTGCCCGCTCACGTTCCCGCAGGAACTCGAGTATTCCGATGTGTCGTACCAGTTCTGGAACTGCTCGGAAGGAACAGAGAGCCAGGAAGGCTCGTGGGCGTCGGGGCTCGCGCCGGACGGCAATGGACGATTCGAGTACGTCGCGCAACCTGCGCCGCTCGGGCCTGAACCGGAACTCGGCATGGTCGATCCGCGCTTGCACGGCACCCCAGCAATGCCAGTCGAGCCGGTAGCAACCGGCGGCGATGGCCGGCGTTCTCGCCGCTGACTGACTGCGGGAAGTCGGCGTCGCCTCACTGCGACGCCGACTCGCTCACTTTCGTGATGTTCTCTCCTCGATGATCTCGAGCGCGCGCTGCATGTACGGTTTGAAGACCGGGTAGTTCTCACTCATGGGGAAATGCCCGATTCCCTTCATCTCGATGAACTCCGCGCCGCGTATCTGGCTGGCGGTTCGGCGCGAGTCTTCCGGCGTGGTGAGGTAGTCGTATTCGCCGGTCAGCATGACGATGGGGCAGCGTTCACCGTCGATGCGGTCGAGCTGCCCGCGCAGGTCATGGTCGACGGAGTAGAAGTACAGGTCGCCCCTGAACGCTTCGGCTCCCTGCGAATAGTAGAACCACGTGGCCCGTCGATCCTCGTCCGGCGACTGCGGCGCCATCAGATCCCACACACCGCTGGCACAGACCTGCGCGGCGTTCGCGTGTGGATGCTGCCACCAGTCGAGGTAGAACCCGGGCGAGTAGTCTGCACCTTCCACCGAAATGAGCCCCGCAAATCGATCGGGCGCGTGCAAACCGAGCTGCAAGGTTTCATTGCCGCCGAACGAGCAGCCCATGAAGATCGGGTCCTCGAGTTCGAGTGCATCGCAGAACTTCAGGATGAACTCGGTGAACCAGTCGGCGGTCAGCGTGTACTCGGATTTCCACCATTCGCGATTGTTCGGCGGATCGCTTTTGCCGTGCCAGGCGAGGTCGTAGGCGATGACGCGGTAGTGCGAGGTGATATCCTCGTCTTCGAGCAGATAGCGCCACTGATGGTTGTGACAGCCTGCGGTATGCTGACACACCAGCGGCCGTCCGTCGCCGTTCTCGAGGAAAAACACCTTGAGCGCGTCGCCCTGTACGTCGAAGCTGACGTAGTGCCCTGTGACCGGAGAGAGTTTTGCCATGATCATGCACCCTCTCCCCGGCTGACGGGCGCACCCGTCTCGCGGAGAAGTTCGAGCTGCCGAGTCAGGCAGCGCAGGTTCTGCATCATCGGAAGCAGGTCGCCTTCGAGTTGCATACCCGAGCGGAAGCTTGCGGACCACAGGCCGTGATACATCGGTGGCGGTACAGGCTGCGCAAACTTCCGCCAGACAGCCGCACTCGCGCGGATCGCAAACTGGTACCGCTCCGCGATCGGCTCCGGGTCGATTGTGATTTCGTCCACTTTCCCGCGATGCATGGCGATGACTACGCGGTGTTCCTCCGTATCGAGCATGTACGAGCACGAGAAAAATTTCCCGTGCGCGCGCAGCTCCTCATCCTGCTCGCACGCTTCCCGGAACCTGGTCGCCCACTGCTCGAGTCCGTTCGCACCCATGCATCACCGATCCTGCCGGTCGCGCGTGGAGCGCTTCGGCCGATCCGAAATCGGATTGCCTTCCTCGTCGTACTCGATGCCGAGGTCGATCGGGTTCAGCTCGGATGTACCGCCTTCCTTACCGCCGGCTTTCTGCGCCCATTCGCCGGCCATCCGGACTTCCGCATCTTCGGGGATATTGTCGGCGGTGGGGGGATAGACGCCGGAGCCGCGGACCTCCTCGCGCCGGCCTGCGCCGCCGCCAGGTTCGCCGGATTCGCGACGGCGCTCCGCTTCACTCTGTGCTTTGCCTGCTTTCCTGCGCGCGCTCATGCGGGACCTCGCTGTGATTGGATGGACGGCGCACAAGTGCAGCTTGCGCGCCCACAGCGTGGCCGTGTGAACAGATCAGCGACTCTGCATCAGAACTCGAAGCGCAGGCCGACGTTCAGCGCCTGATCATCGGGGCCGGCGCTATTGGCAGGGGTGGAATCGCGATCGTAGGTGTACGCGATCGTAAGGGCGACGTGCTGGTTGAGCTTCGTGTTGATTCCGGTCTGCGTCGTGAGCAGATAATCGTGCAGCGTGCCCCAGCCCGGCTGGTATAACGTCGTATGCTGCACCTTCACGCTGTTCCCGAGCGTTCGCTCGGCCTTCGCACGCCAGCTCCAGCGCGCAAGAATTTTCGGCTCCTGCTCGCGCACCTTCTCACGATCGTACAACCCGGCAACACTGATCGATGCGGTGGTCGTCGGATTGCTCAGGAACGTGAACTTTGCGCCCGCGCCGCTCTGGAGGCGAAGCTGGAGTTTACGCATTGCGTCGTGATCGCCGGTGGCAAACACGAATGGCGACCACCTGCCCTTCGGCAGGAAGTCGAATTTGATGCCGGCCTGTGCGCGGCGTGCGATTTCTTCGCCGCCGTTGCGGCCATAACGGACCTGACCATCGAGTTCCAGCGAGAAGTGCTCGATCTCGCGCCGGACCAGTTGTCCGCCTGTTGTGAGAATGACAAAGCTCTGGTTGCCACGCGCAGCGCTGAGCGCGAGATCGACACCAACTTTCCACAGATCGGGCGGAATCACCGGTGGCGGTGGCGCTTTCACTTCAACAGCGGGGATTGTATCCGGAGCGGACACCACACTGTCGGCGGTTACCGTGGTATCGGGTCGAACTGGAATGGTGTCGGGTATCTGTGCGCCGACGGGAAGCGCGAAGACCAGGGTAGAAACGAGTGCGACGAGTCTCGTGTCGTGGAACGCGTGGAGAAATGAACTGTTCACACGCAGTCCAAAGCGCATTCGTGCCTCCGTACTGACAGGACCGTTGAACCGCGGAGACACACGCTGCACCGCGGGTGATGGCGAATGCCACCACCCAATGTATCACATTGCGCGCGCTGACGTCATTCCCGCCCGCGTCGCGGCGGACGCGCGGTTGTGCGGATATGCGGTGCCTTGTCGTGTCGCAGTGAGCCCGCCTTATGCGAATTGCCGTGAACGATTCCGTCGTTCTGTTTTCTGCCGAGTGTGCCGTCGCCGGCCTGTCGATTCAATCCGCCCTTGCTGCTGCCTTTGCCAGCCAGTGCTTCATCTCCCGGCTGATGTGGACCGCGATGACCCTGCGGATTGCCGGTGCTTTCGTCTTCGGTTCTGGCCCGCTGTTTGATCGGTTTGGGACGTTGCGGCATCTCGCGCTCCTTGTACCAGTACAGTAGGGAAACGATGCGGCTTTTGTGCCGCACGATCACTGCCAGAGGGCGAGTGTGCGTATGAATTGCTGGCATCAATTTCGCCACATCTCCGAGTGACTGGACCGCCAAAAGGAGCACAGCATGGAACCCGTATCCTACGAAATCCGCGCCGATGACATCGAAGAGGTTCTGACGGCGTACCAGGTTCCCGAGGAACAACGCGCGCAGGCCCGCGAGCATGTGCTGAAACACGTGCTCGACGTCGATGACATCGCGAAGGCAGCGCCTGAAATCGGGATGGAACGTGTACGACGTGACGAGTGGATCGACGGGCCGGGGTTGACGCAGCCCGGCGATCAGTCACCGGCGCGGCGGGAACTCGCGCTTGCGGCGATCGAAGATCTGCTGATCCGCGATGGCTTCCTCGATCTCGGCGTGGACGACAAGCGGGTGTTTCCGGCGACGACGGTTCGAGACAACGAACGGGTTGACGGCTGAGCAGAACGCTCAGCCGCCCGACTTCGCATCCGGCGGAATGAAGCTCGAGAGGAAGATCTGCTCCTGGTAGGATAGCGAGCCGACCCCGTTTGTCCGGATCTTTTCGATAATCCGACTCACCTCGGGGCGGTTGGCCTCGTGAATCTTCGAGAGGTCGACCGCGGCCCAGCCGCCAACCCGCGTGGTCACTGCCGCCGGTGCGCTGGTCGCACGCCGCTTGAACGCGCCACGATGGCGATCCAGCCACTTCAGGTAGACGAACGCGCCTGCGTAGCCGCCGAGGTGCGCGAAGTGCGCAATGTTGTCGTTGCCACCGAACCCGCTGTAGATCGCCATGAACGTGGTCAGGATCACGAGCACGCGAGCCTGTATCGGCAGAATCCCCCAGATCAGGATCTGCGCGGTCGGCCAGAAGTACGCGAAGGCGAGGCTGACCGCAAAGACACCGGCGGATGCACCGATGATCGGCGAATCGAACGAGAAAATCGTCGAGAACAGTGCGCCCGAGATGCCGCCGATGAAGTACAGGATCGCGAAGCGGCGTGAGCCGATCCGCGCTTCGACCTGCGGCCCGAAGAAATACAGCGTCAGCATGTTGAAGCCGATGTGCATCAGCCCGGGCGCGTGCAGGAACATATAGGTTACGACGGACCACGGGCGGAACAGTGTCAGTTCCGGCACGAACACGAACAGGCTGGCGATGCTCGGCACCGTGTACTGAAGCAGGTACACGGCGAAGTTCGCCATCAGCAGAAATTTGACGAATGGCGTCACGAGCGGCTCGCTCCGGTCCCTGTTGTTCGTTCCATGCCTGTACTCTGCAGGTGTACGACACCGCTCCGTACGCGAAGACCACGCCCGGTGTACGGAATTCGCGGCGAAAATTCCGGCGCATCCGTCGAGGATGCAACCCTCGACACAATACCCGCATGTGCACTACGGGATCACGCGGGTGTTCTGCGCGGCGAGTTTTCAGCCGACCTGCTGCAGCATCGCGTCGAGTCGCTGGCGCGGGATCGCACCCAGTTCGCGCGCGATTTCCCTGCCTCCACGGAACAGAATCAGCGTCGGGATACTGCGGATCTGGAAACGCTGTGAAACCTGAGGATTACGATCCGTGTCGACCACGACCACGAGCACGTTGCCGAGCCGCTCGTGTGCAACCTGATCGAGTACAGGTGCCATGACTTTGCAGGGCCCGCACCAATCCGCATAGAAATCGACGAGCACCGGGACCTGGCTGTCCTGCACGACGCGGTCGAAGTCTCTGTCGGTGACGCGCAGCGGCCGATCGAGTGCGATCGGCTTGCCGCACGAGCCGCACTTCGGTCGGTCCTTTGCCCGTGCCGTGTCGATGCGGTTCAGTCTGCCGCAGAATGGACAGGGAACCGTTGTGGTGACCCGTGTCGCAGTATCCCCAACCGAGCTCATTCCCACCTCCGTGGAGCGATTGTCCGAGTGCGGAAATCGTGGCGAAGCGCGTGCCATCTTCGCGCCCGGACAAGGTAATTCCGGGTCCGCCCGACTGCACTGCGACAGGCAGTTCCCGGGGTCGCTTCTGCCCGGCGCAGCCATTGCGGTCGTAACTCGCGGGAGCAGCGGGTTCAGCGGAACCGCCGGCGCAGAACGCCGGCCAGGCACAGGAGGTAGTGTCAATGAAGCGGCCTCGAAAACTCGTCACCAGGGGAGCGCTGGCCGGCATCCTTGGCGCAACCGCGATCGCGGTGTGGTTCCTGATCCTCGACAGCGTGCAGGGAATCCCGCTGTACACGCCTGCGTTCATCGCAAGCTCGCTGTTCGGACTGGAAGGAGTGCAGTACCACACGGGCGCGATCCTGCTGTTCACCCTGATTCACTACGCCGCATTCATCGTCGTCGGGATTTTTGCCGCCTGGATTGCGAAGCAGGTTGAAGTGATCCCGGGCGTCCTGCTGGGCGTCGCACTCGGATTCCTGCTGTTCGACATCGTCTTCTACGGCAGCATCGTGCTGACCGGCGCGGATGTGATCGGGGAATTCGGCTGGCCGGTTGTGCTCACGGGCAACATCATCGCGGGGATCGTTCTGTTTGAAACGCTGCGCGTATTTGCGGGACGAAAAGCGATCGGCTGGAGTGAAGTGCTCTCGCATCACCACACGATCCGCGAGGGGCTCACCACCGGCTTGATCGGGGCCGTGCTGGTCGCGCTCTGGTTCCTCGGAGCCGATCTGATTTCAGGACGACCGGCGTTCTTTACGCCTGCCGCGCTCGGCTCGGCCGTGATGTTCGGCGCGAACGAGCCCGGAGCCGTTCAGATCACGTTGCTCACGGTGATTGGCTACTCCGTCATCCACTTCGCCGCGTTCCTGATCACCGGCATCGTCGCGGCCGCCATCTTCTCCGCGGCCGAGGATCGCTTCGAAGTCGTGATGATCGGCGGGATCCTGCTGTTCGTCGTGTTCGAGGTGTTCTCGATCGGGATCATCGCGATCCTCGTGTCCTGGCTGTTCCGTACGCTGTCCTGGTGGAACATCGTGATCGCGAATCTGTTGGCGGCAGGCGGGATGGGCGCCTACCTCGCCCGACAGCACCCGACCGTGATGCAGGACCTGCGGAATCGGCCGCTCGAGGAGGAACTCGCTGATGAACGCGGAAGCAGGGACCCGACACCGCACCATACGAAACCGCAGTAGTTTCACGGTCGCGGGTCGTTCACGTCAGCGAGACGCCGTCGAGCTCAGCGTGGAGGCTCTCGCCGCCTGGACGGCGATACTCCGCGCAGATACCTCAGCGCGATGTGGACTTCCTGCAGGAAGCTGAGAAGACCGCTGATCAGCGCGGCAATTGCCGCAACGAACGCGACCGTCACGATCAGCGAAATGTTGAAGCCCAGTACCGAGCCGACGAAAATCACGCCGACCAGCCCGGCGACCATCAGTGCGCTGTAGGTGCAGAGCGTGATGGCGCGGTTGATCAGGAGCCTGCGCGTCCAGAGCGAGCGCAGCTCATCCTGATGCGAGCCCGGCAGGTCGGGGCGTTCCGGGACCAGGCCATCTTCGAGCGCGCGTGTCCGGTCGACGATTCGCGCGAGCCGGCTGGCCAGCACGTTCAGAAAGGCGGCGATGCCCGTCAGCAGGAAAACGGGCGTCAACGCAAGCCCGATCGTGCGGGTCAGCTCTGTTGTAGTGCCATCTTGCATCGCCGCAAGCTGCGCTGCGCCTGACAGGTTGGCAACACACCCGGCCGCCTGTACGATGGAGGGATGACACAATCTGCAGAAAACACGGGCTCAGAGCCCCGGAATAAGGTTTACGACAGGAAGTACTTCGACTACTGGTACCGATCCGGTGACGCGGTCATCTCGCGGCAGTTGGTCGAGCGCAAGGTGCGCCTCGCGGTTGCGGCCGCGGAGTTTCTGCTCTCGCGCGAGATCCGCTCCGTGCTGGACGTCGGTTGCGGCGAGGCGTCCTGGCGTGCGGTGCTGCGGCGCATGCGGCCGGATGTCGAGTACGTCGGCATCGACAGCAGCGAGTACGTGGTGAAGCGCTACGGCTCGCGTCGCAACATCCGGAAGGGCGATGTCGGTTCACTCGGCCGGATGGGGCTGCGCAGGAAGTTCGATCTCGTCGTTTGTGCCGACGTGTTGTCCTATGTGCCGACGCCCGATGTGCGACACGGCCTCCAGGCGATGCGTCGCCTCTGTCGCGGCCTCGCCTACATCGAGGCGTACGCCGTGTCCGACGAAGTGGTCGGCGACCTCGAGAACTGGCATTACCGCAGCGAAGCGGCGTTCAAGAAACTGTTCGCCGACGCGGGGTTCGTGCAGTGCGGATTGAACTGCTGGGTTCCCCGTGAGCAGGCAAAGCTGCTGGGTGCAATGGAGCACTGCTGATCGATTCGTTTTGCCATTCGCGACATCGATGAATCGACAGCGCCATACCCGAACCGATCGGTCGTACCTGAAAGGGAAGAATGTTCACGCACTGCGTGTTCTGCCACGCCGCACTCCCGAAGAACGACGCCGTCGAGCGATTCCCGATCGGCCGTCGCATCGCGTTCGATCCCGCACGCGGACGGCTGTGGGCGGTGTGTGCGAACTGCCAGCGGTGGAACCTCGCGCCGATCGAGCAGCGTTGGGAAGCGCTGGAGGACCTCGAGCGTCTGGCTCACGACCGCGGACGACTGCTCGCCAGCACGGAACAAATCGCACTTGTGCACGCGCCGGGCGTCGACCTGGTACGCGTCGGCAGGGCGGAACTCGCCGAGGAGTCGTGGTGGCGCTACGGCAGCGAACTGCGCCGGCGGCACAGCCGCTACAATAACATACTGACCGCCGAATGGATCGTCGCGCTTGCCGCGTTCCCGCTGTTCGGGATGGGGCTGTTCGGAGGCGGCAGCGATCTGAACCGGTATGCGCGCTGGAAGAAGTTCGGCGGCACCGCCTGGCGCGGCACGCGCATCTGCCCTCGCTGCGGACACGCACTCACACAGCTCGCGTTCAATCGCACGGCAGACCTTCGTCTCGATACATCAGGCGATCAACTGAAACTGCTGCTTCGCTGTACGCACTGCGGGACGGTTGAGCCCGACGCGGGTTTTCACTTCGACGGCAGCGAAGCGGAGCGACTGCTGCGGCGTGTGCTGGCCTGGCACAACTTCGCCGGAGCGAATGAGAGCGGTGTTCATACTGCGGTCCGCCTGATCGATCAGGCCGGCTCCGCATCAGCACTGGTCGGCGGATTGCGTGAGCAACATTTCCGCATCGGCGACCGCGAGAAACGACCGGACCTCGCGCTCGCACTCGAGATCGCGGTGAATCACAATGCGGAGCGCGAACTGCTCGAACTCGAGTTGTCCGAACTCGAAGCGCGCTGGCGCGAGGAAGAGCGGATCGCGGGGATCGCCGATGGCGAGCTGACGGAGCTGCCGCTGCTCGCGAAGCTGCGTCGACAGCTCGCACGCTGAATTTATGCAGCACCAGACCGCACTGCTCGTTACCGTCGCGGTTGGTCTGGGGCTCGCCTTTGTACTCGGCCTGCTTGCGGCGCGGGTCAGACTCCCGCCGATCCTGGGCTACCTGCTCGCCGGCATCGCGATCGGTCCGTTCACTCCAGGCTTTGTCGCCGACGTAAACATCGCATCCCAACTCGCCGAGATCGGGGTGATCCTGCTGATGTTCGGGGTCGGCCTGCATTTCTCGATTCGCGATCTCCTCGCCGTCAAATCGATTGCACTCCCCGGCGCAGCCGTACAGATCATCACCGCGACGTTCCTCGGCACACTCGCCAGCCGGCTGTTCGGCTGGCCCTGGGGCTCGGGCATTGTCTTTGGGCTGTCGCTTTCCGTCGCGAGCACGGTCGTGCTGCTGCGTGCGCTCGAGGAAGCAGGCATCCTCGACTCGATCAATGGGCGCATCGCGGTTGGCTGGCTGGTGGTCGAGGACCTTGCGACCGTGCTCGCGCTCGTGTTGCTGCCCGCACTGGCAATCGCACTCGACGGTACGCTGGCCGACGGCGCACCGATTGCCGAGAACCGCAGTCTGCCCGCCGCGCTTGCGATTACACTCGGCAAGGTCGCCGCGTTTGTTGTGCTGATGCTCTATGTCGGGTCGCGTGCGGTGCCCTGGTTGCTGGAGCGCGTCGCACGTATCGGCACGCGCGAGTTGTTCACCCTCGCGGTCCTCACAATTGCGCTCTGCATTGCGGTCGGCGCCGCCGCACTCTTCGGCGTGTCCTTCGCACTCGGTGCGTTCTTCGCCGGTGTCGTGATCAGCGAATCGGACCTGAGTCATCAGGCCGCCGCGGAAGCACTCCCGCTGCAGGAAGCGTTCGCGGTTCTGTTCTTTGTTGCGGCAGGCATGCTGTTCGACCCCGCGGTTATCGTCGAACATCCGCTGCTCACGGTGGTCACGCTCATGATCATCGTCTGGGGAAAATCGGCCGCCGCATTTGCGATCGTGTTGCTGTTTCGCTATCCGGTGCGCACCGCGCTCACCGTCTCCGCGGGCCTCGCACAGATTGGCGAGTTCTCCTTCATCCTCGCCGCGCTCGGCGTTTCGCTCGGGCTGCTCACCGATGTCGCGCGAAGCGTAATCATCGCGGCATCGATCATCTCGATCGCGCTGAACCCGCTCATCTTCCGATTGATCGGGCCGGTCGATCAGTGGCTGAGTCGGCATCCGCGCCTGGTCGACGCACTCGAACGCAAGCCGCACGCATTGATTCACCTGCCGGACATCGTGGACGAAGAGCAGCTCGATGGGCATATCGTTATCGTCGGGTTCGGCAGAGTCGGCGGGACGATCGGCCGGGCGGTCAAACGACTGGGCATGCCGTACGTCGTGCTCGAGCAGAATCGTGAGGTCGTCGAAGCACTGCGGGAACGCGATATCCCTGTGTTGTACGGCGATGCGACCCGGCCGGGCATTCTGGAAAACGCGAAGCTCGACCGTGCGCGCCTCCTCGCGATCGCGACGCCCGGTGCGTATCAGACGCGACTCATTGTCGAGCGTGCACGCCAACTCAACCCCGACATCGAAATCGTCGCACGCACACACAGCCAGGCCGAGCAGGTCTACCTCGAACAGCATGGTGTGGGGCGCGCGGTCATGGGTGAGCGCGAGCTCGCACTCGGCATGACGCGCTACGCGCTCGAGCGCCTCGGTACAGAGAGCGAATATGCCGAGGATCTGCTCCGCGAACTGCGCGCGAGGCGCACACCTGCAGAGGTGGACGAAGCGTAGCGACTGCATTTTGCCGAGTTCGGCGAAACGCAATGACCCGCAATTCCACCGAGGCCAGCGGCGTTGCGCAGATCAGGCGCGTTCCTGCAGTTCGGCCCACCGCGCGTACAGTGCGTCCACCGCGGCTTCCGCGTCCTTGAATGCGGCCGTTACACGCGTCGTTTCATCCGCATCCTGGTACAGGGCGGGATCGGCGAGGCGCTCCGCGAGGGTGTCGCGTTCGGTTTCGGCGGCGATGATGCGCTCTTCCAGCCCCTCGAGTTCGCGCTGCTCCTTCCAGCTCAGCTTCTTCGGCGCTTCCGTCGTGACGGGCTGCCGCGGTTTTTCGCGCGCACGTTCGCGCTCCTGCTTCTCCGCCGCCTGCGCCGCGGCGGCAGCATCGCGTTCTTCCCTGAGTCGACGGTACAGGTCGTAGCCGCCTTCATGCCGATGCACGACACCATCGCCTTCGAACACGAAGAGCGCCGTCGCGATCTTGTCGAGGAAAAACCGATCGTGCGTGACGATGAGCACGCAGCCGGGGAACTCGACCAGTGCGGCTTCGAGCACCTGCAGCGTGACCAGGTCGAGGTCGTTGGTCGGTTCGTCGAGGATGAGCAGGTTCGACGGCTGCATGAACAGCTTCGCGAGCATCAGGCGGTTCCGTTCGCCACCGGACAGACTCGCGACCTTCTGCTGCTGCCGTTCGGTCGGGAAGAGGAAGTCCTCGAGGTAGCTGCGCAGATGGATGCGCCGCCCGCCGATCTCGACCCAGTCCGTCCCGCCGACCGCCTCGTAAACCGACTGCTCCGGATCGAGCTGCGCGCGCAACTGATCGAAGTAGGCGATGCGCGTGTTTACACCGTGCTCGATCTCCCCTGTATCGGGCTCGATCTGCCCGAGGATTATGCGCACGAGTGTGGTTTTGCCGATGCCGTTTGGGCCGATAATCCCGATCCGCTCACCGGCACGAAGCTGTGTGCTGAAGTTGCGGATCAGCGTACGGTCCCCGAACGACTTCGACACGTTCTCGATGTCGAGCACGGTGCGGCCGAGTCGGGTCGAATCCGGTGCATGCAGCGTCAGCTCGCGCGTCTGCTTCTTCCGGAACTCTGCGCTCTGTGCTTCGAGGCTGCGTGCGCGGTTGATGCGTGCGCGCTGTTTGCCGGTTCGCGCCGGTGGTGAACGCCGCGCCCACTCGAGTTCCTGTTCGATGAGCTTGCGACGCTTCGCGTCGGCGACGGCCTGGCGTTCGCTCCGTTCCGCCTGCGCCTCCAGGTACTCGGTGTAGCCGCCGTTGTACGGCGTCAGTTCTGCCGCCGAGACCTCGATCATCCGGTCGACCACACGGTCCAGGAAGTAGCGGTCGTGCGTCACCAGCATGATCGCACCCGGGTACTCGATCAGGTATTCCTCGAGGAACAGGACTGTGTCGGCATCGAGATGGTTGGTCGGCTCATCGAGCAGCAGCAGGTCCGGTTTGGCGAGCAGGGTTCGCGCAAGCGCGACACGTTTCGCTTCACCGCCGCTCAGCCCATCGACGGTGCGGTCCCAGTTCGTGACGCCGAGCCGGGTCAGCATCGCCTCGACCCGGAACATCCAGTCCCAGCCGCCCAGCCGATCGAGGGTCGCACTCAGTTCGCCCTGACGACGAATCAGTCGATCGTGGTCCGCGTGCGGCCCGCCAAGCTGGCGGCCAACCGATTCGTATTCCGCGAGTGCCGCAACAATGTCGGGCCGGCCCTCGGCGACGCTGTCGCGGATGCTCCGGCCCTCGACAAAATCCGGTTCCTGGGCGAGGTAGCGGACCGTCGCATCGCGGCGGATCGCGATCTCCCCCGCATCGGGCGATTCCAGCCCCGCGACGATGCGGAACAGCGTCGATTTACCCGAGCCGTTCACACCGATGAAGCCGACTTTTTCTGCTTCGTCGATCGAGAACGAGACGCCGTCGAAAATCGCCCGACCGCCAAAACTCTTACGAAGACCGTTTACATTCAGGATGTTCATCGCGCAGGAGGGTAGAGCGATTTGCCGCGTGGTGCAACCGCGTCCGTTGAGTGGCTCGACCAGTGCGTCTAGATTCAGCGTTTCTGTTCAGCGGAGGTGTGATTGTTCGGGTCGATTGGTGGCCAGATTCTACTGATTCTGCTCCTTATCCTGGCGAACGGTCTGTTCGCGATGTCGGAGATCGCCATCGTTTCGGCGCGCAGAACCCGGCTCCAGCAGCGTGCGGAGCGCGGCGACGAACGCGCGCGCCGGGCGCTCGAACTGGCGGAACACCCGAACCGGTTCCTGTCGACCGTGCAGATCGGGATCACATTGATCGGCATCTTCGCCGGTGCCTACGGCGGCGCTCGCCTCGCCGATCCGCTATCCGATCTGCTGGCGCGCAACGCCGTGATCGCACCGTACGCCGATACGCTCGCACTCGCTCTTGTCGTCGCCACGATTACGTTCTTCTCGCTCGTCCTGGGCGAACTCGTCCCCAAGCGCATCGCACTGACCAATCCGGAAACCATCGCGACCAAAGTCGCCGGCCCAATGAACGTGCTCGCAGTCGTCAGTCAGCCGCTCGTCCGCATTCTCAGCTTCTCAACCGATGTCACACTGCGCGCACTCGGCGTGCGCAAGAGCAACGAACCGCCGATCACCGAGGAAGAGGTCGCCGCGCTGATCGAACAGGGTGCCGAAGCCGGCGTGTTCGAACAGGAACAGCAGGACCTGGTCGAACACATCTTCGCGCTCGGCGATCGCAGGGTGAGTTCGCTGATGGTGCCGCGGCGAAAAATCGTCTGGCTCGACCTCGAGGATCCGCCCGCAGAGAACCGCGCGAAGATGGCCGAACATCGGCACACGCGCTTCATCGTGTGCAGGGACGGCATCGACCAGGTGCTCGGGATGATCGACGTGAAGGACCTCTGGGCAGCAACCATGCGCGGCGAAGAACTGGAACTCACCGACAAAATTCGCAAGCCGCTGTTCGTCCCCGAGAACATGAACGCGCTCGACCTGCTCGATCAGTTTCGCACCAGCGGCACCCACCTCGCCCTCGTGCTCGACGAGTACGGCGGCGTCGAAGGCCTCGTCACGCTCAATGACATCGTCGAAGACATCACCGGCGACCTCGAGCCCGGTGAAGAGCCGCCCATCGTCCAGCGCGAGGATGGTTCATGGCTGGTCGATGCAGCGGTATCGATGGACGAGTTCTGGGAGACGCTGGACCTGTGGGAGAGACGCGGCGAAGAACGGCCCGCGTATCACACCGTCGGCGGCTTCGTCGTGGAACGGCTCGGCCACATCCCGCGCGCCGGCGAGTACTTCGAGTTCAATGGACTTCGCATCGAAGTCATCGACATGGACGGCCACCGCGTCGACAAGGTGCTGGTCAGCAAGGCCGTTGCCGAGCAGGAACTGCAGGATTGACCTTCGCGCAGCGTAGCTGAAGCTGCGCCACACTCACCCACACACTCCTCGAAGTTGTCGCGCGTCCCGCAATCAACTGTTGTCGTTTTCGGACGCGCGGCTGTCCCGGCCGGTGGACATTTTCCCTGTGCAGTCGCCAGGGAATCGGCGCGTAACAGAATGCCCTGCAACGGGTTACGCGATTTCCTACAGACGGCCCCGGCGATGCATTCCCGTATCCTGTAAAGTGCAATTCCATAACAAGCGGGGAGCGATGCTGCGTCTCACACGATCTGCTGCCATGCTCGGCCTCGGCCTGGCAATCGGCGTTTCGGCAAACAGCGCAAACGCGCAGAGTATCACGGTCGATCGCGGTTCAGCGGCCGTCGTGCCATTCGCCGGTTACATGTTTACGCAGGACTTCATCAAGGGGCCCTACGGCACGAATGTCGGGAACGTGAGTTCCGCGGTTTATGGCGTGCAGGCCAGTCTGCCACTCGCGCCGAGTGCGTCGCTGATCGGCACGATCGGCTATTCGAGCGGAGACCTCGAAGTCGGTGTCCCGATTATTGGCGGGATCGGCGTCGGTGAGAGCAACACGCTGATCATGGATGCCGCGGTCGAACTGCGCGCGGATAACTGGTCGGGCAGTTTTGTGCCGTACGCACAGCTCGGCGGTGGCGCGCTCCGCAGGCAGTTCAAGGTCGCAGGCCTGAGCGCGAGCACGACCGACTTCCAGGTCTCGCTCGGCGTCGGCGCGGACTTCCCGATCTCGGACAACCTCGCGCTGCGTGTGCTGGCGAAGGACTACTACGGCAAGGCGGACTTCGGACGAATCGGCGACCTGAGCGCGTCGACGAAGGACATCCACACGTTCGCAATCACAGGCGGTCTCTCGATCCGGTTCTGATGCGGGCGGAAGCGGGCGCGGAACGCGGGCGCGGGCGCGGGCGCGGGAGGTGATCGCAGCGAAGTCTCGCCCCTACGACTTTGGTTGCGCGTGCAAGTTTGTGGGTCCCGCGGACCGCAGCGGGTAATCGCAACGAAGTCTCGCTCCGACAACTTTGGTTGCGCGTGCAAGTTTGCGGGGAGGCGGATCGGATCTCGTGGGGGTCAGGCTTCGGCCAGGCAAACTTGCATCGACAACCAAAGTTGGCTGGGAGGGAATGCGAATGTTTTCCGCGAGCCCTCCCGTGCGCCGGCAAACCTGCATCAACAACCAAAGTTGGCTGGGAGGGAATGCGAATGTTTTCCGCGAGCCCTCCCGTGCGTCGGCAAACTTGCATCAACAACCAAAGTTGCCGGGAGGGAATGCGAATGTTTTCCGCGAGCCCTCCCGTGAGCCGGCGAACTTGTATTAACAACCAAAGTTGTCGGGGAGGGGAAGCGGATCTTTTCCACGAGCCGGCCCGTGGGCCGGCAAACTTGCATGAACAACCAAAGTTGCGGGGGCGAGAACGCGAATTTCGCCGCCGCCTGCGGGGCGCCGGCCGGCCTGCTAGTGAACCACCCCGCGCCCGCGCCCGCGTCCGCGCCCGCTTCACACCGCCCACGCCCCGCGTGCAGCCCGCAAAATGCTACTGGTACTGAATGTACAGCGGCGTCGGGTGCAGCTTAAGCAGATCCGCGGGCGCCATCAGCGGGTCGCCCTTCTTCGTATCGTTGTGGTAGAACAGCTTGAAGCCGGTGTACTGCACGGGCTCGCGCACGATGTAGTCGCGGTACGTATCGCGCTTCAGCCAGGGCGCGCCCCACCCATCCATGTGCATCACGATCTGCACTTCCGGACGCAGTTGAATGTCTTTCGAGTTCGTGACCATGCCGCGCGTGAAGCGATGCACGACCAGCACCTTGGGCGGCAGGTTGTGCTTCTTCACCAGCTCGGCGAGGTGGGCGGTGATGTAGTTGATGTCGGAGGCATCGATCGTTCCGATCTTCGCACCCGGCTTGTGCCCCGTCTTCATCATGAACTCGGGATCGACGCCAAGGTGCACGTCGGGACGTGAAAGGAAGTGGTCGAAGCGAGGCAGCAGCTCGCGGATATCGCTGTGTCCGACCTGGATGTCGACGAAGAGCAGCGCATCGCGCGACTGTGCCCAGCGGTAAACCTGCTCGACCAGCGTATCGCGCATGATCGTGCGATACTTGCCCGACACGCCCGCCTCGGCCTGCGCGACCACCGCGATCAGGTGCAGCGCCGGCTGCACCGGGGTCGACGGATCGGCCGCGTTCCACTCCGCGACCGCACGGTCGAAGCGACGCAGCATCTCGTCCGGCTCATATTCGCCGAGCACACCCATCCGCTTCGACAGCGGATTGCCGTAATACGCGATGATGCGCTTCGCTGGCAGAATCGAACCCGGCAGAATGGTCGGGACCTTGACCGGCCACCCCATCCGCGCGGCAAAATCGGGATCCTCACCCGCACGATAGCGCCGGGTCGACGTCGACGACGCTGTTTCCGAAGTGCCGGTCGCCGTCGCGGCCGGTGCGGCTGAATCCACGCTCGCAACTTCAGGAACCGATTCCGCAACCGGTGCGGCATCGGTTGTGTCCTGAACCGTGTCCTCGGCGCTCATGTTGTCCGCAGCCATCGCCGAATCCGGCGCGGGGGCGACCGTGTCCTGCTCCGCGGGTCGCCCGCGCAGGAAGGTAAAGGCGCCCAGCGCCAGGCAGATAACCAGTGCGAGCCCGCCGGCCCGCCGCATATTGGCGTTCGTCATTCTCCAGCCCTTCGTACTGCCGACTCGAATTGCGCGTGCGCGCGAACCGTAACGTAACGTGCCTGTGCAATAGCTACACCGGAGCGGTTCGCCCGGTCGCATCCTCGCCCCGTCAGTGTCGCGGATTGGTTGACGGATTTGCGCCCGTATTCGAGGCGGGGGCCGGGGGCGGGGGCAGGATGGAGGCCGCGGTGGAGGTTCCAATCCCGGGCGAAATGCGCTAGATTCAGGGCTGTTCGAAATTACGAGCGGGGGGTTCCTGGGCAGAGGGAATCTGCATCGGGAGCCCCTTTGCTGCATCCAGAAGACGAATCGATTGAGTACGAAGTCAGATCATGAAGTAGTGAACGCCGGGACCGATTTCACCGGTTTCGGCCTGCACGTGGACCTCCTGCGTGCGATTGACGACCTGGGTTACACAAAAGCGACGCCGGTGCAGAGCCAGTCGATCCCGGCCGGGATGGCTGGCCGCGACGTCCTCGCCTGCGCGATGACCGGTAGCGGCAAGACGGCGGCGTTCCTGCTGCCGATCCTCGAGAAGCTGCGTTCGCAGCCGAAGGGCACGACGCGCGCGCTGGTCCTCACGCCGACACGTGAACTGGCCGCGCAGATCGTCGAAAGCCTGAACGGGCTGTCGAAGTACACGCGAGTGCGTGGCGCCGCGGTTTACGGCGGCGTCGGCATGAAGCCGCAGGAAGAGGCGTTCCGCCGCGGGGTCGACGTCATCGTCGCGACGCCGGGCCGTCTGCTCGACCACTTCCAGCACGATTACGCGCGACTCGCCGGCCTCGAAGTGCTGGTGCTCGACGAAGCCGATCGCATGCTCGACATGGGCTTCCTGCCCGCGATTCGGCAGGTGCTCGCGAAGCTGCCGCGCACGCCTCGTCAGACGCTGTTCTTTTCGGCGACGATGCCCGCACCGATCGTCACGCTGTCGCGCGAACTGCTGCGCGACCCCGTGCGCATCGACGTGGAGCGCAAGCAGGCGCCCGCGAAGGGCATCACGCAGGCGCTCTATCCGGTGCCCGCGAACCTCAAGGTCGAGCTGCTGCACGAATTGCTGAGCCGCGACGAGATCGGCAACGCGATCGTGTTCTGCCGGACCAAGCATCGCGCGAATCGCGTCGCCGAGAAGCTCGAGAAACATGGCGTCCCGGTCGCGCGCATTCACGGCAACCGCAGTCAGGCGCAGCGCACCGACGCGCTGGCCGGCTTCAAGACCGGGCGCTACCGTGTGCTGGTCGCGACCGACATCGTCGCGCGCGGCATCGACGTCGAAGCGCTCGAACACGTGGTGAACCTTGACGTGCCGAACGCACCCGAGGACTACATCCACCGCGTCGGCCGGACCGCCCGCGCAGATGCCGTCGGCGACGCGTACACGTTCGTCTCGCCGGAAGAAGAACACGAGATCCGCGACATCGAGCGCAAGCTCGGCCAGAAGATTCCGCGTCGCACCGTCGCGGGCTTCGACTACAACCAGAAGGCCGACGCGCCGCTCGAGATCCCGCTCGCCGAGCGCATCGCCGCGATCCGCGCCCGCAAGAGCGAGGAGCGCGCCCGCGCCCGCGCTAACGCCGAGAAGAAGGCCCAGCGCGAAGCTGATCGTGCCGCCGGGATCGTGACCGCGCCGGAAAAGCGCGGGCAGCCACATCGCCGTCGTCGCGGCCGCCGCGGCCCGGCGAAGAACGGCCAGCAGAGTTCAGCGCAGCACGGCGCGCAGCACCACGACCGTCGCGCCTGATTCCACCCCTGTTGTGAGGTCCCATGGATCAGCACAACGATGAATTCCGCGAGCGCCTCAAGGACGCCCTCGCCCTCTGGGCGAGCGGCGTCTGCATCGTTTCAGCCCGCGAGGACCGCATCATCCACGCCGTCACCGTGACCGCGTTCAACAGCATCTCGCTCGATCCGCCCCTCGTCATGGTCTCGCTCGGGCGGAATGCCTCCGTCCTGCCGTCGCTCCAGCCCGACCGCCCCTTTGGCATCAGCATCCTCGCCGCCGGCCAGCGCCGCATCGGCAGCATGTTCGCCGACCCCGCGCCCATCGGCCGCGATGTCTTTTCGTCTGATGATCCGCCGGTCATCCGCGATGCGCTGGTGACGTTCACCTGCGAAGTCGACCGTCGCATCGAGGTCGGGACCCACATGCTGGTGCTGGGGCGGGTGCTGTCCATCGATGGTGCGATGGAGGGAGAGCCGCTGATCCGGTTTGATCGCCGGTGGCAGCGATTGCGGAGCTAATCGAGATTGTCCCGGGCTCCCTCGTTATGGGGGCACCGCGATTTCGACTAATAACGGCCCGCCAGACGCTCCAGAGTTCTTTTGCCAGTCCTGTTTCAGGGCTCTTGAAACGGGACAGTTGTTCCGCTGCGGATACGAGGGCTGTGCGCTCGACCCGGGGGCAGGTTTATCGACTGCCCGCCGGGTTCTTGAAGGTTGTGCGGGGTTGGCCGAGTTGGCCCAACTTGCTTGTGCTGCAAACTGGGTTGTATTCATTAGGTCGAGCGGGGTGAAAGAGCCTGCAGGAGAAGCGGCCTTCCTGTCAGCCGCTTTCCCAGTCTACAGGACGCCAGACCGCACATATTCAAACAGGCTTGCCTGGCCACGCGACTCAAGATTTCCATAGCCCCTGGCTGTGAAATCGAGAGACGCTCCGCTCCAGCGGTTGCCTGATCCGCCCAACGCTGACCTGCGCGGGAGCTTCATTCTCGGAGAGGTGCCCGGTGGCAGTCCGCCTGAAGCCACACATTCACCAAACTGTGTCCAAGGCTCCAAGGTGCGCGAATGACGAATGATAAGCTTCCGCTCGCGCGGTGGGCGCGAAACCTGGATCTGGTGATTCTTCCGGCCACGCTCGCGTTGTTCGTGTTCGCGATTGGGAGCTGGTTGCGGTTCTGGGCTACTGATACTCACAGCCCGCTGTCATTCCTTCTACTTACTGCTGCGCTTGTTATCCAATCGATCGGACGCCTTGTCCAGCAGCGGTCGCCAAGAGCCTCGATTGCGTTGACGTTAATCTCCCTTTCAATCCTACTGGGCTTGTTTGTTCGCTTGTGACTACAGCCCTGCGTCAATCCAAATCGATGACTTCAGTTTTGCCTCGCGTAATCCGCAACCGCGCCTTCACGCGTGACCAGCCCGCTGATTTCTCCGATTTCATTTGTTCTCTGGGGAATGCCGGAGCCCCAGATAAGCGGGCAGTTGCGCATACCTGACACAGTCCGGTAGTGTGCGACCTCGCCACCACGGCAGATGAAGCACATCGAACCTGTGACAGGAGTCCCCATGCAACTCGGCGCGTTTTCGGTCAGTCTGGCGGTGAAGGATCTCGAGGCGTCGCGGCAGTTCTACAGCAAGCTGGGCTTCACGGAATTCGGCGGCGACGCGTCGCAGAATTGGCTGATCCTGAAAAACGGCGAGTACGTGATCGGCCTGTTTCAGGGCATGTTCGAGAAGAACATCCTGACCTTCAACCCGGGGTGGGATTCGAACGCGCAGAAGCTCGAGAACTTCACCGACGTGCGCGAGCTCCAGCGACAGCTCAGGGCCGACGGCGTGTCGTTCGTGCAGGAGGCAGACGAAAACACGACCGGGCCTGCGCACTTCATCATCGCCGATCCTGACGGTAACCCGATCCTGTTCGATCAGCACGTTTAGCGCTCGCGCACAATCGACTGGCAAGATGGCGGGACCGCACGCGTCGAAGGCGAGGTCCTGCCCCTCCACGAGAGCGATCGCAACTTGCAAGCGTTGAGGCCGGTGTTGTATTAGTCAGGCTGATGTACGTCGGTAGCGTCGGCGGCTCGGCCCGGATGATCTCCACACCTCAAAGGAGGAGAACGCAATGCTTCTCATCCACCGCAGTGATTCGACATGGGCGAATGCAGCCGCCCTGCTCGCCTTGACGATCCTCGCAGCCGGGTGTGCATCCTCGCCGAAAGCGGTGGATGCGCCGTTCTATGCGCCAGAGAGGGAAGGCGCGCCGTCGTACTCGGCTGGTGAGGTCGATACGCCGCCTCACCTGATCAAGTGCTTTGAGGTGAGCGGGCCGGCCGCGAATAACATCTCCGGCGTCGTCTGGGAGCACGTCACCGTCGGCTACGTCGTCAATGAACTGGGTCAGGTCGATCCGGCAACCATCGTCACGGGGACGACGAGAGGCGGCGGAAAGGGATCGGCATCGGCAGAATCGATTCGCGAGGCGCGAGCGCGGGCAGCCACATGCACGTACACACCCGGCAAACACGGCGGTGTGCCCGTGCGTGTTCGCGTCCAGCGACTGTTCCGCATCCTTGCGAATCCGTGAGAAAAGCATCGCATAAAGTTGAAGTGGCCTTTTCGCGTCAGATCTGACCTGCCAGCGTCGGAGTGACAACCGCCACTGAGAGCGCTGGCCGCGACCGCCGAAACGAGGACCATGGAAAGACGCGAGTTTCTTCGGGTGTCCGGCACGGGCGCCGCGGTTGCGCTTGCAGCCGGCACCGCCTGTGCGCCTCGCCCCGCTGCCGACCGATACGACGTGCTGCGCGAGGAATTGACACGCGCCCGCTCCAACGATGACTACTGGCGAACCGTCCGCGCCTTCTACACACCGCCCTCCGAATACGTCGACCTCGATCATGCGAACACGGCACCAACACCGGACCCGGTGTTCGATGCGTTCGTGCAGCGCGCGCGTCGCCTGAGCCAGGCGCCGGCCGAGGAGTTCGGCAGGATGTGGGGCGAGGAGCTCGAGGAGAAGTGTCGTGCGCCACTCGCGAAGTTCCTTGGAACGCAGCCGAAGCATCTTGCATTCGTCGCAAATACGACGTCTGCGCTGAACACGGTACTGCACGGGTTCAGGCTTTCGGCTGGGGACGAGATCCTCGTCACGGATCACGAGTATCCAGACATGGTCGAGACCGTGATGCAGCGGACGGACCGCGACGGTGTGCTCATGCGACGCATTCGTGTGCCGACTCCCTCCGAGGACAGGATGGAGCTCGTGTCGCGGGTTCGCGATGCGATTACTCCTCGCACACGACTGCTCCTGATCTCGCATGTCAGCGCATGGAATGGCGAAGTGCTGCCGGTGGCGGAAGTCACCTCGGAAGCGCGGGCGCGCGGTGTCGCCGTGTTGCTCGATGCGGCACAGAGCGTCGGCATCATCGACGTCAACTTCGAAGCAATCGGCTGCGATTTCATGGGTGCGTCGCTGCACAAAGGCCTCGGTGCACCGCTGCCGACAGGCGTACTCGTGATGCGGCCGGAACGCGTGCAGGATGTCAGGCCGCTGCATCCGCCATCGTGGAGTGTGGACGAGTATCCGATGGACCGCTACGAGTGGTCAGGCACGTTCAACATGGCCACGCTCGCCACCATCTCCGATGCGCTGGCCTTCCACCAGATGATTGGCCCGGAGCGCAAAACCGCGCGGCTGCGCGAACTCTGCGCGTACTGGCAGCAGGCGCTTCAGGGCATCGCATCGCTTCGAATGCTGACACCGATGGACGATGCACGGCGTTGTGGCCCCGCAACGTTTGCACTGGAAGGCGTTCCATCAAATGAGCTTGCGAAGCAACTGCGTCAGTCCGGGGGTGTGCTCGTGCAGCACAAAGCCGGTCGGCATTCGCCCTACGATAATGCGGTCCGGGTATCGCCCGGTGCGCACACCACGTTCGAGGAACTCGATCGCCTGGTCGCGGCCGTCCGCGCTGTGACCCGCGGCGGAGTGGGTTAGGATCAACCGGGTCTTCGGCATGAATGGCCACTATCTTGTTTACGCCAGTCCGGGAGCGCATCGTTGCTCTGCAGCTTCTCCAAGGCAGGAGTCCCGGTTCTTATGACGAAGCACCCATTTTTCGACTACTCCAGACTGACCCCGAGCGAGCGTCTCGAACTCGCACAGGACCTTTGGGACAGTGTCGACCCGGCGTCGGATACCACAGTGCTCCCCCTCACCGAGGAGCAGAGCGCCGAACTCGACCGTCGTCTTGCCGAATTGGAAGTCGCGCCTGACGCGGCAGCGTCCTGGCCCGATGTCAGGAAGCGGGTTGTGGATAAACTCGAACGAGAGCATCGTTGCGGTACTGGGCACACACGAGACTGAACCACAGCACGTGACCGTGCCGGTTCACGGGCCCGCGTTCTGCGCGCCCGTGACGGCTGCCTGTAAACGTCCCCGCGCCCGGCCGTTGAAGTTGCCCCGTTCAAGGTGCCCTCTGAGTAGTCGTGCCCGCAGAACATGCCACCCCGCCCCCGCCCCCGGCCTCCGCCTCGGTGAAAGCCAGGATTAACCTCAAGGCAGCCACTGCGCCCCCGCCCCCGACCCCCGCCTCGCCTGAAGCCAGGATGAAACCGACGGCCGCCACCCGCCAAACCAACGGCAATCGATCCCCGCGCCATTGACAGCCTCGCGGCGCGCGTCCCATTGTGTAACCGTTTCCACTACCGAGCGGTAACGCTCTGTACGCAGAAGTGTAACCGGTTACATCGAAGCCTATGGCGATTACGATCCGGGATGTCGCACGCAAGGCCGGCGTGTCCGTGGCCACGGTGTCGAGGGTGCTGAACAACAGCGGCCCGGTCGCCGAGGAGACGCGGTTGCGGATTGCCGAGGTCGCGCGCGAGCTGAGTTACACGCCGAACTCGACGGCGCGCAGTCTGTCGATGCAGCGGACGTCGGCGATCGGCGTGTTGCTGCCGGAGATCTACGGCGAGTTTTTCTCCGAAGTGATCCGGGGTGTGGACCAGGCGGCGCGTCGTAAAGGTTATCACGTGCTGGTCTCGAGTTCGCACAGCAGTCAGGAGGAGATCGAAGCGGCGCTGCGCGCGATGCGCGGGCGTGTGGATGGTCTGATTCTTCTGGCTGCCGACGTTGAAATCACCAGGCTGCTGGTCAATCTCCCGAGTGACATTCCGCTTGTTCTGCTGAACGCCGACCCGCACGACTCTCCGTACGACACGCTGATCATCGACAACTATGGGGGTGCCCGCGCGGTAGTCGAGCATCTGCTTGGGCTCGGTCATCGCCGGATCGGTCTGATCCGTGGTGCGGAGCGCAACCATGATGCGCGGGAGCGTACGCGTGGTTACGTCGATGCGATGCGTGAAGCGGGAATGGTAATCGATCCGTCGCACATCGTGACGGGCGATTTCACGGAGTCGGGAGGTCATCGTGCTGCGCGTGAGTTGCTTGCAGTCTCGGAGCGGCCCACGGCGGTGTTCGCGTCGAACGATTCGATGGCGATCGGCGCGTTGAGCGCGGCGGAGGATGCCGGGCTCGAGGTTCCGGAGGATCTGGCAGTTGTCGGCTTCGACGATGTGCCGATTGCTCAATATGTAAGTCCACCGCTGACGACGGTGCGTGTAGCGATTGCGGAGCTGGGTTCACGTGCAGTGAGTCGGCTGCTTACATCGCTTCAGGTGGAGCAGACAGCGGTTGTGAGAGAGGTATTACGGACGGAAGTGGTGGTACGCCGCTCGTGCGGCGCCAGCAATGTCCCTCAGCATGGAGGCCGTACCGATGAGGTTGTCGAAGGGTCGTAGCCTGCTAGCAGGCTGGATTGCTGTGTTTCTGCTGGTGCTCGGCACCAGTGGACTTACAGCGCAGACGGCAACGGGATTGATCCGTGGTCGTGTGTTGAGTGAAGAAGGTGCCGGGCTGCCCGGTGCAACGGTAACGGCGCGCAATATCGGCACGGGCGCCGAGCGTTCTGCGCTCGCGGGAGCGGAGGGTGGGTACACGCTGCCCGGGTTGCAGCCGGCCCTGTATGAAATTCGCGTGCAGATGATCGGTTATGCGCCGTACTCGCAGCAGGTGCGTGTGCTGGTCGGCCAGTCGCTCGATCTCAATCTGCAGCTCACGCCGCAGGCGGTGCAGATCGCTGGCCTGGTTGTAACCAGCACACGTGCGCTCGAGGTGAAGACACCGGAAATTGCAACGAACATTACGAGTGAGCAGATCGAGAGTCTGCCGCAGATCGATCGCAACTTCCTGAACCTTGCGGGGCTGGCGCCGGGGATTACGGTCAGCCGCGACGAAAGGAACAAGCAGATCACGGCTGCGGGTCTGCCGGCGACCAAAATCAACGTGTTCGTCGACGGCGCATCGCTGAAGAACGACATGCTCGAGGGTGGGATCCACGGGCAGGATGCGAGCCGCGGCAACCCGTTCCCGCAGATCGCGCTGCAGGAGTTCCGCGTGATCACGCAGAACTACAAGGCCGAGTATCAGCAGGCGGCCAGCGCGGTCGTAACCGCAACGACCAAGTCCGGCACGAACGAGTTCAAGGTCGACGGTTTCGTCCTCGGCCAGAACAAGGGCCTTGTTGGTTTCGATGCGGGCGCGAAGCTGATCTGCAGCCAGCGTAAGGAAAACAACGAGAAGTGTGACCCGAAGCCTGAATACGAGCGCCTCCAGGTGGGTCTCTCCGCGGGTGGCCCGATCATCCAGGACAGACTGCACTACTTCCTCGCCTACGAGGGCAACTATCAGAACCGCCAGGAAATCGTGAATGTCGGCCAGAACTGGCAGCAGTTCAGGCAGCAGTTCGCGCAATACGAGGGCACATTCGACCAGCCGTTCCGTTCGACACTGGGCGTGGCCAAGCTCTCCTGGGTACCGGCGACCAACCAGACCCTGGATCTGAGCTGGAACTCGCGGTTTGAAGAAGACAAAACCGGTTTCGGCGGCACGACCTCGTTCGAGTCGGCTGAGAACATCGCGATCAGGACCAACATCGTGACGCTGCGCCACTCGCTGGTGAAGGGTGGTTGGCTGAATGAAGCGAATCTCAGTGCACAGCGTGCGACCTGGAACCCGACTGCGCTCAGCGATGCGGGTGGTGTCGGCCTGAACTACGACGGTGTGATGCGCATCGGGGCGAGGAGCACCGAACAGAATTTTGTGCAGGATCGCATTGCGCTACGCAATGATCTGACGCGCAGCGGCATCAACTGGAACGGTCAACACGTGTTCAAGATGGGTGCGACCGTTTCCTTCCTGAACTACAATCTCGAGAAGCGGTTCAACGGCAATCCGGAATACATCTTCAATCCAAACGTCAGCATGACGGTGCCGGTGCGCGCCGTGTACGGTGAAGGCGATCCGGGGATGGACGAGTCGAACGTGCAGTTCGGCTTCTACATCCAGGACGACTGGGACGTCACGGATCGGCTGCAGTTGAACCTCGGCATTCGCTGGGATGCGGAGACGAACCAGTTCAACAACAACTGGGTCACGCCCGACAGCATCCGTACAAAACTGGCGAATTTCGTCGAAGGCCGTTTCTCGGACGGCAACAACCGGAAGATGTACCTCGGTGCGTTCCAGCCGCGTGTTGGTTTCTCGTATGACCTGACCGGCAATCAGCGCACCGTGCTGCACGGCGGCGCGGGCCTCTACTACGACCGCGAAGTCTGGAACCACATGATCGACGAGCGGTTCCGTCTGCAGTGGCGCGTTCGCAACTTCAACTTCACGAACACCGGTGAAGCCGGGAAGATTGCGTGGAAGGACGAGTACCTGACGCGCGAGGGGCTCGAGTCGATCATTAACCAGGGCACCTACGGCGTCACCAGCGAAGTATTTCTGCTCGCGAATGACACGGAGCCGCCGCGCAGCGTGCAGTGGAGCGCGGGCATTCGTCAGACCGTCGCGGATAACATGATTGCGTCGGCGACGTACCGCGGTGTGCGCGGCTACAACCTCCTGAACTGGTACTGCGGCGCGCCCCATCCGGAGCACGGCTACTGCGAAGGTGGCCGCAGCCAGGGTCTGCCGTACGACCCGGTTCTCTCGACCGACGAGGGCCGCAGCTACTACGACGCGCTCGACCTCACGTTCGAGAAGCCGTACACGAGCGAGTCGCGTTGGGGCGTGACCGTCGCCTACACCTTCGCGGATGCGGAGCGGAAGGGCTCGGATTTCTTCACACTCGACTTCCCGGGTGTCGACCCGGCGGCATGGCCGGTGATCCCGGCACGCATCGAGAAGCATCGCGTGACGGCGAGCGGCATCGTTGACCTGCCGTACGGATTCCAGCTCGGTTCGATCGTGCAGTGGGGTTCGGGACTGCCGTACAGCCGCAAGGACGAAACGGATGGCTGGGGTCCTGCACGCGTCAAGGTCGACTGGTACAGCGAAGATGCGCCCAACTTCAAGCAGGTCGATTTCCGACTTCACAAGTCGGTTGATCTGCCGCGTGGCGGGCGCGTCGGTGTTGTTGCTGAACTGATCAACGCCTTCGACTGGGACAACTTCCGTGGCTACGAAGAGATGTGGAAGTGGGGTGATGGCAGTGTCAACCAGAACTTCGGCAAACCGCAGCCGGGGACTGCCGACACCGGCCGCCGCCTGCAGCTTGGCATGACGTTCGGCTTCTGATACTCGAAACACACGCGGCCTCGGTGGGTGTATAGCACCTGCCGGGGCCGTATTTCACTCACCGTTTTGGATCAGGCATGCGTAAATCCCTGTTGCTCATGATCGTGACTGCTGTACTGACCGCCTGCGGCTCGTCGGCGGTGCAGCAGCCAATCCCGGAAAGTCAGGAGGCATTCCTCGATACATTGCAGGAGCGCACGTTCAAGTTTTTCTGGGAACGCGCGAATCCCGCAAACGGTCTCGTACCGGACCGCTGGCCGACGCCCTCCTTCTCGAGTGTCGCCGCGGTTGGTTTTGCGTTGCCCGCCTACGCAGTTGGCGCGGAGCGCGGCTGGATCACACGCGATCAGGCCGCCGATCGGGTGCTGACCACACTGCGCTTCCTGTGGAATGCGCCGCAGGGGCCGCAACCGACCGGCGTCGCCGGGCACCAGGGGTTCTTCTACCACTTCCTCGACATGCAGACCGGGCATCGCTTCGACAAGGTCGAACTCTCGACCATCGATACCGGACTGCTGATGGCCGGCGTGTTGTTCTCGCAGCAGTACTTCGATGGGCAGAACGCAACGGAAACCGAGATTCGTTCACTCGCCGATTCGCTGTACCGGCGGGTGGACTGGGAGTGGGTGTACCGGCCCGCCACCAATCGTCTGACGATGGGATGGCATCCCGAGAGTGGCTACATCGTGTCCGAGTGGCACGGCTACGACGAAGCGATGATTCTGCTGGTGCTCGCGCTCGGCTCGCCGACGTCCAACCTCGATCCCTCGATCTGGACGACCTACACGAGCACGTACAAGTGGGGCACGTACTACGGCCAGGAGCACGTCGGTTTTGCACCGATGTTCGGGCACCAGTACTCGCACATGTTCATCGATTTCCGCGGCATCAGGGATGAATACATGCGAGGGCGCGGCATCGACTACTTCGAGAATTCGCGCCGCGCGGTACTCGCACAGCGTGCCTATGCCATCGACAACCCGATGGGGTGGGAAGGGTACGGCGAGGATGTGTGGGGGCTGACCGCGTCGGACGGGCCGATCGATACCGAGCGCGAAGTGAACGGAGAGACGCGCCGGTTCTGGTCGTATACGGCGCGCGGCACATCGCATACGGAAGTGCGTGATGACGGCACGATCGTGCCGACCGCGACGGGCGGTTCGATCCCGTTTGCGCCGGAGGTCACAATCCCCGTGCTCCAGGCGATGCGCGACCGGTACGGCGAAGCGATCTGGGGCGAGTACGGCTTCTTCGATTCGTTCAACCCGACGTATCAGTGGACGGACCGGCCATTGCTGCACGGTCGCGTCGTGCCCGGCATCGGCTGGGTCGACGGTGACTACCTCGGCATCGATCAGGGGCCGTTCGTGCTGATGATCGAGAACTACCGCAGCGGACTGATCTGGGAGAAGCTGCGAAACAACCCGTACATCGTGCGCGGGTTGCAGCGCGCCGGCTTTACCGGCGGTTGGCTCCAGAACATTCCGGCTGCGCCCTGATCATGACGGCCCTCCCCGGCGGCCTGCGTGCCCGGCTTCGTCGCGTCGTGCGACTGCTTCCGCTGCTTGCGGTTGCAGCGTGCAACATCGCATCGGCGGACGAAGGTGTGGTTACGCTGCGCTTCTGGGGGATGGGCCGCGAGGGCGAAGTCGTCGCCGAACTGATCAAGGACTTCGAACGCGAGAACCCGAACATCCGCGTCGAGTCGCAGCAGATCCCCTGGACCGCTGCGCATGAAAAGTTGCTGACCGCCCATGTCGGGCGGTCAACCCCGGACGTTGCACAGCTCGGGAACACCTGGATCGCCGAGTTTGCCGCGATCGGCGCGCTCGAGTCACTGGATTCACTCGTCGCGTCATCCACCGAAATCAATCGGGCCAGCTACTTCGACGGCATCTGGGCGACCAATGTTGTCGACAACACGCTGTTTGGCGTGCCGTGGTACGTCGACACGCGGCTGGTCTTCTACCGCAAGGATCTGCTCGCGCAGGCCGGTTACGATTCGCTGCCGCAGAGCTGGGCCGAGTGGCTCGAAGCGATGCGCGCGATCAAGCGCAACGTCGGCGACCGCCGCTACGTGATCTTCCTGCCATCGAACGAGTGGATGCAGCCGGTTGTATTCGGCATGCAGAAGGGTGCAACACTGCTGCGTGATGATGATCGTTACGGCGACTTCCGCAGTCCCGAGTTCCGCGAAGCGTTCGACTTCTATCTGTCGATGTACCGGGAAGGACTCGCGCCGGCGATGGGGCATAACGATGTCGCGAACGCGTACCAGGAGTTCGAGCGCGGTTTCTTCGCGATGTGGATCACCGGCCCGTGGAACATGGGCGAGTTCAAGCGCAGACTCGCACCCGAATCGCAGAGTCTGTGGGGCACGGCACCGCTGCCCGGACCGACCGGCGCGGCGAGCGGATATTCGAACGCGGGTGGCGCCAGCGTCGTGCTGTTCCGCAACTCCCGATACAAGGAAGAAGCCTGGAAGCTGATCGAGTTCCTGTCGCGGCCCGAGCAGCAGCAGCGCTTCTACGAATTGACCGGTTCGCTGCCCGCCCGCAAGGAAACCTGGGAGCGCAGCAACCTCGCCGAGGATGAACACGCGCGTGCGTTCTGGCTGCAGTTGCAGCGGACGCGCGCGTTGCCGGCGGTGCCGGAAATCGAAACGATCATGTCGCGCGTGATCGAATACTCCGAGGCGTCGATTCGCGGGAACGCACCCGCGGCGCAGTCGCTGACCGGGCTCGATGCCGCGGTCGATCGGATCCTGGAGAAGCGGCGCTGGGTGCTCGATCGGGAGTCGACCGCCAGCGCGGAGCAGCAGCGATGAGCACGGTGATTACGCCAACTGCCGCCGCGACTCCTTCGAGTGCAGCAGGCCGCGAGAAACCAACCCGGTCCGAGGACAACCGCGCGGGCTGGTTCTTCATCGCGCCGGCGTTGGTGCTGATCGGTGTGTTCTTTTTCCTGCCGGTCGGCGGTTCGCTGCTGCTCAGCATCACGGACTTCGACATCTATGCGATCGCGGATCCGCGCAACGCGCGCGTGGTCTGGCTGCGCAACTACATCGACCTGCTGAGCAACCCGGTCTTCTGGACCGCGGTCAAGAACACGTTCTACTTCGCGCTGGTTGGCGGGCCGCTGACGGTCGCGACTTCACTCGGCGCGGCGCTGCTGATCAACGCGCGGATCGTGAAGTACAAGGCGTTTTTCCGCACCGTCTTCTTCATCCCGTTTGTCACGACACTCGTCGCGGTGGCGATTGTCTGGCGCTACCTGTACCACCCACAGTACGGCTTTCTGAACTACATGCTCGGCTGGTTCGGGCTCGGCCCGATCGAGTGGCTGGGCGATCCGCGCTGGGCGATGCCATCGATCATCCTGATGGCCGTGTGGAAGAACTTCGGCTACAACATGCTGATCTTCCTCGCCGGCCTGCAGAACATCCCGGGCGAGCTGTACGAAGCGTCGGACCTCGATGGTGCGGGGCCGCTCCGCCAGTTCTGGCACATCACGCTGCCGATGCTCGCGCCGACGTTCCTGTTCGTCGGTGTGATCACGATGATCGGCTACTTCCAGCTTTTCGCCGAGCCGTACGTCATGACCAGCGGCGGACCGCTGCGCAGCACGACCAGCCTTGTGCTGCTGATGTACGAAGAAGGCTTCCGCTGGTGGCGGATGGGAGTCGCGGCCGCGGTCGCGTTCATCCTCTTCCTGATCATCCTGGCCTGGACACAGTTGCAGTTCCGGTTGCAGCGGGAGGGGCGCTGATGCAGAACCGCCTCGGCCGCATCCTGATCTACACGCTGCTTGCGATCGGTACGGCGATTTCGCTGCTGCCGATGTTGTGGATGATCTCGGCGTCGTTCATGCCGGCGGGACAGGCGAACAGCTTCCCGCCACGGCTGCTGCCGTCCGATCCGACGCTCGAGCATTACCAGGCGATGTTTACCCGCCTGAATCTCGGTCGCTACCTGTTCAACAGCACGCTGATCGCGACGACGGTCACGGCACTGTCGCTGATCGTGAATTCGATGGCGGGCTACGCCTTCGCCAAGCTGCGTTTCCGCGGCCGCGACCGTGTGTTCCGCCTGCTTGCGATGGGACTCGTCATCCCGGTCCAGGTCTCGATGCTGCCGCTATTCCTGCTGATGCGGCAGCTCGGACTGGTGAATACCTACTGGGGCGTCATTATCCCCGGCCTCGCCAGCATCTTCGGGATCTTCCTGATCCGGCAGTACACACTGTCCCTGCCGGACGATCTGCTCGATGCGGCACGGATGGATGGCGCGAGCGAGCTTCGCATCTACTGGTCGATCGTACTGCCGGTGATCCGGCCGATCCTCGCGACGCTCGCGATCTGGACTTTCCTTAGCACATGGAACGACTTCATGTGGCCGCTCATCGTGCTGAGCGATGATTCGATGTTCACGCTGCCGGTCGCACTGGCGAACCTGTCGGGCGAACGGGTGCAGGATACGGAACTGATGATGGCGGGCTCGGTGCTCACGGTGCTGCCCGTGCTGCTCGTGTTCCTGTTCCTCCAGCGCTCATACGTGGAAGGCATCACGATGGGGAGTGTGAAAGGGTGAGACGTCTGTTCGCGGCTTCCGCCCTCGCGCTGGTCACGGCGTGTGCGGTACCGTCGGCAGTGCCAGTGCAGTCGGCGCCGCCTTTATTGCAGTCCGAGCCGCGCGTGATCGAAAGCTTCGATGACGCCGGCGCGTGGGAAGCCGTGCCCGCATCCGGCGTGCAGATGCAGCTCGCAAACGATTCGGGTCAAAGCGGCCGCGCACTGCGTGTCGATTTCGACTTCCGCGGTGGCGGCGGCTGGGCCGCACTGCGGCGCGAAGTGGATCTCAAACTGCCGGAGAACTACGAGCTCAGCTTCTGGATCAAGGGTGCAGCGCCGCGCAACACACTCGAGTTCAAGCTGATCGATGCATCGGGCGAAAACGTGTGGTGGGTGAATCGCCCCGAATTCGAGTACCAGGGCGACTGGCGGCGAATCACCTTCCGCAAACGGCACGTGAGCTTCGCGTGGGGACCCGCGCGCGGCGGTGACATCCGCGACGTCGCCGCGATCGAGTTCGCGATCACCGCCGGGACCGGCGGGCGCGGCACGGTCTGGTTCGACGACTTCACCGTGCGCGAACTGGAACCGGTCAGACCGTATGACCTGACCCCGGTCGTGGTTGCCGCGTCGGAGGCGCAGTCCAGCCTGATGGACCGCGACTCGACCACGATCTGGCGCAGCGATGACAATGCGCGGCAGTACGTCACCATCGACTTCCTGCGCAACCGCGAGTTCGGCGGTCTGCGCATCGACTGGGAGCGCCCCGGTCGTGCGGTCGATTACGATGTGCAGGTCTCGAATGATGGGACCACCTGGCAAACGATTCGGCAGGTTCGCAGCGGCGGTCGCCCTCGCGACTACCTCGCACTGCCCGAAACGGAAGCACGCTGGCTGCGCCTGGATCTTCAGCGCGCCGAATTGGATGCGTTTGCGATTCGCGATATCGAAGTGTTGCCGCTGGAGTGGGGTGCGTCTGCGAATCGTCTCTTCGAATCGCTGGCCAAGGATGCCCCACGAGGGTTCTATCCGCTGTACTTCGACAGCGTGCAGTCGTACTGGACGCTGGTCGGGATTCCGAACGATGAGCGCGAAGCACTGATCGATGCGCAGGGCATGCTCGAGGTGGATCGCCGCGCGTTTTCGATCGAGCCGTTCCTGTTCAACGATGGGAAGCTGATCACGTGGGCCGACATGCGGAACACCCCTTCACTCGCGCGCGGCGACCTGCCGATCCCATCGGTGCGTCGTGAGAGCGGCTCACTCGCACTTACGGTCACTGCATGGGCCGACGGTGAACCCGGCGCAGCACTCCTCTGGTCGCGCTATCGTGTGCAGAACCACGGAACCACCACAGCCAGCACCAAACTCTACCTCGCCGTGCGGCCGTTTCAGGTGAATCCGACCTGGCAGTTTCTCAACAATCCCGGCGGCGCATCGACGGTCAGTTCGATCGTGTTCCGGGATGGACGCGTCACGGTCGACAGCACACGCACGGTTGTCGCGGTGACACGTCCGGACGGATTCGGTGCGGCGGCCTTCGACCAGGGCGACATCACACAATGGCTCGCGCGTGGCGAGCTACCGTCGCGCACGAGTGTGAAGGATCCGATCGGTCACGTATCGGCCGCGCTGGCGTACGAGCTCACGATCCCGGCTGGCGGCTCCACCGATGTCATCATCGCCGCGCCATTTTATGCAGCATCACCGATACCCGCTGTTGCCGTCGATGCACAAACGGCCTCGCGCATCGGCAACGAACGACTTGATGCTGCGACGACTGACTGGGCGAACAGACTCGACCGGTTCTCGCTCGAGCTGCCCGGCGAGGCTGCGCGCATCGCGCGGTCGATTCACAGCAATCTCGCGTACATCCTGATCAACCAGGATGGCCCTTCGATCCAGCCGGGCTCGCGCTCGTATGAACGGTCGTGGATCCGCGATGGCTCGCTCACATCGTCGGCGCTGCTGAAGCTCGGGCATGCGGAAGAAGTAAAGCGGTTCATTGAATGGTATGCACCGCACCAGTATGCGGATGGCAAGGTCCCGTGCTGCGTCGATCATCGCGGCGCCGATCCGGTTCCGGAGAACGACAGTCACGGCCAACTGATCTACCTCATCGCCGAGTACTACCGACACACCGGCGATCGTGCGCTGGTCGAACGCATGTGGCCGCACGTCGAACGCGCGGTGCTGTATATGGACTCGCTTCGCCTGAGCCGGCGCACCGGCGACTGGCTGACCCGCGACAACGGTGCGTTCAAGGGACTGCTGCCCGAGTCAATCAGCCACGAAGGCTACTCCGAGAAGCCGATGCATTCGTACTGGGACCAGTTCTTCGCGCTCAAGGGCTTCAAGGACGCGGTGTTCCTGGCAGAGACGCTGGGCAAGGAGCAGCGGGCACGCTTCGCGGGGATCCGGGACGAGTATCAGACAGATCTGATCGCATCGCTCGAGCAGGCGATGCGGAATCACAACATCGATTACCTCCCCGGTGCCGCCGAACTCGGTGATTTCGACGCGACCTCGACGACGGTCGGCATCACGCCCGCCGGTGCGACCGCAATTCTTCCGCAGAAAGCGCTGCTGCAGACCTTCGAGCGCTACTGGGAAGAAACAGCGGCGAGGCGCAGTGGGAGGAAGGTGTGGGACGCATATACGCCGTACGAGTTGCGCACAGTCGGCACGTTCGTGCGACTCGGCCAGCGCGAACGCGCACACACGTTGCTCGATTGGTTCTTCACACACCAGCGCCCCGCGGAATGGAATCACTGGGCCGAAGTTGTTTTCCCCGATCCGGCGACGCCGCGTTTCATCGGCGACATGCCGCACACCTGGGTCGGCTCGGACTTTATTCGCTCAGCCCTCGACATGTTCGCCTACGAGCGCGAACACGACGACGCGCTCGTGATCGGCGCGGGTGTGCTTCCGGAGTGGATGGCCGGCGAGGGCGTTCGTTTGCGTGGCCTGTCGACCCATTACGGGAAGCTCGGCTACACGATGCAGCAGCGTGCGGATTCCGTCGTCATCGAGTTCGCCGGCGAGCTTCGCACGCCGGCTGGCGGCGTGGTCATCCACTCGCCGCTCGAGCAGGCGCCGAAACGCGTGACGGTCGACGGTCGAAACACAACCGTGACCGGAACCACAATTGAATTACCGCGCATCCCCCGACGCGTGGTGCTGCACTATTGATTTCAGACTGAAGAATCACCGGCGATGAAGGTTCAGCTTCTTTCCAACGGCAGAATTGCAGCGCTCCTGACAGCCTCGGGCGGCGGCGCTGTGTACTACGATGGTCGCGCGCTCACCCGCTGGGCGCCCGACGCGGTTTCGGACAACGATGGCAGTGCGCTTTACCTGCGCGATGCGGATTCGGGCGAGGTCTGGTCCGCGATGGCGCATCCGGTGCGGCGCAGTGCTTCGCATGCGGAGTTCGACGGCTGCCGTGCGGTGTTCACTTCGACGCACAACGAGATCGAGACTCGCGTCACGGTGGCGATTGCACCGGACCACGATGCCGAGGTGCGACTGATCGAACTGGTGAATCGCGGTGCGCGTGCTCGAAGTATCGAACTGACCAGCTACGCGGAACTGGTGCTGAACACCGTCGCAGGCGACATCGGGCATCCTGGTTTTTCCAAGCTGTTTGTGCAGACCGGCGCGATCCCCGAACTCGCAGCGCTGATCGCGTGGCGCCGTTTGCGTGCGCCCGACGAACAGCCGCTCTGGGCATTCCAGCGGATGCTCGCCGACGCGCCGATCACACACGAAACCGATCGTGCTCGCTTTATTGGACGCGGTCGCACGCTGAGTAATCCACAGGCGATGGACGGCGCCGCGCTTTCGGGAACAGTCGGCAATGTGCTCGATCCGGTGTTTGCGCAGCGCACGACTATCCCGCTCGAACCCGGAGCAACCGCCCGCTGTGCGATCGTGCTGGGTGGCGCGCATACCGAAGCGGCCGCACGCGAGATCCTGGAGCAGCTCAATTCGATCGCCATAGTCCAGGAGTTGATCGAGCAGGCGCAGCCCGCAGCACCGGAGTCCGTGCGGATCGCCGCGTCCGCTGATCAGCCCACCGCGCCCACGCCCGCGCCCGCGCCCGCGCCCCAGTCCGGCGCGCAACAACGCGAGATCTCCGGCATCGAACTCACCAGCCTGCCGGCTGCATGGCTCAACAGCATCGAGGTCTCGACCGGCTCGTGGAGCGCGACAGTCCCTGCTGTAGCGCCGTCGCCGAACACCTCGCGCAACCTCGAGCAGCAACCGCGAACGTCAGAGGAAGAACTGCGCTTCTTCAACGGGATCGGCGGGTTCTCGAAAGATGGCTCCGAATATGTGATGCACATCCGGCCCGGGGTGCTCCCTCCGTTGCCGTGGGCGAACGTGATCGCCAACGAATCGGTCGGATTTGTGGTATCGGAGCGGGGCGCGGGAACGACCTGGTCGGCGAACAGCCGCGAGAATCGCATCACGCCGTGGCACAACGATCCGGTGAGCGACCGGTATTCCGAGGCATTCTACATTCGCGATGATGCAACCGGTGAAGTCTGGTCGCCGCTGCCGGGACCGGTCGAAAGCGAGGCCACATTCGAGGTTCGCCATGGCTTCGGCTACACGCGCTTCCTGCACACATCGCACGGGCTCGAGCACGACGTGAAGCTGTTCGTCGCGCGACAGGACCCGGTCAAGCTGGCGCTCATCACGCTGCACAACACGGGCGACAAACCGCGCAGGCTTTCGGCGTACCGGTATGCGCAGCTCGTGCTCGGTGTGCATCCCGCAGACACGCGCGGGAAGATTACAACCACCATCAACAACGCGACCAGGAGTGTGCTCGCCTGGAATCGCGAGCGTGGTGAATTTTCCAAGCGGGTCGCATTTGCAGGGATCAACAGCGACCTGAACGGTGAGCGGTCTGCGACGACCAGCCGCGCCGAGTTCCTCGGCCGTTACGGTGACGTGCAGCGGCCTGTCGCGGTCCTGGAAGGTGGCGCGCTCGACGGGATCGACGGGCAGCCCGCGGATGCGTGTGCGGCCCAGGCAATTGCGTTCACGCTTGCACCGGGCGCAACGATGCAGTGTGTGTTCGTGCTCGGCGAAGAAGCATCCGAAGAGCCTGCGCGCAAGCAACTGCGCTACTACCGCGATGTGCAGAACACCGTGAACGAGTTCGAAGCGGTGCGCGCACACTGGCGCGAGCTGCTCAGGCGTGTGCGCATCGAAACACCGATGCCCGAACTCGACCTCATGGTCAACGGCTGGCTCGCTTACCAGAACCTCGCCTGCCGCATGTTCGGCCGAACTGCGTTGTATCAGTCGGGTGGTGCGTTCGGCTTCCGCGATCAGTTGCAGGACTCATCGTCGGTGGTGTATCTCGATCCCGAGGTCACGCGCAGACAGATCCTGCTGCATGCGGCGCATCAATTCGAGGAAGGCGATGTGCTGCACTGGTGGCACCCGCCGCTGAGCAAGGGAATTCGCACACGATTCGCCGACGACCTGCTCTGGCTGCCGTACATCACCGGCTTCTACCTCGATCGCACGGGCGATACGTCGCTGCTGGATGAAGACGCGCGCTTCCTGAAAGCACCCACACTCGAAGCGCCGACCGACGAGATCTTTGTATTCCCGGAGGACACGGGGACAAGCGGCACCGTCTACGAACACTGCTGTCGCGCGATCGATCGGTCGCTGACCAAGGGTGCGCACGGGTTGCCGCTGATGGGCGTCGGCGACTGGAACGACGGGATGAATCGTGTCGGTCGTGAAGGCCGCGGCGAGAGTGTGTGGCTCGGCTTCTTCCTGTTCGACATCCTGAACCGCTTCATCCCGATCGCGCGACAACGCGGTGATAGCGAACGTGCGAACCGATACGCGGAGTATCGTGCCGAACTGCTTGACACGCTGAACGATACCGGCTGGGATGGCGAGTGGTACCGTCGTGCGTACTACGACAACGGCGCGCCGCTCGGTTCGGCAGCAAACGACGAGTGCCGCATCGATACGATTGCGCAGGCGTGGGCGGTGATCTCCGGTGCTGCGCCGGAGAACCGGGCCGACCAGGCGCTCGATGCGATGGAGCAGCATCTCGTCTCGGAGCGCGAAGGAATCATCCGGTTGCTGACCCCGGCATTCGATCGCACGCCGCACGACCCGGGTTACATCAAGGGTTACCTGCCAGGGGTGCGCGAGAACGGCGGGCAGTACACACACGCGGCGTTGTGGGCGGTACGCGCACTGGCGATTGCGGGGCGACGCGACCGTGCCGCATCGCTGCTCCGGATGCTGAGTCCGGTGAGCCACGGCCGCACCGCCGATGAAGTTGCGATCTACCAGGCCGAGCCGTACGTCATCGCCGCCGATGTGTACGGCGTTGCACCGCACATCGGTCGCGGTGGCTGGACCTGGTACACCGGTTCAGCGGGATGGCTGCTGCGCGTCGCGCTGGAGAACGTCCTCGGTTACGATCTGCAGCCTGAACGGATTCTGCTGCGCCCGTGCATACCCGCGGACTGGCCGGGCTTCACGCTGATGAACCGACTTCCGGACGGTACGGTCTATCGTTTTGAAGTCACGCAGGGCAGTGGTGAAACGCGTGCGATGCTCGATGGGGATGTTATGGTGGTCGAACACGGTGCGGTGATCGTTCCGATCCTTCGCGATGGTGAACACCACACCGTGTCGGTTGTACTGGCAGACGATGTGGGGCCGGTCTACCAGCCGGCTCAGTTCGATGCGGACAGCACGGCGCCGTTCGAACGAATCACATCGGCGTAGAAACGCGCGCTCTGCTTCGGGGTGCGCTGAAGCGTTTCGAAGTCGATGTGAACGATGCCGAAACGCTTCTCGTAGCCTGCGGACCATTCGTAGTTGTCGAAAAGCGACCAGGCGTAGTAGCCGCGCAGGTCGACACCAGCCTGCATCGCCGCGTGTGCGGCGAGCAGATGATCGCGCAGGTAGGTGATGCGCAGCGGATCGTCGACGCGGCCATTCACCGGCTTCGGCGGATCGTAGAACGCAGCACCGTTCTCGGTGATGTAGAGCGGCACTCGACCGTAACGCTCGGTGACCAGCGTCAGGATGCGCGTGAGTGCAGGTGGGTACACTTCCCAGTCCCACCCCATCTCGGTGTGCTGATGCTGCGGCTGGCGAAGATGGCGCCCGAACACCGGCCATGCGGTTGGATCGTGGTACGTGACTTCGCGCTTGTAGTAGTTGATGCCGACGAAGTCGATCGGCTGACGGATCAGCGCCATGTCTTCGCTCGATCGCTCGAACCACGCCTCGCCGAAAATGCCGGCGAGCTCTTCGGGGTACTCACCGAGGAAAACCGGGTCGAGGTACTGCCGATTGAAGTACGCGTCGGCGCGTTGCAGCGCCGCAAGGTCGGCCGGGTTGTCTGAGGCCGGATACTTCGGCTCGAGATTCACGACGATCCCGATCTGCACGTTCGGCAACGTCGCGCGGCACACCTGAACCGCGCTGCCGTGCGCACGCAGCAGGTTGTGCGCGACGTGTGCAGCCTCGAACAGGTTGCGATGCCCCGGCGCGTGGACGCCGTGCACATAACCGGCATCGGCGACGACCCACGGTTCGTTGAGCGTCGCCCACATGGGTACGCGGTCGCCGAGTGTGCGGAACATGATGTCCGCGTAGTCGGCGAACCAACTTGCGATGTCGGGATTGATCCAGCCGCCGCGCTGATCGAGGGCGGCAGGAAGATCCCAGTGGTAGAGCGTCGCGTTGGGAACGATGTTGTGTTCGAGCAGCGCGTCGACGAGTCGCGAGTAGAAGTCGAGTCCGCGCTGGTTGACCGCGCCGCGGCCTTCGGGCAGGATGCGGCTCCATGCGATGCTGAAGCGGTACGACTGCAGGCCGAGCGACGCCATGAGGGCGACATCGTCGCGCCAGCGATTGTAGTGGTCACACGCGATGTCGCCGGTTTCACCGAATGCGGTGCGTCCCGGCGTTCGCGAGAACTGGTGCCAGATATTCGGGCCCGCACCATCGGCGAGGGGAGAACCTTCGATCTGGTAGGCCGAGGTCGATGCGCCCCAGAGAAAATTATCAGGAAACATGTCCATCACGCGTCGGAGTTGTGAATGGCCAGGGTAAAGCTGGAGCATGTGCGCAAAGTGTACGACAACGGCTTCACCGCCGTGCACGATGCCACGTTCGAAGTCGCGGACGGCGAATTCCTCGTGCTCGTGGGTCCATCCGGCTGCGGCAAGAGCACGACCCTGCGTCTGATTGCCGGGCTCGAGTCGATTACGGCCGGTGAACTCTGGATCGGCGATCGCATGGTGAATGGCGTACGTGCAAGCGAACGCGACATTGCGATGGTCTTCCAGAACTACGCGCTGTATCCGCACATGACCGTCGAGCAGAACATGGCCTTTGCGCTGAAGCTGCGCAACGAGCCTGCCGACGAGATCCGCCGCCGCGTTCGCGATGCTGCCGCCATCCTCGATCTCGAGGATATTCTCGACCGCAAACCGCGCCAGCTTTCCGGCGGTCAGCGTCAGCGTGTCGCCGTCGGTCGCGCCATTGTTCGGCAGCCGCAGGTGTTCCTGTTCGACGAGCCGCTCTCCAACCTCGACGCAAAACTTCGCGTGCAGACGCGCAAGGAAATTTCAAGGCTGCACCGTCGTCTCGCCGCGACCATGATCTATGTCACGCACGACCAGGTCGAAGCCATGACCATGGGCGACCGCATCGTCGTGATGAACCAGGGACACATCCAGCAGATCGGCACACCGATGGAGCTGTACCAGACCCCCGCCAACCAGTTCGTCGCCGGCTTCATCGGCAGCCCGGCCATGAACTTCCTGACCGGTCACGCCGGCGAGGACGGTGTTGTTAAAGCCGGCAGCGGGCTGCAATTGCAGAACGTGCAGGCGCCGGTTCGCGCGGGCGAAGCTGTTGTCGTCGGGGTGCGGCCGGAGGACCTGCATGTCGTGGGCGGGCCGTTCGTACCGGATCACGTCGCGCAGATCACCGCGCGCCTCGATGCGGTCGAACCGATGGGGAATGAAACCTTCCTGTACGTCACTGCACAGAGCCAGGAGCTTGTCGCGCGCGTGCCTGCTCAGGATCTTCCGCAGGTCGATCACACGATCAACCTCGCCGTGAACCTGCAACGCCTGCATTTCTTCGACGCTTCGACCGGCCGGCGGCTCGCGCCCAACGCTTCGGTACCAGCGAACGAAGCGCGCGTGTAACCCGGGATTACACGCGCGACTTCATTCGTCAGTCGACGAGCAGCGCGAGCACGTCATCGGTCTCGATGTCGGCGAAGTAGTCGCCGACATTGATGCCCGCGATCACGCGCTCGAGGTCCTCGCGCGTGTAGCGGATATCCCGCAGCCGGCTTTCGACCTCGCCGATATCGCCGCGGCTCATGAAATCACCGAAGATTTTCAGGCCGCGAATCCAGCCGCGCTCCACCTGGATGCGTACATCGATCTCGCCCATCGTGAAACGCTTCACCCGCTGGACATTGAACGCCGGCGACTCGCCGTAATTCCACTCCCAGGTGTCGTACTTCGTGCGCTTCAGCTCATCGACCGCAAGCAAGTCGGCTTCCGTGAGTTCGAGCATCGGGACAGCACTGCGGCTGCCGAAAATGCGCTCGACGATGCGCTCCCGCAGGCCGTGCACGTCGAGGGGCTCCGAGAGGAACTCGGAGATATTCGCAACCCGGCTTCGAACCGACTTGTGGCCCTTTGACTCGATCTTGCCCGGCTTGACGTTCAGCGCCGCCGCGACGGTATCGAGCTCCGAATCGAGGAGGAGCGTGCCGTGGCTGAACATCCTGCCCCGGGAGACGAACTGCGCGTTCCCGGAAATCTTGCGACCCTCCGCAACGATGTCGTTCCGCCCGGTCAGTTCCGCAGGCACTCCGAGCTCGCGCAGCACTTCGATCACCGGCCGCGTGAACTCGGCGTAGCGGTTGAACCGGTCCGGCGAGTACGGCGTGAGGAAGCTGAAGTTCAGATTGCCGAGATCGTGGTATACCGCGCCGCCACCGGAAATTCGGCGGACGACCGTGATGCCGCGCTCACGAACGAAGTCCGAGTTCACTTCCTCGATCGTGTTCTGATGCCGGCCGATGATGATCGACGGCGCGTTGACGTAGAACAGCAGAAAGCTGTCATCGCCCTCGACGTTGCGAAGGATGTATTCCTCGAGCGCGAGGTTGGCGCGCGCATCGGTGATGCCACGATTGTCGATGAGTTTCATGTAGATGTTCCACTGGTTGTCGTTGTCAGCCCGGCGACACTGGCGGCCACAGCCGTGATCGACTCCGGAAACAGGCCGCGACCACCGTTGCTGAACCCGGGCTACCCGGATAATACCCGCACGGCCGCAGCGGTTGCCGAAGAACGCTACTTCTGTGTGGTCAGCGGGGAATCGCCAGGCTCGATGACTTCGATCCGGGCCAGGTGCCCGGGCACACTCAGCAACCGACGATCCGACGTGAGCAGCGGAGCATCCAGCGCTTCGGCCAGGGCGACGTAGGCGGCATCGTAGGCGGTGACATTGGCGCGCAAAGACCAGACGCGCGGCAGGAACAGGCGGTGAGGATAGCGCTCGATGTCGAACCCCTCGAAATCCTCGAGCGCCTCCCGGGCACGCCTCGCACTCATCTGGCCCGAGCGTTCATAACGCCGAAGGACCTGCGCGATCTCGAGGTCCAGCAGATGCGGCGCATGAACGGTCTCGCCGCTGAAGAGCCGCTGCTCCACGACAGGCGCAGCAGCGGTCCTCAGCAGTACTTCCAGCAGCGCCGATGCGTCAACGACGATCAACGCGCTTCCCGCTCCGCACGCACCGCATCCGCCGGGGATTCGGACACGTACACCGGCGTCCGCTCCCTTACCCGCTTCAGCAGCACGTCAGGCTCAGGCCGTTCGGTGGCCTTCCGGATCAGGTCCAGCAAGTAATCAGACAAAGTCATTCCCGCCCTCGCGGCACGCGCTTTCAGGTCCCGATGCACGGTATCGGGCACATTTCGAATCTGAATCATCGACATGCTATGAACATGCAACAATGTGGTTAACATGTCAACGGCTCCCGTTTGAGGGTGTAGAAGAAGAATACGGGCCAGTATGTGTCACCCGACGGGGCACTGGAATAGCGGGTTGGGACGCCATGGCCGGGCGGCCATTAGCGTCGAGGTAACTCGTTCTGGCACAACGAATTAATCTTACGTTTAGGTTGGTCCTGCGAAATTTGGAATCAGGAATTTCCGGCTAAGGAGGATGAATGAACCTGGAACGTGTGACGAAGCACCTTCCCCAGGGGAACTCGCGGAAGCTCGCCGTTGGTGGCCTGATCGGGGTGACGGTAATGGTCGCCGGTTTTGGTGTACGTACCTCGTCGGAAGTGCGAGTAGCCGATGCGAGCCCGGCGAAGGTCGCGACTGCGACTGTGGGCCCCGTTCAGCCAGTGCGAGTGAACGGATGGGACATCTCGAATCTCGACCACACCCGGGTCGACTTCTGGATCAAGCGGTTCCAGACGGACAAGAAGGATGACTTCGAGCGCTTCCTGACGCGGAAGGGGCGCTACGAGGAGATGATCTCGGAGAAGCTGACGCAGCGCGGGATGCCGCAGGATCTGCTGTATCTGGCGATGATCGAGTCGGGCTTCAATCCGAAGGCGTATTCACGGGCGGCGGCCGCAGGGCTGTGGCAGTTCATCCGTGAAACCGGCGAGCGTTACGGTCTCGAGGTGAACCGCGCTGTGGATGAGCGGAACGATCCGGTCAAGGCGACCGATGCGGCGCTGGACTACCTGAGCGATCTGCACGATCGATTCGGCTCGTGGTATTTGGCGGCGGCCGCGTACAACACGGGCGAGAACCGGGTCGGTCGGATCATGCGCGAGCAGTTCGGCCGCGAGAAGGGGAGCGACGAGGACTACTACCGCATCTGGGATCGCCTGCCGCGTGAAACGCGCGACTACGTCCCGCTGATGATTGCGGCGGCGCGCATTTCGAAGGACCCGGAGTCGCATGGCTTCGGTCACGTCGAACCCGAGCAGCCGATCCGGTTCTCCGAGGTTCATGTAAAACCGGCCACCTCGCTGTCGACGGTAGCAGAAATCGGCAACACGACGATTGCGAAGATCCGGGAATTGAATCCGCATCTGAAGTTGAACCGCACCCGCAACGACCAGGTCAGCGCGGTACGTGTACCGGCCGCTACCGAGTAGGGTCGATGACCCGCTGACCAACTGCCGCTCACTTCTGCAGTTCGGATTGCCACTGACTCCGCACGCTCAACCAAATCGCCCTGTCTCCCTGAGAGGCAGGGCGATTTGGTTCTTCAGCAGGAACCCTGATGCGCTCAGCCCATGCTGCTGGCGTGAATCATATGGCAGTCCAGATTCGTACGATCCCGACGATGGCAGTCACTGAACTGTGCGAGGACAGATGCTGGATCAACTGAGGCGAGACTTCACTCATGCGGCCCGCGGACTGGTCCGCGCCCCAGCGTTTTCGGCCATCGCCGTGATCACGCTGGCGCTCGCAATAGGGGCGAACACGGCGATCTTCAGCGTTGTGAAGGCCGTGCTGCTGGACCCGCTCGACTTCCCGGAACCGGATCGACTGGTGGTGATCCGGGGCACGGCTCCGGGCACGGACATGGACGAGGAGTTCACGCTCGGTGCCGAGTTCTACCTCGAATACGGCGAAAGCGCGCGCTCTCTCGAGAGCCTCGCATTCTACGGTGCCGGCCAGACCACGGTGCGGGCGGGCACGCAGGTGGACCGACTGTTTATCGCCCCCGCGCCACCGTCGCTCTACAGAACGCTCGGCGTAACCCCGGTGGTTGGGCGGCTGCCGACCGACCAGGATGAGGAGGGCCGGGTTGCGGTCCTGAGCCACTGGCTGTGGAACGACTGGTTCGGCCGCGATCCGAATGTTGTCGGGCAGACCATCGAAATTTCCGGCGAGGTGCTGACAATCATCGGCGTGTTGCCGCAGGAGTTTCGATTCCCGAACGAGCGCGTGTCGGTGTGGGTGCACGACCTTATCACGCCACCAGTCCAGCCCGGGAACTTCAACCTTCCCTTCGTCGGCCGACTCGCGCCAGGCGCAACCGTTGAATCGCTGACGGCTGAACTCGCCCTGCTCACGCCGCGGGTTCTGGAGCGATCGGGGGGCTCACCAGCCTACGCGCGCGTGCTCGAGAAGTATCGTCCGGTGGTCCGATCGCTGGAGGAGGAACTGGTCGGCGATTTCGCGACGCCGCTCTGGATCCTGCTCGGCACCATGTCGATCGTGCTGCTGATCGCGTGCGCGAATGTGGCGAATCTGCTGCTGGTCCGGGCGGAGGGCCGTGAGCGCGAGTTGGCGGTTCGAAGCGCGCTTGGCGCCGGACGGGGGCGACTGGTCTCCATACTTATAGCCGAATCACTGATCCTCGCCGCGGTCGGAGGTGTGACCGGGGTCCTGCTCGCCTGGGCAGGGATGCCGCTCGTCGTCCGCGCCGCTCCGGAAAATATCCCGCGACTCGGCACGGTCGGGATCGATGCCGGCGCGCTGCTGTTCACGGCCGCGGTGGTTACCGTAGCCGCGCTGGCCGCGGGCATCCTGCCAGCGCTCCGGTTCTCGAAGCCGAACGTCGCGAATGGGCTGCGCAGCTCGCAACGGACCGGATCGGCAGGCAGCCCGATGATGAGAAACACGCTGGTCGTGGTTCAGACCGCGGCGGCGCTGGTGCTGCTGATCGGATCGGGGCTCCTGCTTCAGAGCTTCCGCGCGCTTCGCAACGTCGACCCGGGTTACGACACGACCGACATCTTCACCTTTCAGATGGCGCCGGACCCGGAGGAGCACAGGCTCGAAGATGCGCCGTCCTTCGCCCGCTTTCACTACTCGTTCATGGATCGGCTCGCAGCGCTTCCCGGTGTTCAGTCGGTCGGGCTCGTCAACACGCTTCCGCTCGACGAAGGCGCAGGCGAGACGAGGCTGGCGACCTCGAGGTACAACGGCCCGCCCGAGAACGCGCCACGCGTGCGCATCACATTCGCAGACGGCGACTACTTCCGGACCATGGGCATCAGCCTGCTCGCGGGCGAGACGTTCGAGCGGAGAGTCGAGCCGACCACGAACGTGAATGCGATCGTCAGCCGGGCCGCCGCCGACCTGCTCTGGCCGGGGGAGAACCCGATCGGCCAGGTCCTTCGGCCGGCCGGTGTTTCCGACGCGTTCCCCTGGGTCACCGTGACCGGCCTCGTCGAGGATGTAATCCTCGCCGATTTCCGGCAGCAGACGCCTGAGCCGCTGGTTTATCTGCCGCTGGTCGGCCCGACTGCGCGGGCCTGGGGAGTCGGGACACCGGCCTACGTCGTCAGGTCCCCGCGCGCAGACCGCCTCGCGCCGGAAATCCGGGCTGTTATCCAGGAGATCGCTCCGGGCGCGCCGATGTATCGGATCTATACAATGGAGCAGCTCGCCGATCGCTCGATGGCGCGCCTGTCGTTCACCATGATCAACCTGTTCATCGCCGCCGTGCTCGCGCTCGTACTCGGCGCGGTCGGGATCTACGGGACGATTTCCTTCCTCGTCTCGCGGCGCACACGCGAGATCGGGATTCGTATGGCACTCGGTGCCATGGCCACCGATGTGCGACGCATGGTGGTCATGCAGGGTGCACGTGTTGCACTCGTCGGGGTGGTGATTGGGTTAGTAGCCGCCGTGTTCCTCGCGCGTTCGCTCGACAGCTTGCTGTACGAGGTCCAGGCGCGCGATCCGCTCGTATTCGCCGCCGTGGCACTCACGATGCTCGCGGTCGCGCTGCTGGCCAGCTACGTCCCGGCGAGGCGGGCTTCTTCCGTGAATCCGGTGGAGGCGATTCGCAACGAGTAGCAATTGCACTCCGACGATTGCGCAGGCCCCACGGCAATGCTCAATGATTTCGATGAGCGCTGGCCGGATCCGCGCCGCAGGATGGACATGGTACATACCGCCGAGCTGATGGAATGCGAACCATCGGCTCGGGCGATGAACCCGCATCTGCTCGCCGTTTTACGCAAACTGATCTGACTCCAGCCGCGCCCTTCATCACGAGTCGCCCACGGATCTTTGTTCAACCTGCGCGTGCGCCTTATTATTGGCCACATCCTGTTCAATTCCCTCCTGAAAGGTCCACCATGCGTCGTGTAATTCTCAGCGCGGTCGCTGCGGTCGCCATCATTGCAACGCCGCGGGTCTCGCTGGCTCAGCAGGATTCCGTGTTCATCATCCAGAAAAACGAGCAGACGTTGGTGCGCGTGAATGCCAACGGCAATGTCGGCATCGGTGTGCCAATGCCGCTCGTGAAGCTGCACATCCTGGGCGGGCTGGCAGCCGATTCGATCCGTACCGGCTCCGTTCGCTTCACCGACGGCTCCGCGCTGACCACTGCCGCTCCCGCCACCCGGCATCAGGCTGTCTACGGAAGCGGTTGGAGTTCCAGTCCAGGAGAGCTGCCCGTCACCTTTATGAAGGACCAGAATGGTATGGTGTACCTCCAAGGCACCGCGGCCAGCACGGGTAGTGCCGGCAGGACGGTGTTCACCTTACCGGAAGGGTACCGGCCGAGTTATCCTGTTGTTCTAAATCTCTATGCGATGCATAATGATGCCACGACTGAAATAGAAACGTGGGTTACGCCGGATGGAACAGTTTCCCTTGTCTCTACGGCACAGAAAGTGTGGTTCAACAACATTACATTTCTTGCGGCTCAGTAAACTCAGTGCCAGCTACGTGCCGGCGAGGCGCGCTTCTTCCGCGGATCCGGTGGAGGCGATTCGCGTCGAATAGGACAGCGCTCCTCTCTTTGTCACGCTACCTCCGTAGCCGTCCTTAGAATCGGGCTGAACACGATCGGTACGCTGCACGAGTTCGCGATGAAACAGCGCTGATGCGCGGTGTCATGCAGCTTCAGCGCGAGCGCCTCGTCTGCATCGGGCGCAAGTGTGACCACAGGGGCGAGTACAATTTCCGAGAGCCGACCACCACCATCCGAATGCAGGACCAGTGTGCCGGATGCATCATCCTCGTATTCGAGCACACGCACACCGCTGCGCGCGCAGAGCGCGAGGTACAGCAGCATGTGGCACGCGGAGACTGCGGCGATGAACAGTTCTTCCGGATTGTGCAGCGCCGGGTCGCCGCGAAACATGGCAGCGGCAGATCCGTCGAGTTGAGGTTTCCCTGCTATGGTAACGCGGTAGTTGCGGCCGTAACTCGCGTAAGCGTCCGTTCCGGTGCCACGGTTTCCCGTCCACTCCACTCGCGCAGCGTATCGTTCCGCTTTCATCCTGTTCTGCACCACACCCTCCCGGTCTGTGAATTGGCCTTGTGAAACAACCTAAGTGCTCCACATTTCGGTCTCGACCGAAGTGTCCCCGTGTTAGCGTGGTGTAATGGGAGTTTTCGAAGAACCTGAACTGGCGCGCGTCGCACGGCTGATCGGTGAGCCGGCTCGTGCTGCAATGCTGTCCGCACTGTTGGGTGGCGAATCGCTTCCCGCGGGTGAACTGGCGCGGCGTGCGCACGTTGCCGCCGCAACCGCAAGCGAACACCTCGCCCGCCTCACAGAAGGCGGGCTGGTCGTGCGTCGGAGGTCCGGCCGCCACACCTATTTCGCGCTGGCCGGCTCCGATGTCGCGGCCGTGCTGGAGTCGCTCGCACGAATCTCTCCGCCTGTATCAACTCGCGCTTCCACCCCATCGGATGAAACCTCGGCACTGCGCTTCGCGCGGACCTGTTACGACCACCTCGCCGGCACCCTCGGTGTGCTTGTCACGCGTACGATGCTCGAACGCGAGTTGATCGAAGGTCCGGGATTCGAGTTGACGGCTCGCGGCGCTGACTGGCTGCGATCACTTGGCATCGATGCGGATGAACTGCGGCGTGGCCGTCGCCGGCTGACGCGTCCGTGTCTGGACTGGAGCGAGCGCCGTGATCATCTGGCCGGCGCCGTGGCCGCGGCGATTACGAATCACATGCTGGAGCAGCGCTGGCTGGTGCGGCTGGATGGAACCCGCGCGGTACGCCTGACCCAACGCGGACGCGAATGGCTGCGCCGGTCGCTCGACCTCGAAGTTTGACTCCAGCCGGACCGAACCGAATCCGACCTGAAGCAGTTCTCTCGACGTTAACCGAACGTTTAACCATCCCCGCCTAGATTGCTCTCCGAGAGTTAAAATCGGAGAGGTCCCATGAACAGAATGTCGGTTGCAGTTGCGGTGGTCGCAGTGTTCGCGACGGCGTCGGCTGCGAGTACGCAGACGCCGCCAGCAGCGATCACGCTGAATGAAGCGGTGCAGCTCTCGCAGAAGGCGCTGCCGCAGATGGTGCAGGCTGCGGGCAACGTGAAAATCGCCGAAGCCGGGGAGAGGAGCGCGGTGGGCTCGTACCTGCCGAACCTCTCGCTGAGTGCGGGGTCGTCGCTCAGCCCGAAGAACAACATCGGCGGCGTTGCGCAGAGCGGAATCAACGACAGCTACAATGCGCGGCTTTCGCTTTCGTACGATGTCTTCACGGGCGGCCGTCGCGGAGCGCAGAAGAGTCAGGCAAACGCGCAGACCGCAACCGCGGAAGCCGGTCTGCTCGAGCAACAGTATGCAGTCGCGCTGCTGACCAAGCAGGCCTTTTTCAATGAGCTGCGCGCGGGCGATCTGATCAAGGTTGCCGAATCGCGCGTGCAGCGGGCGCAGGAGGCGCTGGATGCCGCGACGCAGCGGCAGAAGCTGGGTTCAGCGACCCAGTCGGATGTGTTGCGTGCGAAGATCGAGCTGAGCTCGGCCAACGAGGCGCTGCTGACGGCGCAGACGCAACAGACCAGCGCCCGTTTCGCGCTCGGCCGTCTGATCGGCGCGAACGAAGCTGTGGCCGCGAAGGTGGATGCCCCGGTCGAGGTGAAGCCGCTTGCGCTGACCCATGAGCAGATCGTGGAACTCGCGATTTCGCAGGCGCCGGCGATCAGGGCCGCGGAGGCGAGCACCAGGGCCGCCGATGCGAGCGTCGATGCCGCGCGCGCGCAGTACCTGCCCTCGCTGTCGCTCTCCGCGGGATACGGCTGGCAGAACCAGGACATGGCGTTCAGCAGCCAGGACCTGAACTGGTCACTTGGGCTCGGACTCAGCTATCCGCTGTTCAACGGGTTCCAGCGCGAAGAAGCAGTGCAGCGCGCACAGGTGCAGGAGAACGTGGCGAAGGCTCAATTCGCCGATGCCCAGCGTCTCGCTCGTGCCAATGCGGAAAGTGCGGTGCGTGCACTCACGCTCGCGGAACAGCGGATCCGCATGAACGAGGAAGCGGTCGAAGCCGCCACCGAGGACCTGCGTGTACAGCGCGAGCGGTACCGGGTCAGTGCATCGACGATTCTCGACCTGCTGACCTCGCAGGAAAGCCTCGTGAGGGCGGAGAACAGCCTGGTCGGCGCGCGTTACGACTACCAGATCGCACGTGCAGAGCTCGAGTCGCTGCTCGGGAGGGAACTGTGAGCGAGCGCGACGCGATCATCCGTGTGGAAGCCCTGCGGAAGGAGTATCGCATGGGAACCGAAACCGTGCAGGCCCTGCGCGGCGTCGACCTGGTGATCGGCCGCAACGAATACGCGGCGGTAATGGGACCGTCCGGGTCGGGGAAAAGCACGTTCATGAACCTGATCGGCTGCCTCGATACTCCGACCAGCGGCGAATACTGGCTGAACGGCACACCGGTCGCGCGCATGAGCGAAGACGACCTCGCGACGATTCGCAACCGCGAGATCGGCTTCGTGTTCCAGACCTTCAACCTGCTGCCGCGTGCAACCGCGCTGCAGAATGTCGAGCTGCCACTGATCTACGCCGGTGTCGGATCGAAGGAGCGTCGCCAGCGCGCGGAAGCCGTACTCGAGCGCGTCGGCCTGGTCGAGCGCATGAAGCACAAGCCGAACGAGCTTTCGGGCGGACAGCGGCAGCGCGTCGCGATTGCACGTGCGCTGGTCACGCGCCCTGCACTCATCCTCGCCGACGAGCCGACCGGCAACCTGGACAGCCGCACCAGTGAAGAAGTCATGGCGCTGTTCGAAGAGCTGCACGCCGCCGGCCAGACCATTCTGCTGGTCACGCACGAGCCCGACATCGCCGCGCATGCGCAGCGCCAGATCTACCTGCGCGATGGCGTAATTGAAAGTGATACCCGAAATGCGGACGCCGAACGCGTCGCACTGACTGCCTGAGAGGACAATATGAAAGTTACCCGGAAGTGGATGATTCCCGCTGCGACAGGTGTCTTGCTGGTCAGTGCATACGCGGTCGCGGGCCGTAAGAGCGAGAATGCGAAAGCACCGACCGGTGCTGTCGCCAGCGCCGTCGCGGAACGCAGGGATCTGACCGTCAGCGTAGAGGCATCGGGCACGCTCGAGGCAGTGCGCATGGTCGAGGTCAAGTCGCGTGCGTCCGGCGAGGTCCGTGCAGTGCGTGTGGAGTCGGGGGATGAGGTGACGGTTGGCACACTGATCGCCGAGGTCGACCCGCGCGATGTACGAAACGCATTCGAGCAGGCCGAAGCCGACCTGCAGTCTGCGCAGGTGAAGCTCGAAACGACCACCGCGCAGCTCAATCGCATGAAAGAGCTGAGGGACAGCAACTCGGCGACGGAGCAGGAGTACGAAGCGGCACTCGATCAGCAGGCGAGCGCGCGAACCGCGGTCGTGCGTGCACAGACCAACCGTGAACTTGCCCGCGAGAAGATGGGCGACGTCACCATTCGTGCGCCGATCAACGGAACGGTAATCGAGCGCACGGTCGAGCAGGGACAGATCATCGCATCGGCGACTGGCAACGTGTCCGGCGGCACCACACTCGTGAAGCTGGCGGATCTCTCGCAGATGCGCGTGCGTGCACTGGTCGATGAAACGGACATCGGGCGCATCCAGGCCGGTGTGGAAGCGCGTGTCACAGCGGAAGCGTACCCGAACCGCGTGTTCAGGGGCACGGTCGAGAAGATCGAGCCGCAGGCCGTGGTCGATCAGAACGTGACCATGTTCCCGGTGCTGATCCGGTTGGAGAACCCGCAGGGGCTGCTGAAGCCCGGCATGAACGCCGAGGTCGTGGTCGATGTCGCGCACCGCGAAAACGTGGTCGCCATCTCGAGCGAAGCCGTCGTCTCGATGCGTGATGCCGCATCCGCAGCACGCGCACTCGGCGTTTCTCCGGAAGCCGTAGCAGCGCTGCGCAGCAGTCGCTCGACAGGTGCAGCCAACGGCAGTGCGACCGATGCACAGGGCCAGGGCCCATCGAGCCAAAAGGTCGTGCGCCCGGCGGCAACCAGAACGTCCGATAACGCAACAGGCCCGGCGCAGGCGCGCGGCACCGATGCTGCCACTCGCCCCGGCGTCGTGTTCGTCGAAAGTGCAACCGCTGTTGAGCCGCGACTCGTGCAGCTCGGCCTGAGCGACTGGGAATACACGGAGATCGTGACCGGGCTGCAGGAAGGCGAGCGTGCGAAGCTGGTCACGGTCGCGCAGTTCAATGCACAGCAGGCACAGAACGCCGAGCGCATGCAGCGCCGCGCCGGTGGCATGATGCCCGGACAGGGCGGTGGCGCGTCGCGTGGTGGTCGGTAATGAACATCCGCGAAACGTTGCGCGTCGCGGCTAGCGCCGTGATGGCCAACAAGCTGCGCTCGATCCTGACCATGCTCGGCATCATCATCGGCATTGCCGCGGTGATAGCGATGGTCGCGATGGGCGAAGGTGCACAGCGCTCGATCCAGGAGCGCATGCAGGGGCTCGGCACGAATGTCGTTACGGTGCGTCCGGGCCAGGGATTTCAGGGCGGTGTTGCCCGCGGTGACGCGCGGCTCACGGTTGACGATGCTGAAGCGCTCGATGCATTCGAATCGTCGAGCATTGTCGCGGTGGCGCCCGAGATGTCGAGCCGTTATCAGGTCGACGAAGGTGCGAACAACGCACAACTCTCGATCACCGGTACCTGGCCGAACTTTTTCAGCATTCGCAACCTCGCGCCGGTTTCGGGGCGGGTGTTCACAATGGCGGAGAATGATGGTCGCCGGCGCGTCGCCGTACTCGGCGCAAGCGTGGGGTCGAATCTCGGCCGCACAAACACCGAGTCGCTGATCGGCGAAACCATTCGCATCCGCGGCGTGAGCTTCGAAGTGATCGGCGTGCTGGAAGAGAAGGGCGAAGGGTTCGGCAGCCCCGACCAGGCGATCTATATCCCCCTTTCGACCGCGCAGTACCGGGTCATGGGCACGGATCGGATCAACTCGATTTCGGTACAGGCCGCGAGCAGCGATGAGATCACGTTCGCCATGGCCGATACGGATCGCGCACTCCGGCGTGCCCACCGACTCGAAGCCGGGCAGGCCAGCGACTTCACCGTGCAGAACCAGGCATCGCTGCTTACCATGGTGCAGGATACCGCGCGCACGTTCAGCTTCCTGCTCGCGGGCATCGCATTCATCTCCCTCGTAGTCGGCGGGATCGGGATCATGAACATCATGCTGGTCTCGGTGACTGAGCGGACGAAGGAGATCGGCCTGCGAAAGGCGCTCGGCGCGAAGCGGCGCGATCTGCTGACGCAATTCCTGATCGAGTCGCTGGTGCTCTGTCTTGCCGGCGGTGCGCTCGGCCTGCTGGCCGGGGTGGGCGGCTCGCTGCTGCTTCAGAAACTCGGCAGCTTTACGACCGCGATTTCCGCCGAGTCGGTGCTGCTGGCTTTCGGATTCTCCGCTGCTGTGGGCATCTTCTTCGGACTCTGGCCCGCCAGACGGGCGGCCGGCCTGCCTCCGATCGAGGCGCTCCGATTCGAGTGACGGGAGCCTATGCGTGTACTCGTAGTCGAGGATGAAGCTCGCCTCGCGCATGTCATCGAACGATGGCTGCGCGAGGAAGCGTATGCGGTGGATGTCGCCGACAACGGGAAGCAAGCCATCTTTCTCGGCTCCGTAAACCCATACGATGCGATCGTCCTCGACATCAACATCCCCGAGCCGAACGGCTTCGAGGTGCTGCGGCAGTTGCGCGAGAAAGGCGTGAAGTCGCGGGTGCTGATCCTTACCGCGCGCGACGCGATCGAGGACCGTGTGACCGGCCTCGATATCGGCGCCGACGATTACCTGGTCAAGCCGTTCGCGCTCGAAGAACTGAGCGCGCGGCTGCGCGCATTATTGCGCCGCGGCGAGGAGCTCGCGCCGAGCACGATTCGCATTGCGGATCTCGAGCTCGATACACACGCACAGACCGCAACCCGCGACGGCAAGCCGATTTCGCTGACCACCAAGGAGTACGCGCTGCTCGAGTACCTCGCCCGCAATGCGGGGCGCGTGATCGGGCGCGCTGAAATTTCCGACCACGTATGGGACGAGAACTACGATCCGTTCTCGAATCTCATCGAGGTCTACATCAACAAGCTGCGTCGCAAGGTCGACCGTAACTTCTCGCCGCAGTTGATCCATACGCGTCGCGGCGCTGGCTACATTCTGTCGGCCGATGAAGTGGACAGCGAGGACGATGGCGGGAATTAGGTCGATCCGGTTCCGGCTGACGGTCTGGTATACGACCGTCGTTGCGCTCGCGCTGGTGATCATGGCGCTCGCGACGTATTCGCTACTGCAGCGCATCGCCGCCGATCGCGCGACCCGTTCGCTGTTCGATACCGCACAGGCCGTCATGAGCACGACCGAGCCGCGCATCGGTGCACTCGAAGAAGCCGTCACCCGATTCCGCGCGCCCGATCGCAGGCTGCTGCTGTATTCGCCGGACGGGCGTCTACTTGCACAGTCGCAGCCACTCGCATTCCGGCGACTTGTTGCGGAAGAAGTGTTCGCGGTCGCACCTGACGATTCCGCACTGCTCGAGGCGAGTCGCAGCCGCAGACGAGTCGGTGCGATCGTGCAGCCTGCCGGGTTGGACGTACCGGTTCGCGTGATCAGCTTCCCGCGCCAGGGCGGTCCGCGCGCATCAGCACCGCTGGAAGCCGCACGCGAGCGTCGGCGTGGACGCAGGCCGGAAGCAACGCGCGATACGTCCACCGCACGGATGCAGCGCTTTCAGCAGCGCGGCGGCATCCCGCGGCTCGTGATCATCGGGTCGACGCGCGACCAGCAGTTCATTGTCGAGAATGCACGCGCCGCGCTCATCGCCGCGTGTGTGATCACACTTCTCATCGCAGCGCTTCCCGGCTATTACCTCGCCCGCCGCACGCTCGCACCGATCAGTCTGATGACAAAACAGGCTGCCCGTATCGGTGCCGCAAACCTGGACGAGCGAATTCCCGTCGCCAATCCCAGGGACGAACTCGGCGAGCTGGCGACGGTGTTCAACGACCTGCTGAACCGGTTGCAGGGCGCGTTTCAGCGGCAGCGCGAATTCATGGCGTCGGCAGCACACGAGCTGCGCACACCGGTCGCGGTCGTCCGCGCCGAGGCCGAACTCGCGCTGGCTCGAAAGGAACGGGCAACCGGCGAGTACCGCGATGCGCTGAATGTGGTCGAACACGAATCGCTGCGCATGACCCGCATCGTCGACGACCTGCTCACGCTCTCGCGCGCCGAGAGCGGCCAGTACCCGCTGCATCCGCTGCCGCTCGATCTGCGTAACGTCATCCAGCAGACCGTGCGCACACTGCGCCTGCCAGTTGAGCAGGCAGAAGCAACGATCGATCTGGATTTTCCGACTGCGCTGCCCTTCACCGGGGATGCCGTGTTGTTACAGCGCGTGTTCTCGAATCTGATCGAGAATGCGCTTCGTCATACCGCGCCCGGGACCCGCGTCGAGATCAGCGCAAAACGAGTTGCGGACAGCTACCACATCCAGGTCCGTGATCATGGTCGCGGAATTCCCGAGAGCGCGGTTTCGAGGATCTTCGAACCGTTCTACCGCGCCGATCAGGCGCGCGCGGCCGGAGAGCAGAGCGGAGCAGGACTCGGGCTGCCCATCGCACGCTGGAGTGCGCGTGCACACGGCGGCGACGTCAGCCTGGTCAGCACCGGATCTGCTGGCACAACCTTCGAAGTAACACTGCCCGCTGAATAGCACTGCTTGAGTTAATCTTCGGTTTAGCTGCACGCATTTAGACTTCACTCACGATGCTGAACCAGCGACATGATTGTCGCGACAAATGAGGGAGTCAGACATGAGACGTACGATGCTGGCCGGCTTTGCGCTGGCCCTGACGGTGGCAGGCGCCGACGCTGCGACAGCGCAGGAACGTCCGCGCGAGCGCCCGTCCGCAGAACGACAGGCACGCATGGAGCGTCGCGGCCCCGCTCAGGGGATGTCGATGCTCTTCAAGGACATCGAACTGACTGCCGAGCAGAAGACGAAGCTGCAGGAGCTTCGCAAGCAGCGCCCTGAAGGCAATCGCGAAGCACTCAAGGCACAGCATGAGAAGATGCGGGCCGCACGCGAATCGCGTGACACCGCCCAGTTGCGGCAGCTCCGCGCGGAGATGATGAAGCGCGCACAGGAACAGCAGCAGCAGAACTTCGCGCAGATTCGCTCGATCCTCACGGATGCGCAGCGTACGCAGTTCGACCGCAATGTTGCGGAGATGCGCGAGCGTATGGAGAAGCGTCGCGTCGATCGGGCGCAGCGCGGCGAGGCACGGGAACACCGCGGCGACCGGGAACATCGCAGCGGTAAGCCGAAGCCGGACGGCTCGATCCGGTAAGACCCAGACACAACTGTCCTCCGTAAATCAGAAAGGCGGTCCGATGCCGGGCCGCCTTTCTGCCGTCCCTGATCCGCGGTGCATCGCGCTCCTGCCCTCATACACGCGGATGTCGAATTCATGAACATTCTTGCGCGCTCGTTCGTTCCAGCACACCATACTGCCCACCCACACGACGAGGCTCGCAAATGGCACTGGTATCCGGATATCACGGTCCGAAGCGATCGTTCCCCGACCGAATGATTGCTGCCGCAAAGCTCGACTCCGGCCTTTACGAGGAAGTCGAAGCCGATTCAACCGCAACCGGGCAGGCCGCGGCCGTCGTGATATTCGCCGCAATCGCCGCCGCTCTCGGTACCACGGGACTCGGCATCTTCGCGTCGATCGGTTCCGCGATTGCGAGTTTGTTCGGGTGGCTGATCTGGGCCGGTGTCACCTACCTCATCGGCGCCAAAGTCTTCCACGGTACAGCCACCTGGGGCGAACTGCTCCGCACCATCGGCTTCGCGCAGGCTCCGGGCGTGCTCTACATCCTGACCGCGATCCCGGTGCTCGGGCTGTTCATACCTTTCGTCGTCGCGCTCTGGGTCCTGATCGCAGGCATGATCGCAATTCGGCAGGCGCTGGACATCAGCACCGGCAAAGCCATTGCGGTCGCGATCCTCGGCTGGCTCGTTCTGGTCATACCAAAGGTCCTGCTGCGCCTGTTTACCTGATCTCGCGACAAGGTCACCGGCCGGCAGCAGATGCTGCCGCCGGATACCTTCGGCCCCGTTCGAGGAAGGGATGCGCTACTCCCCGCCGCGGTTGACCAGTTCGCGCCACCACACGCCATCATCGATCTCACGAGCTACCGCGGCGTTCTGTCCCAGCGCTTCGTACGCCTGCGCAAGGGCGAAGTGCGCGAAGGCGAACTGCAGCGGGATGTTGCTCGTCGCCTGATCGACCCAGGGCAGCCCGGGATTCGCAATGCGCCCGCGCCGCACACCGAGATCGCGCAAAATCGTGTCTGTCACCGTCAGGTCCACGTAAGCACCCGCAATTTCGCCGATCCCGTTCTCCGGCATTGCGACGATGTTCCGGGATGCCTCGACCGCGCCGTCGTTCAGACGGTACGTGAGCCCCTGCCGAATCGTGTAGTCGAACAAGCCGAGTTTGTGTACGACCGGCGATGGCGTCGTGAAGTGCACCGGCCGCTTGCCAAGGGAGGCCTGGATGATCGCGGCGGTGAACGAATCCGCGGGGAGCATGGGTGTTCCGGCTGCGATTGTGCCCTGCAGCCGGCCGGCACGAAAAGTCACCGGCGCTGGCGTGATGAACGGCTGTCGCGCGATCAACTCGATCTGCTCGTTGCTGAGCGGCAGGATCGTGTCCTCCGGGGCAGCGGGTAGCCCATACAGTTCCGCCAGCCGCTCCGGCATCTTCGCCCGCTCATAACTTCGCTGGCAGACGATGCGGCTCGGCTCATCGCTTGCACTCGTCCCCGGCTGGCAGGGCCGCGTCAGATCGCGCACCTGCCGCGCATACCAGGGCGTGCTCAGATACGTCGAGACCATCACCGTCACATCACGGCGAATGCCCTCAACTTCCTGCAGGTACCAGAGCGGGAACGTATCGTTGTCGCCATTGGTGAACAGCACACCGTATGGCTCGACGCTCATCAGCACGCCGTACGCCCAGTCCCGGCTGAAGTAGTCATCCGCGCGACTCGCCCATTCCCGGTTGAGGCCGAGCGGCAGCAGCGCCAGCGCGAAGATCGGTGCTGCGGCAACACGTGCGAACCGCACCCGGTGCTCAAGGTGATGCGCCAGCTTCTGCCAGAGTGAAACCAGCCCCAGCCCGCACCAGAGCCCCCACACGCTGAAACTGATCAGGAAGAAGTAGTCGCGTTCGCGAACTTCGTGCATTTCGAGACTCGGGTAGGTTTCGCGTGCGATGCTGAACCCGTAACGGAAGTTCAGATAAAGCACGAGACCGCCCGACAACGTAAGGAATAGCGCGGAGAGGTAGATCGCACCCGTACGATCGGACCGCCAGTGTGCACGCGCGCCGATCAGACCAAGAGCAAGGAACAGCACCGTGACCAGCGGACGCAGGCCGCCGAACAACGGATCGCTGCCCGAAATCGAGCGCGCCCACTGCCAGTCGAAATACTGGAGATAGTTGATGAACTGCGAGACGACCAGGCGTGGCCCGCGTACAACTTCCTGTTCCGGGTAGACTGTCGGGTCCAGTTTGATAGAGGGTTTATCGTACTGCTTGCGCGTGAGCGTCGCAGATAGAACATCGCAGCCGAGCGCACCCATCGTGTAGATGCTTGCCGCTGCGCTGGTCAGGGAAGGACAGGACGGTTCCGTCTCCGCGATGATGGGCCGCTGCGCGGCGCGGATCGGCAGAAAGAACAGCGGCAGCAGCCCAATCGCAGCCAGCAGCAACGCTTTCCAGTACAGCCGCCGATTCAGCAAGGCTCGCCGGTCGACGGCCAGCACGAACAGCAGCACCGCCGGAGCAACCAGAACTCCCATCAGGTGGTTCGTCGATGTAAGAACAATCACGAACACACACGAAAGCAGCCACTTCGGCGAACGTCCTGTATCCCGCCAGCGTACGAGCAGCCAGCTCACAAGTGCAGTCGTGAACAGGCTGATCGTGTAGACCTTCTCGTTTACATTGCTCTGATTCCAAACCGTGAACGTCGTCGCACTCAGCAGTACCGCCAATCCCGCCCCGAGCCGCTGAAACGCCGGACTCGCACCCGATCCGCGCAGTGCGCGATGCATGACCAGAAACCAGAGCCCGTGCGCCGCCGCACTCATGACCGCACTGAACAGATTGATCCGGACCGCCGCGGGCAGGTTCGTGAATGCGAGCAACTGCTCAAACCCGTGGGCCAGCAGTACAAACAGTGGATTTCCCGGTGAGTGCGGGATTCCAAGGATATGCGCAACCGTCAGGTACTCGCCGGCGTCCCAGAACGCGACCGAAGGCGCCAGCGTGAGTACGTAAACGGCAAGCACCACAAGCCCCATGATCACCGCATCGAAGTACGGCGGCCGTTCAGCACTACGGCTGCCGCACAGCGGGACGGATCGCGCCTTCAATTCCGACACACGCTCACGCGCGATGCTGCGGATCGCATCATTCATCAGAAAGATGCCCAGCCGAAAACCACCCAGCGCACCTCGATACTCCCGCCGGCACCTCAGTTCTCGAACCAGTTCGTGCATCTCACTGCCGTACCGACCCCGAAAATCGCGGGGATACCCATACAGCAACGCCGCATATACTCGCTCGATCGCGCTCATGCAGTCCTCGTCGATGGGATCACACGCTTCTGTTTCGCCAGCGCAACGAGCGACTCCAGCCGCTCCGCCTCCGCTCGCACCGCCTTGCGACCCGACGCCGTCAGGCGATAGTACCGGCGCCGCTCCTCGTCCGCTTCCAGCTCTTCGATCCACCCCTCCTCGAGCAACCGCTTCAAGGCACCGTACAGTGTCCCCGGACCCAGCCGCAGCTCACCGCCCGTGCGCTCTTCGACTTCCTGCATGATCGCGTAGCCGTGCCGCTCGCCATCGGCCAGTGCGAGCAGGATATGGAAAACCTGGGTGGTCATGATATCGCCTCTCGTTATATCGCCTAACGATATATCACGCACTCGCGCTGTCAATGCCCGCCACCGCGCCCACGCCCCACGCCCCATGCCCACACCCACACCCACACCCACACCCACACCCACACCCACACCCACACCCACACCCACACCCGCGCCCGCGCCCGCGCCCGCGCCCGCGCCTAACCGCCACCGGGAAACGCGACCAAGGTGGGCGGGATCGGTGTAGAGTCCGTACATTACGCGGCACGACTCCACGCTGGGGAAAAACCAAATGACACTGACTCGTTCGAAACTGGCGCCGCTGCTGACGGCGGTGCTCCTGGCCGTTCCGGTTGCCGGGTCGGCGCAGACCGAAAAAATCGACTATCAGACGCTGGTGAAGATCCGCGACGAGGGGCTGAACCGCTCGCAGGCGATGGATCACGTCAGTTGGCTTTCGGATGTGTACGGGCCACGGGTTACGGGTACGCCCGCGATCGAGCAGGCGGCCGAGTGGGCGATGAAGCGGATGCGCGAGTGGGGGCTGTCGAACGTGCACCTCGAGCGCTTTCCGTTCGGCCGGGGCTGGTCGCTGGTGCGATTTAACGCGCACATGATCGAGCCGCAGGTCATGCCGATCATCGGGCTGCCGAAGTCCTGGTCGCACGGCACGAACGGTCCGGTTACGGCTGAAGTGGTGTACGCGCCGATCACGACCGAAGCCGATTTCGAGAAGTATCGCGGCAAGCTGCGCGGGAAAATTGTGCTGACGCAGCGTGAGCGTGCGGTTCGCATGCTGGACCAGGCGCCGATCGTGTTGCGCATGGGTGAGAAGGAGATCCGCGAAGCGCTGACCACGCCGATTCCGGTGGAGCGCGATGCCACGCGTGCGAGCACGCCGGTCGCGAGCGCGAACATGCAGGCCCGCCGCCTGTCGCAGCAGCAGATCCTGGAGTTCTTCGAGAGCGAAGGAGTCGTTGCGCTGCTCGACCGCGGCTCGGACAACGACATCTCGACCGGTGGCAGCGATCTCTCGTGGGTCACGCAGCGGGTGGATGGCGGGACGATTTTCCCCGGCAGCGTTTCGCGCGATCCCAATGCACCGAAGGTCCCGCAGATAACCCTCGCCGTCGAGCACTACAACCGCATGGTGCGTGTGCTCGAGAAGGGACTTCCGGTGCGCATGGAGCTGAACGTACAGGTGCAGTTCCATGAGGAGACGGAGCCTCGCGGCTTCAACATCATCGCGGAGATCCCGGGCACGGATCCGAAGCTGAAGGACCAGGTCGTGATGATTGGCGGGCACTTCGATTCGACGCACGGTGCAACGGGTGCAACCGACAACGCGACCGGTGTGAGTGCGATGATGGAGGCGATGCGCATCATCCAGACGCTCGGGATCAAGCCGCGTCGTACGATTCGTATTGCGTTGTGGGGCGGCGAGGAGAACGGACTGCTCGGTTCACGCGCGTATGTGCGCGAACATTTCGGCGATGCGCAGAACCGGAAGCCGGACCATGCAAAGCTCTCCGCGTACTTCAACATCGATAACGGCACCGGCCGTATCCGCGGCATCTGGATGCAGCAGAATCAGCTCGTCCGGCCGATTTTTTCGCAGTGGATCGAGCCGCTGAAGGACCTGGGCGTCGAGATTCTTGGCCCGCGCAATGTGACGAGCACGGACCACATGCCGTTCGACCAGGCCGGGCTGCCCGGGTTCCAGTTCGTGCAGGAGCGGCTCGAATACAACTCGCGCACGCATCACTCGAACATGGACTTTTACGACCATGTGCAGCGCGAGGATATGGTGCAGATGCCGATCGTTGTTGCGACGTTTGCGTACCTGGCTGCGCAGCGCGATGAACTGCTGCCGAGGAAACAGTAGACGCGCGTAGACCGGACGTGCGATAAAGAGTGGACGCGCCCTCAATCGGACGCGTCCTCTCTTCTGTTACGATGAAATGAAGGTCAGCCGCCGATCCCGAATTTCAGGCCGAGGCTAAGGATAGGATAGAGCCGCGTGTACTTCTCGAGGTCATCCATAACCTCGGCGGCCTCTGCATTCAGGTCCCGCTGCAACTGCGCATTGTTCGGGCTGCCGGTCGCGCGCAGGGTGAGCGAGGGCTCGCCGAGGAACGCGACGCCGAGGTCGAGCACGATACCCACGCCGCGGCGGAAGTGCCGACCGAGTCCAAGTCCGAGATATGGTGCGGCGGAGCTGGTCTCGAACACGCCGGTCAGCCGACCGATTTCAGCCGCGGTGTAGTCTTCACCACCGATGTCAATGGACTTGTCGCCCGAGCCTGTGTAGTCCGCGACGAGTTCGGTCTTCTGGGCGCCGAACAGCATGCCGGCCGTGAGTCGGACCGGTCCGATCAGGTTGTAGTCGATGCCTGCGGTGAAAAGTGGGCCGGGGAGCGTGACGGTGTAGTCGACATCGGAGAAGTTGCCTTCCGGCTCTACCGGAAAAAATCCGCCGCCTGCACGTACAGCGAACTTGCCAAATCCGTAGGCGGCGTCGATGCCCGCCCCGAGGGTGCCACCTCGTACAGCTACTCCGAACTGGGCTTCTGCGTCTGCGGCTCCGCCCAGAAGGGCAGCAACAACCGCGGTGAGCACGAACTTCTTCATGTGCGCTCCACTGTTTTTGTTCTTCAATGGTCCGAGCCCCGTCGCCCGGACCATGTACGGCATATCGTGTGCTCGATCCGGCGCCTTTACCAGGCCGAGAATGGAGCGGTTTTATAAACGGCCCGATTTCAACGCTTCGCGTAAATCGAGGTTTTCCCGTTTTTCTCGAACGCAACGACGTTGTATGGATCCTTGCGGTTGCCCATCTCCATGCCGGGCGAGCCGACCGGCATGCCAGGCACCGCGATGCCCGCGATTTTCGGCTTTTCGCTGAGCAGCTTTTCGATGACATCGGCGGGCACGTGGCCCTCGATCACGTAGCCGTCGATCAGGCAGGTATGACACGAGGCAAGTTCGGCGGGCACACCATGTTTCTGTTTGACCGCGCCGATATTGTCGACATCATGAACCTCGACGTCGAACTTCGCAGCCTTCACATGGTCGACCCAGTTTGAACAGCAGCCGCAGGTCGGCGATTTGTAGACGACCAGCTTGCCGGAGAACAGCGTGGTCGCACCGGCGGGGCCCGCCACTACAATTGCGGCTGCGGCCCCGAGCGCCGAGCGCAGCCAGGAACGACGATTGGACATTCGATCCCTCATTGAATTCTGTTCGTGCCGCCCGCCCGGTTTTACCAGGCGCGCTTCAACATAAAACCCGGACTGGCCGGGCACCACGCGGCGCGATAGAATCCGCTGCGTGCGAGTCCTGCTGGTAGAAGACGATAGCGCGTTGGCCTCCGTCATTGCGACGGGGCTGAAGGAGCACCACATCGAGGTGGTCGAAGCGGCCACCTTCCAGGAGGGCTCGCGTCGCGCCACGCTCTCGCAATACTCCGTCATCATCATCGACGTGATGATTCCGGGAGGGACCGGCTTCGAGCTGTGCCGACGATTGCGCGAGCGCGGTGAGACAACGCCGATCCTGATGCTGACCGCGAAGGCCGCGGTCGAGGACCGCGTCCACGGTCTCGAGTCGGGCGCCGACGACTATCTCACCAAGCCTTTCGCATTCCAGGAACTGCTCGCCCGCATTCGCGCACTCAGCCGACGTCAGCCTGTGCTCATGGACGAAACGCGCGATGTCGCCGATCTCAGAGTGAACTTCCGGACCCGCGAAGTCACTCGTGCCGGGAACCGAATCGAGCTGACTTCGCGCGAGTGGGATCTGCTCGAGGTGCTTGTGCGCAATGAGGGGAGTGTGCTGTCGCGCACGGCGATCACCGAACGCGTCTGGGACGAGAACCACGACCCGTTCACCAATGTGCTCGAGGTGCTCGTGCGGCGGCTGCGGCGCAAGATCGATGAGGAGTACGAGCCGAAGCTGATCCACACCGTTCGCGGCGCCGGCTACCGGTTCGGCCTGTGAATCCCTCACTTGGCGGGGTTCGGCGGCGGCTTACCGCCTGGTACATCGGCGTGTTCGCCGTCATCCTCACGCTCTTCGGCACCGCCGTCTATACCGTCATCACGACGGAAGTCCTGACCGGCATCAATCGCGACCTCGAACGCATCGTCAATCGACGCACGCGACTCGTGCTGAGCGATCGCATCCCGACCGACATTGCCCAGGATACCGCGCTGTACGATGGTCGCGTCGTCTATGTGTTCGATGCTCAGGCGCAGCCGTTCTCGCCGCCTCGCACGCAACCCTGGATTCAGGAATTCGCTCGCCAGGTCCTCGCCGACAGCGTCGCAAAAAAGCTGGTTCGCACCCCGGACGGCCGGCAGTGGATCGCCTATGGTAAAAAATTCCGCAGTACGGCCGGTCGCACCTGGGCCACCATCGCCGTCGTGCAGACCGTCGAACTCCGTGACCTCTATCCCTCACTGTTCACCGGGTTCGTTGCATCCGCGGTCATATCGCTGCTGCTCGTCGGCATCGGGGGCGCCACACTCGCGGCCAAATCAACCCGTCCGATCGAACAGACCTTTGACCAGATGCGGCGATTCATGGGCGACGCCGCACACGAACTCAAAACGCCCGTCGCCGTTCTGCGCGCCCGCGCCGATGTCGCGCTCCAGCGCCCTCGCTCCGTGACCGATTACCAGGAGACCTTGCAGGCAATTTCCTCAGAAGGCAAACGCCTCGGCATGCTGGTCGAGAACATGCTGCTCCTCGCCCGCGCCGATGCGGGTCAGTGGCCTTTCGAAAAGAAGCAGGTTTTCCTCGACGACCTGCTCATCGACGCCGCCTCTGCCGCACGTGCTCTCGCCGCCGTCAAACAGGTCGATGTCGATGTCGAAGAACTCGATGAAACTGCCGTTCACGGCGATCCGAATCTCATCCGCCAACTCCTGATGATTCTGCTCGACAACGCGGTCAGTTTCACGCCGCCGGGGGGCAAAGTCACCGCTTCCGCACAGCGGAACGGGCGCTACTGCAAAATCATCATCTCCGATACCGGCGTCGGCATCCCCGCCAGTGCGCTGCCCCACGTTTTCGAGCGCTTCTACCGGGCCGACCCGGCGCGGGGCCGCGCGGGCGCGGGACTCGGCCTCTCGATCGCGCGCTGGATCGCGGACACCCACGAGGCGAAGATCCAGTTGTCGTCAGTCGAAGGATCTGGCACAACCGTCGAGGTCGCGTTCCCCAGTGTGTAATCTTCCTGACAGGTTCGAGCCCTAAATTTCCGGGTAAGGTGTTGGGTAAACCACTCTCCGGGAGTATTAAAATGAAGCTGACCCGTTTCGCTGGTCTGTTCGCGCTTGGCCTGCTGGCCACCGCATGTGCACAGTCGGAGCCGGCCGAGGAAGCCGCTCCGGTCGAAGAGACCGCGCCGCCGCCGGCACCGCCGGCTCCGGCCCCCATGGATTCGACCATGATGGATTCGACCATGATGCACGACACGACCGCGGCGACGACCTCGAACTAGGTTTTCGCCTCGTCAGTTCACAGCCGCAAAGTGCTTACCGACACTTTGCGGCTGTTGTTTTTCGAGTATCGGCCTGCGTGCAATGTGCGTGCGTTACCGCGAGGAGTTCGGCGTTTGCGCGATCGCCGCTTCATAGACGGCACACGTCTTTTCTGCGATGTGATTCCAGTCCAGGGAGTCGATTGGGGCGCGCTCGCCTCTGCGAAGTTGTGCCTTCCGCATCCCGTCTTTCAGCACCGCTGCATTCAATTCGTTTTCGTACGTGATGACCCAGCCGTTGCCGATCTGCGCGGCGAGGTCGGTGAGCGCACCAAGTGCGGGTACGAGCACGGGGCGATCGAAGGAAAGGGCGAGGATCGCACTACCCGAGTTGAGCACGGATGCAAACGGAAGCACGATCAGGTCGGCAGCCGCGAGGAAGTACTGCAGCTCATCGTCCGGAACGAATCGAGGAACAACATGAATTCGTGAATCCGCCGCGATCAGCGCGTCGAACTCAGCACGCTCCTCCTTCAGCTTTACCATCCCGCCGATCAGGAGAATCGCATGCTCATCTTCGAGTTCACGAAACGCACGAATCAGCGCGATCACGTTCTTGTATGGCCGGATCTGTCCGACAAACGTGAACACACGTGCGCCGGGAGCGATGCCAAACCGCGCGCGAGCCGCATCGCGCGTGGCATACTGCGGGTAGACGTTCCGGTAATTGCCGTGAGGTATGATCCAGGTCGGCACGTCGCGCAAGCCTGGGTAGCGCTCGTGAAGCAGCGGTACCGCGGAAGCTGTGAGGCTGATCACTGCATCGAGCAGTTTCGGCAGCGTACTCCAGTAACAGCGCTCCAGCGCCGGATGTGCGATGCTGCTGTCGTGGGTCTCGAGATTGTGCGCGGTCCAGATCACCCGGATTCCTCGTAACCGTGCAATCCGAAAAATCAGGAGCAGCCCAGTCGCGCGGGCTGCAACTTTCAACGCACTGCGCCCCCGGATTCTCGAGGTCGGCTTCCAGTGTGTGTGCAGGACCGATGCACGCCCCAGCAACAACTCGCGCATCGAGAACTCCTTCACCTCGACCCCGCATTGAATCAGCGCTTCGGACAGAAGTGCGTTGTAAGGGTTCTCGTGCCGGTTCGAAAACGCGGGCCATCCCAGAACCCGCAGCGCTCGGGAAGGCGTGCTCCCACTCGGTTGACCTGGACCGCTCTGCATCGCCAGCAAGCTGTCGTCACCACGCTGCCTCGGCAATGTCGGATTGCGTTGCTCGCCGCCTTCGCGCCGGCCCCGCGGCCCGCGGAGCGGGCGGGGAGTTACGCGTTGAGGCGCACCTCCCCGATGTGATGCGGACGGTCAGGGCACGATCACCATGCGCACCGACCCGTGTTTCTGAATCCGGCGCGCCAAGCTCTTCGCTTCACCCACGCGCATCCGGATACACCCGTGCGAGGCCGCACTCCCGATCGAGCCCGGCGCATTCGTCCCATGAATGAAGTACGCGGGTTCGCGGAAGTAGATCTTAACCCCCTGCATCGGGTTTTTCGGATCTCCGGGTTTGCGCGGCCGCTCCTTCGCCGCCCACGCCGAATTCGGCGGGTTCCAGGCCGGATTCCACTCGATCCTGCCCGTCCGGAATGTGCCCGTCGGCGTGGGATGCTTCTTCGTGCCCACGGCCACGTTGTAGGTCTTCACCACTTCGTCCCCTTCGTACACCTTCAGCGTTCGCGCCGAAAGGTCCACCTTGATGTGCATCGGCGGATCGTCCGCAGCGACGTAGCCGCGCGTTGCCAGTGCGGCAAACACAGGCATTACGATCAGCACCAGCACGATCAGCAGTCGGCGGTTCGACATTCGCATACTGCCTCCTGTTCGAACTACCTGAAATCTCGTGGCCCGCGCCCTTTTTCGTCATCGCCCCTTGGTCGTAACTGCTCCTGCCGTGCCTGTCGTCCTGACGCGTCGGGCAACGCCGTGAACTGGCGCCTCGGTCAGTCACGCTTCATCTTGCGGCCGGAATACTCCCACAAAAGTTGACCTCGGAGGTGAAGGTGCTCCGCGATTTGTACGCGCGGGCGGGTCGAAACCGCTCGCTGATTCTTGCCATCCTGGCGCCGCTCGTCGCAGTGCCGGTGGTGCTGCCTGCACGGCTGCCGGCGCAGGAGCGCGCGGCGGTAACAGAGAACCCGGACCACGCGCGGTATATCCAGCCCCCAAAGCGGATCGCGGAGATTCTGCAGACGGACCGGAACTTCGCCGAGCTGTCCTATGCGAGTCCGGACAATCGCTATTTCCTGATCCCGCACGCGACCGAGCTGTCGACCCTCGATCTGATGTCGCGCCCGACCTACCGCCTCGCCGGGCTCGAACTTCGGCCGAAGACGGATCGGCCGTGGCACATCGACACCTGGGGCATCGATGGGTTTCGCTTCTACTCGCTCGAGGCGCGGCGATTCATCGATGTGAAGCTGCCGGCCGGATCGTTCTTCAGCGATTTCACCTGGTCGCCGGACGGGGCGAAGATCGCGTTCCTGGCGCATCTGCCGCAGAAGACCGAGGTGTGGGTTGCGGAAGCTGCGAATGGGCGGGCGCAGCGGCTCAGCGATGCGCGCGTCATGGCGACGCTCGGGACGAGCTCGCGTGGGCAGGGAAGCGAACCGTCGCAGATGCTGCAGTGGACGCCGGAGGGCACGGTGATCACGCTGCTGGTGCCGTCGGACCGGGGCGCCGAGCCCGCGCGCAATCCGGTGCCGGCCGGTCCGGTGGTGCGGCGTACGCGCCCGGTTCCGACGCCCACGCGCACGCTGCCGTTCCTGCTCGAGGACGAGCACGATGAGCGGCTGTTCGAATACTATACCCGCAGCCAGATCGCCGAACTCGCTCCCGGCAAAGCGCCGCGCATGATCGGAGCGCCTGGGATGTACCAGTCGGTTTCGGTGAGTCCGGACGGGCGCAACGTTCTGGCGACGCGCATCGAACGGCCGTTTTCGTATCGCGTCTACTACCAGAGTTTCCCGCAGCGCACGGTGATCCTCGACCGGCAGGGACGCGAGCTGGCGACGCTGTCGGCGCAGCCTCTGCGCGAGGGAGATAGCCGCGGCGGCGACGGTGCACGCGCCTTCGCGTGGCGGCCGGATGGCGCCGGGCTGACTTTCCTGAAGCGTGCCCCGCGCGACGCGAATGCGGGTGCCGGTGCATCGCGGGCCGACCGCGTTCACCTGCTGACCGCGCCGTGGGACACTGCAAACGCGCAGGTCGTCGCGTCGAGCGAGGATCCGATCCGCAGCATCGTCTACTCGCTGGACGGGAAGCACCTGTTTGCCACGGTCACGAAGGATGGCCGCACAGGCATCGCGTGGTACGCACTGTCCGGTGCGAACCCCGAGCGCCGCATGATGCTTCCGTTCTACTCGACCAATGACGCGCTGAAGCTGCCGGGCGAGCTGATGACGCGGAAGACGGCGAACGGGATCGACTACGCCGTGGTCTCCAGCGATGGTTCGGCCGCGTACCTGGTCGGGGACGGGTTCAAGGCCGATTTCCGGCCGCAGCCGTTCATCGATCGCGTGACCCTCGCGGACGGTTCGAAGCAGCGCGTATTCGAAGGTTCGCGCGACAGCTTTGATCGTCCGCTGCTCGCACTCGATGCCGACCTCGAGCGGCTGATCGTGAGCCGCGAAGGCGTACGCGATTTCCCGGACAGCTTCCTGCGCAGCCGCGACGGCGCGATGGTGAACCTCACGAACAACCGCGACCCGTTCCCGGACATCACAGCGGTCGAGCGGATCGACTTCTCGTTCAAGCGCCGCGACGGAGTGGAGGTGCAGGGCCGTGTTTCGATGCCGGTCGGCTGGAAGCAGGGCGATGGGCCGGTGCCCGCAATTTTCTGGACCTACCCGCGCGAGTTCACGACCGCCGATGGCTACCGCGATGCGGCGATCCGCGCACGCAATCACAGCGCCTTCACACAAATGAGCTGGCTGCGCTGGTCCGACATGTGGCTGACCCAGGGCTACGCGCTGGTCTACCCGGACATCCCGATCATCGGTGAGAACTACAACGATACCTACATCGCCAGCCTGGTCGATGCGATGTACGGTGCGGTGCGCGCGGTCGACTCGCTCGGTGTCGTGAACATCGATCGCATTGCACACGGCGGGCACAGCTACGGCGCATTTGCTACTGCGAACCTGCTGGCGAACACGCCGTTCTTCAAAGCCGGCATCGCCGGTGACGGCGCCTACAACCGCACGCTCACGCCGTCCGGATTCCAGGCGGAACGGCGCTCGATCTGGGAAGCACCACACACGTACGTCGAGATGTCGCCGTTCTTCCGTGCGCACCAGATCAACACGCCGCTGCTCATGTACCACGGCGGCGACGACGACAACAGCGGCACCTTCCCGATCCAGAGTCAGCGCATGATCCACGCGCTCACCACGCTCGGCAAAACCGCCGTGCTCTACGAGTACCCGTACGAGTCGCACACGCCGCGCGCGATGGAGACGAAGCTCGACATGTGGGCACGCTTCATCGACTGGCTGGACCGCTGGCTGAAGAACGCACCCGCAAAGACCACCACCGACCAGGCCGGCAACTGATTCCGGAATGCCCGCGGTGACTCGTTCGCCGCGGGCAGCTTTTTGAGTTGGGTAAGGCTAAAGGGGGGAGGCGCACGCGGGTTGGCCGGGGGGCTGTAATTGCCAGGAAACAAGGTCGAAGCTCGCGCGGGCCCTTCGGTTTCAATCCTGGATGGAGGGGAAGGGGGTTCTCCTAAAACGAGTGTAGCTGGCCTGGCATAAATCCCGTTAATGTAAGTTGAGTGGTGAACGGGACTTACGCGAGCGGGCCGTCGGGGTGTGCTTGGGTACAGTCTTCAACCAAAAAG
>Ga0182743_1000178_pt1 | contig 102489 bp, 95 predicted proteins | sample eDN3rd30CKraftOP_FD_128522 | JGI IMG/M metagenome (GOLD analysis project Ga0182743, IMG submission 128522) | Enriched Organic Plus compost microbial communities from Emeryville, California, USA - eDNA 3rd pass 30_C Kraft OP (version 2) (version 2) ...
GCGGGCTCAGTGCCCTTAAAACACCTGGATATTTTAAAATCCACATCACGCCCATCATGAGTAAAACAGTGAACCAGACAGCCATGATCGGCCCGAATGCCTTCCCTACCCTTTCCGTTCCAAACCGCTGGAACAGGAAAATACCGGAAATAATAGCCAAAACAATCGGTATCACTGAAATATGCTCCAGTCCCGGAACCATTTCCAGTCCCTCAATCGCAGAAGTGACCGAAACCGCCGGGGTGATGATCCCGTCTGCCAATAGAGTGGAAGCACCTATCATTGTCGGGATGACAAGCTTCTTTCCATAACGCCGGACCAGCGAGTATAAGGAGAAAATCCCACCCTCGCCCTGGTTATCGGCTTTCAGGGTAAGCCATACATATTTGATGGTCGTTTGGAAAACAAGTGTCCAGAAAACACAGGAAACACCACCATAAATAAGTGTTTTAGTAATAAGCCTATCTCCAATTATGGCTTTGAAAACATACAACGGGCTCGTTCCTATGTCTCCATAAATAATTCCTAATGCGATCAGCAACGTTGCTCCGGTAACTTTGTACCCTAAGCCGTTTTTGTATTCCATCGTAATGATTTACAATGCAAAGTTGATCCGGAATGTATAAATTTCGCATAAAAGTTTTAAAAAGATATATAAAGATTTTATAAAGAAAATAAAGTTCGAACCTCATGCCCCGTAAATTACTGAAATCTGTATCCCACTCCGCTTTCAGTAATGATGTGCTGCGGCTGATTGGGATTTTCTTCAATTTTTTTCCTTAGCTGCCCGATGAAAACCCGCAGATACTGGGTTTCATTCTGGTATCCGACTCCCCAAATTTCCTTCAAAATAAATTGATGTGTCAATACCCTCCCTTCATTTTTGGCTAAAATCGAAAGAAGATTGAATTCCGTCGCTGTTAATCTGATCAGTTCTCCCCCCTTCGTGATGGTTCTCGCAGGGAAATCAATTTCAAGATCTCCTGTTACCAGTTTTGGAGAATCTTCTTCCGTATTATTTCGCCTTATAGCAGAACGGATCCTTGCCATGAGCTCTCCTGTACGGAACGGCTTCGTTAAATAATCAGTAGCCCCGTTATCCAACGCTTTGACAATGTCCGATTCTTTTTTCTGAACCGACAAAATAATAATGGCTTTTCCATACCAAAGCCGTAATTCTTTCAGCAGAGCATGTCCATCCATATCGGGCAGCCCCAAATCAAGCAAAATCAGATCAGGAGTATGCGTAGAAGCCAGCATAAGCCCTTCTTTTCCCGAACTTGCCATCACAGCTTTAAAGCCATTGCTTTCAAGGTTGATCTCAAGCAGCTTTCGAATCTGTGATTCGTCTTCTATAACAAGGATTTCGGCTTTATTCATTTTTCAGATTCTTTAAATAAGACATTTCAGCCGGAATCTTAATTGTAAAACAGGCACCTCCACTCCTGTTATTGGTCAAAGAAACGGTTCCGTTCTGCGCCTCGGTAAACCCTTTTACAATTGACAGCCCCAAGCCGGTTCCGCCCGTTCCGGAATTGGGCAGCCTGTAAAATTTCTCAAAAACCTGCTCCAGCTTATCTTCCGGAAAGCCTTGTCCATCATCAGAAATCTGCAAGGTCAAATGATCATTTTCTTCTTCGGCCTTAATTGAAATAACCGTTCCATCGGGTGTATATTTTACTGCATTGTGAAGTAAACTGTTAAGGATTTGTTCCATCAATCCTACATCCAATTTAAATAACGGCAGGTTATCATCTGGTAAAAAACGGATCGAGTGATTTTGTGCATCAGGCAACTTCGAAATACACAGGTAAACCAGTTCATTGATATCTGTCCAGTCTTTATGCAGATCGACCGCTCCGGATTCCAGCCTGCTCATATTCAGTAAATTTTCCACCTGCCCGTTCAGGCGGAATCCGGCATTCTGGATCTCCTGAAACAATTCTTCTTTATTTTTTTCAGACAAAATCGATTTATTTTCTTTCAAAGTATCTACCGCTCCGATAATGGTCGTAATCGGGATCCTCAGCTCATGTGAAAGTGAATTAAGAAGCGTTTCATACAGCTTAAGCGTGTTTTCCTTCTCTTCTTTTTCGATAAGCTTTTTCCTCTGCTTTCTAATCCGGCTTGAAAATATGACACTGATCAGAGCAATAAGCAAGTAAATAATAAACAGAAGAGTATTCTCCGGATTGTCAATCTTATAATGAAAGGTCGGCTCAATAAAAAATACATTCAAAATTACCGCACTTGAAATGGCCGCCATCACAACAGGAATCATATCAAACAAAACAGCCAGGATAGATACTACCAAAAACAATAAAAGCGCAACAATCCTGTAATCAATGTAATTTTTAAGTAAAAAACAAATTACAGAAACAGAAAAGACCGTTATAAAACCAATTAAGTGTTGTTTCCAGTTCGGAAGTTTAAACATACAGGCCGACTATTTGTTTAACAAATTTAAAGTTAACTTTTTGTTGGAGTATCATTTTTCAAAATTTTTAAATTAAAAAATCCTCTCTGAATTATCGGAGAGGATTCCTGTAAAGAACTATGTAATAATCAAAATTGATTAATGTTTCGGTGTAAATCCGTCGTCGCTTAATTCTCTGTGTTTATAGTCTGCGGTCATTTCCGTTGCATAATCGGTTTTTTCTTTTCCTGAAAATCTTCTGATCAGCCCGTCAAAAATGGAATACACAACCGGAACGATAATCAATGTCAAAAATAATGACGAAAGCAAACCACCAATGATCACCCATGCCAAACCGTTGTTCATTTCGGCCGCAGCTCCTTTTGCAATAGCAATCGGGATCATACCGAAGACCATCGCAATTGTTGTCATCAGGATTGGGCGTAACCGGGCATGATTGGCCTGGATCAATGCATTATAAGTTGATTCGCCTGCTTCTTTCCTGTGGTTGGTAAAATCCACCAATAAAATGGCATTCTTACATACCAGTCCAATTAACATGATCATACCCAAAATCGTAAAGATATTGATGGAATTATTGGTCAGTGCCAGAATTATCATCACACCAATAAGCGCAAGCGGAAGTGAAAATAAAACCACAAACGGATAAACATAACTGTTATATAACCCCACCATTACAAGGTAAACCAAAATAATCGCAGCCAGCAGGGCAATTCCCAAAGTCCCGAAACCATCTTCCTGCATCTCCATGTCACCACCCCATAAATAGCTAACACCAACCGGTTTTTTTATTTTTTCAAACGCTGCCTGCCACTCGTTGGCAACATCACCCACAGGCCGTCCCACAACCTGGGCGTTTACATTGACAGAAGGTGATTTGTCACGGCGCTCCAAAATACTTGGTCCTGAACCTTGTTTAACATCTGCAAATTGGGAAAGCTTTATTTTTTCTCCTGCATTGTTTATAAAAATCAGGTTTTCGACGTCTTGTATATTGGACCGGTTGAACTGGTCGTAACGAACATTGATATCGTATTCATATTCACCCGCACGGAATTTTGCGTCGGTGTTTCCGCTGAATGCTGTCTGCATGGTCATCCCGACGGTACTAAGATCCAGTCCGAGCGCCGACATTTTATCACGGTCAACCTGAACGTTGATCTCGGGGTTTCCGTCTTCTACCGACAATTCAATTTCCGATGCCCCCGGAATTTTTCTCAAAGCTGCTTCGGCTTTCTGGGCAAAGACCATCGCACTGTCCAGCGAAGCCCCAACAACCACCAGTTGCAAAGGCGCCTGGTCTGCGCCCATAAGTCCCATAGGCATGGTGCTGACTTTGGCTCCAACCAGTTCAGTCTCCAGTTCCCGACGGATTTTGGCGGCATAAACAAAAGTATTATCGGCTCTTAATTCTTTATCGGTCAGCATTACATCAATTTCACCCTGGTAAGCTGTAGCCTGACTTGCACCAAATCCGCTACTGGTCTGTCCTACCATTGTAATCAAATCCACAACTTCCGGTTTCTTTTTCAGATAGGTTTCGGCTTTTTGAATCAGGAAGTTGGTTTGCTCCAAAGAGGCATCTTTCGGTAATTCAATCTGAACCAAAAATTCGCTTCTGTCCATTTTCGGAAAGAATTCTCCCCCAATAAAACCAAACATAGCAAGCATAAGTGAGCCGATGAAAAGGAAAATGGCAATCACGATTGTGGAAATTTTTGTCCATCTGGATCTTAAAGACCATTTTAAGATTCCAGAGATCCAATTAGTAAATTTCTCAATGATCCCTTCAAACCATATAATGAACTTCTGGAAGATATTTTTTCCTGTCAAATGTTCCAGTTTTCCGAAACGGGAAGAAAGCCAGGGTACAATAGTAAAGGAAGCCAGCAATGAGAAACCTGTTGCGATCATTACCGTCACACAGAATTGTTTGATGATGTTTGAAACAAAATCATTGCTCATGGAAATCGGCAGGAATACTACAATGATTACCAAAGTGATGGCAAATACCGTAAACCCGATTTCCGATGCTCCATCATAGGCCGCACGGACTTTATTTTTTCCCATTTCCATATGACGATGAATATTTTCCAAGACGACAATCGCGTCATCCACTAAAATACCAACCACCAATGAGAGTGCTACCAGGCTCATCAGGTTCAGGGTGTAACCCATAAAATAAATCCCAATAAAAGTTGCAATCAGGGAAGCAGGAATAGATACCATAACAATAAAGGCGTTCCTTATGCTATGCAAAAACAGCAACATCACTGTCGCTACCAGAAAAATAGCCAAAAACAAATCAAACATTACGTGGTCTGCCGCGGCAAGTGTAAACTCACTGGTGTCATTAGCCACTTTCAAGCTTACGTTCTGGGATTTATAATCAGTCTCAAGCTCGCTCAAAGTCTGTCTTACCGCTTCACTCACAGCCACCGCATTGGCATCGGACTGCTTCAGTACCTGGATCAGGATCGCACTGTTCTGATTGAGCCTGGCAACTTTTTCCGCATCTTTTTGAGCATCCTGTACATCGGCTATATCGCCCAATCGTACCTGAACTCCGTTCCGGGTGCTTACAACAAGATTTCTTAATTCATCTACGGTCTTGTATTTTCCTGATAAACGTATTAAAGTTGAATTTTCACGTGTTTTGGCATTACCGGTAGGGAAGTCAAGATTTGAAGCCTGTACCATTTGTTTTACCTGCAATGTGGAAATCCCGTAACCTTCTAGTTTGGACTGATCCAAATTGACCTGAATTTCACGTTCCTGCCCGCCTACAAGGTTTACCTGTGCTACACCCGGAACACGGGAAATAATGGGCTGGATCTTTTTGTCGAGTAAATCATAAAATTCGATGCTGTTCATGTTGGCTGTCGCAGCAACTGTGACAATAGGAAAATCGTCTGCCGAAAGTTTTAAAAGTGACGGCGGGTCTGCGTCTTCGGGTAAATCGGCTAGGATCGTATTGACTTTCCTTTGAGCATCATTGAGCGAATAATTCGCATCGGTTCCCGGATTCAACTGAATCATTACTACTGACAGGCTTTCGTATGATTTGGATTCGATTTTTTTGATGTTCTCCATCGAAGCAACGGCATCTTCTATCTTTTTGGTTACCGTGTTTTCTATTTCTGACGGCGATGCCCCCGGATAAACAGTGGAGATCGTAATCATGTTGAACTCAAATTTCGGAATCAATTCATATCCCAGCTGTGTGTAAGAAAATAATCCGCCCAAAGTCAGGATGGTAAACAATACCACAACAAGCGTCGGTCTTTTTATAGATATTTCTGCTAATTTCATATTTTTTCGTTTCGCGAATCTTTAAATCCGCATTTCGATTTTACTTAATAATTTTCACTTTCGCGCTGTCTGTCAGGTTTATATGGCCGCTTGTCACAACCGTTTCACCGTCGTTCAATCCGCCAAGGACTTCAATCTTATCTCCAAAATTTCTCCCCGAAACAACTTTCTTCAAAGTGGCAATGCTGTCTTTCACTACAAAAACCTGATTGCTGTTCAACCCGCCGACAAATGCTTCTCTCGGAACTACCAAGACCGGTTTTGATTTTACCTCATCATCTCCCTGAGAGAAAATCGCGGTTCCGTACATACCTGCCTTTAATTGGTTTTCTTTGTTGTTGCTCACCTGGATATCAACCGGGAAATTAAGCGCAGCAGTTGCTTTAGGCGCGATGAAAGTAATTTTCCCTACAAATTCCTTGTCCGGGTAAACACTTGTTTTCACTTTGATATTGTCGCCTACTTTCAGATTTACCACATGGCTTTCACCAACTTCCACTCTCAATTTCAAGCTCGACACATTGACGATTTCAAACATATCGGTTCCTGCAGAAACAACCGAACCGGGCTCAATTAATCTTTGGTTGACAATTCCGCTGATGGTCGCACGCACGTTGGTATCACCTACTTTTATTTTTGCCTGATCCAATTGAGCTTTGGCATTTTTTAATTGTAAACGCGAGGCATCTACCTGCTGCTGGGTAACACCTCCGGTTTTCAAGGCATTTTCGTATCGCTGATTATCAGTCAATGCATTCTGGTAAGCTGCCTGAGCGGCTGTCAAATCAATCGACTGGGCATCGGCACGTATGATTGCCAGTGTCTGTCCAACACGCACATAGCTTCCTTCATCTACCAGGACACGGGTTATTTTTCCACTGATTTCAGAGGGAAACATCATTTCCTGAAAAGGCTCAAATGTTCCGTTTGCAATATAATCAGCACTAATATTTTCTATTTTTACCTGGGCAATATTTACAGCCACGCGATCATTGACCTGAGCCACAATGCTGGTTTCTTCTTTCGATTTCTTTTTATTGCCGACCAATGTAAACCCAGCCCAGATTAATAACGCGAGCACAATAGCAACGGTGAGTATAGTTCTAACAATTTTCATATTTTGGATTTTTATTTTTCTGTTAATGATTTTAGTTCGCCTGTAGATTTTAATAGCTGAATTTCAGCCAGCTTGTATTGTAAAAGTGCATTTGAATAATTATTTCTGGCGTCAACCAAAGCATTCTGTGCTTCCAGCAAATCTGTCAAAGTAGCCAATCCCTGCCGGTAATTGTTTTCTGTATTATTGACTACCTTCTGTGCCAGGCTTACATTTTCCTGTTGGTTTTCTATTGCTATCAAATTGTTTTCGATTTGGGATTTCGCATTCTGATACTCCAAATCCAATGATAATTCGGTGTTTTTGATGTCTTCCTGCAGTGTTCTCAGCTCAATATCTGCCTGGCTGATCCTGGCTTTTGTTGCAAAGCCATTGAAAATCGGAATTTTCAGATTAAGTCCGATCATAGAATAGTCAGACCAAAAAACACCGTCATTCTCATTGGCAAAAACGGGAAATTTATCTCCCAAGCCCTGATAGTTATAACTTGCCACCAGTGATAAAGAAGGATAATAGGCTGCTTTTCTTGCATCCTTTTGCAGCATCAATAATTCTTCCTGTTTTTTCAGAACTTTCATCTCCGTACGGTTTTCAGTGTCAGCTTTATCCGCCAGTAAATGAGATTCTGCCGTAAAGTCTTCATCTGCTAACTCAATCGGCTGTGCAATCTGCATTCCCATATAAAATTTCAACGCATTTTCCTGAATCTGAACCGCATTGACTAATTGCTGACGGGTTGTGTTTAAATTCATCAGCTGAACATTTACCCTGTCCAGGTCAATTTCCCTCGCCAAACCATTGTCAAATAAGCTTTTGATAATATCTCTTGATTTTGCAATATTGATATAGCTGCTGTCTATGGTTTCCAATTGTTCTTTCTGGACAAATACATTGTAATAAGCCGTTGCCACTCTTTCGATTACCTGTTCTTCTGTCAGTTGGGCATTGATCTGATAAAATTCCCTTGTTGTTTTAGCAGCTTTTAAACCTGTAAAAACAGTCTGGTCAAAGAGATTCTGATTTAACTGAACGCCAACAGTTGAACTCCATTTCTGCCCGAACGGCACCAAAATGGTTTCCCCGGGCTGGCCAAAAAATTCTCCGGGCAGAGCACTTTCCTGAAGAATAGGATTGTAAGTTATATTTCCATTTCCTGACAAGCTTGGCAAAGCTCCTGCACGTGCTTCCTGGATCAGATATTCTGAATTTTCTATCTTTAATTTTGCTTTTTTGGCATCTGCCTGGTTTTGCAAGGCATACCCCACCGCTTCTCCAAGCGTAATAGTTTGCGCTTCCTGAGAAAATGCAAAACCTGAAAATAAAAGAGCTAAAAAGCTTATTTTTAATATATTTCTCATCTATTTTTAGTTTTTAAATAGTAATTTCATTATTACATCTTTCCTTTCTTTCAATATACGCTCATAATCCTGATCAGAAAGCTTTAAAGTTGCCTGAAAAAGAGGTTTTAATGCGATAGGAAATGAAACAAGAGAAGCAATGTTTAAAATAAACTGAATGGGATCAATCTTTTCGATATTTCCTTTTTCAATTTCCTCATCCAGTTCCGCTTTAAATTTCGCCTGAAACCTTTCCCAATCTTCTTCTTCTTTATAGAAACAGCCTTCATTCATTTTGGTTACAATATAAGTTTCCAGGTAAGGGAATTCCTGTCCTACACGCAAGGCATCTTCGAGGTAATTTTCCATTTTCTGCTTGAAAGGCAGATCTGAATATAAAACCGTTTCTCTTTGTTTTTCTTCGGCTCTTATGGCATCTTCAAAAATCATATTGAAAAGATTGTCGCGCGAACGGAAATAATAATTAATCAAAGTCCTGTTTACTCCTGCTGCATCTGCAATTTCCTGGGTAGTTGCATTAAATTTCCCTTCTTTGAAAAAGAGGTTTTTTGCAGTGGCTTTAATTAATTCTTCCGTAGCTTCATTTTTTTCCTGTTCTGACATATTTGTTTAAAATTTAAGTTAAACTTTTATGTTTAACAATTTTGTCAATGCAAATTTATAACCTCTCTTTTAATTAAACAAATGATTAATATCAATTTTTTAATAAATGAGGAGCCGTTATTATAATGCATTTATTTGACCTGCGATTTTAGTCGCAGGTCTATTAATCTCAAAATTCATTTTCCTTGTCATTTCCGGTTCCTTTACAAAATCCTTTGTTGTGGAATCTTTCGCGCCATTGTTGTTTGAAGTTTTCTTTTTCTTCGGGTGACATATTTTTTATTTTGTTAAAAAAATGTCTTTTGTGTCTATGGTCACGGTGTTTTCTGAATCCGCCAAAACCACCAAATAAAATCTTACTCAAAACCAGGATCCCCATTGACTGCCAGTAAGTAACTGCATGAACCCCGATGACATTTGGCAAGATTGCATTCCACAACCACATAACAATAGCGGTCAACGCAAAAAGTATAATGATGGGTATGATAAAGAAAAATCCTCTTTTGCTTCTACATTTATTTTTCATTTTGTTTGTTTTTAATTGTTGTTTAAATCGATATAAAGTTGGTTCAACCGTTGTCTCAAATACTTTACAGCATACTGCTTACGGCTTATGATGGTCTTTAAATTTTCATTTTGTTCGTCTGCAATCTGTTGTAAAGTTTTCCCTTCCATTTCATTTTCTATGTATACATATTTTTGTTTTTCCGGAAGTTCATCCAGTGCCTTGAAAATTTCATTCCAGATCTCGTCCTGAAAAATCTTCAATTCAGGATTTTCCTGATTGTCTTCCAATAAAAATTCCCGGATCATCAGGCTGCCTTCTTCGTCCTCGTAAATAAAATCCTCCAGGTTTTCCGTTCTTCTTTTCCTATAACTGTCTGTGATCTTATTTCGGGTTACGGAAAAAAGCCAGCTGCCGATACTGACTATGTCTGAGATGTTGGATAAATTGCTAAACTGGTACCAAACTTCCTGCAAAATATCTTCGGCATCCTCCGAATTCCTGACTTTGGGCCGGATAAAAGCCATCAGCCTTGTCCCGTATTTTTCAACAGTTCCTGAAATCATATTTTCTTTTTCCGATTGGGACATTGTGACAGACTCTATGCGTTCCATACCTTTTAAGACGTATGAAATCTGATTTTACTTTAAATATCCTGAAAAAAATTAAATTATTTAAAAACTCAAACCGGAAACATCCATTTGAAGACTGGCTTTGGTATCGATGACTACCGTCATATTGTTTGGAAACAAGAGCACCTGGACAGGACTCAGGTCAACCACGTTTCCTTTGAGGTAAATTCCCGGATAATATTCTTTGTTAAAGCTTTCCGTAAGGCTTTTTCTTGATGCCGCTATTATATCTGTCATTGGAATACCATATTCGTTTCCAATCATTCTCCTGATTTTCCCTTCAAATAAAGTTGCAACTGCTTTCTGAAAAAGATTTCTTGTTTTCAATTTAAAATCAATGTCTGTAAGCACTATTTTCTGCTTTACCCTGTCGTAAACCGGAAAGCCCTTGATGATAGACGTTCCCGTCACTTCGCCCATTGTCTGGGCTTCAATTACCACATATAAATCTTCTGAGTAAACCTTTATATCAGTGATTTTAACTTTATTTTTCTCACTGGTCAATACAAATTCCTGGTTCAGGAATTGTTTTTTCGCCAGATTTGTAGCGTCGGCAAAAGAAATATTTGCCGTGGTTTTGAGATTAAAATCAGACGGGATTTTGTCTTTTAGCTGATAATTGGGAAAACTCATCAAAAGCGGTGAGGCTTGCGGGATTCTGCCTATGTAGGTTTCGGAATATAAGTCCAGGCCAATAGTTGCTTTGATGTAATCCGAGTAAATAACAACGGGTGTCATGTAAACCGTTTGCGGGGTCAGTTTCAGCCAGGTATTATATTCTTCGGAAATATTAACGGGCGGATTGAATTGATTCCAAATTGTCAGCAGGTAAGGTTTCAGATCGAAGCTTTCTTTTATCTTGCCATCGATTATGGTCGTAAACCTGGCCTGCTGTTCGGTTAAAGTTTCTTCGATCAAAGATGAAATCGGGATTTTTACTTTTCCGTAATCCAGAACAGGCTTAACGGTCCATTCGAACCCATAGGTTTTGGTTTTTGTGTCCAGGGTCCAGTCAGGATTAAATTTCACCGAAGTAATGAACTTCATCACCACATTGAACTTCGTATCCTGATACATATAATAGCCCAGGCCGCCATAGCCCTGTTCAGCCCATATTTTCAAAGGTACTTCGATGAGAAAACGGTTCTCTTTGAGGGCCGTCAGCTTCAGGTCTCCATTTTTTTCGACTTTGACCTTGAACTGGTCGTTATTGTTGTCTGTATAAGAATTGTCTTCATACAAAATACCGGTTACGGAATTATTGATCAATGAATTGATGTTTGCAACCGATACGGATATTGGCAATGATATGCTGGATCTGATTTTGGGAAAAGTGTAGATTTCAAATTGGGAAAATGCACTCCCACTTATCAGTACGGTGACAAAAATCAAAAATCTGATCATAAAATTGTTTCCTTTCATACGGTATGCAAAATTAAATCAATTTAAGAAGGCAAAACGTTAAGGAAATTTGAATTTTTAGTGGATGAATTCATGCTGAATATAAAAGAATTTATGTACATTGGCTTTGACATTCATTTAAAACACATGAAAAAAATCTGTCAAATTTTACTGACTGTCCTTTTATTGATTAGTATTCCGCACAACTCTTTCGGGCAATCAAATGAGATCAAAATCAGATTCATCGGAAACTGCGGTTTGTACATGACCGATCAGAATTTAAACGTTTACGTGGATTTTCCGTACCAATCGGGTGCCCATAAATACATGGAATATGATAAATCTGAACTGGACAGTATAAAGGAAAATTCCGTATTTATTTTTACACACCGCCATACAGACCATTATTCTAAAAAACTTGTAAAAAAACTTAAAGGAAAGATATATGGTAACTGGAATGTAGCTGAACTGGACAAACTCAATTCTATTAATCAGAATTTTTCAATACAGGCATTCAGAACTTCTCATAAATTTACTTTTAAGCATTATTCTTATTTGATCACCTGGCACAATAAAAAAATATACATAAGCGGAGATACAGGCGATACGGGACCTGTAAGCCAGATTGATAATATTGACTGGGTTTTTGCTCCTTTCTGGCTTTACAGAAATGCTAAGGAAGAAAACATTATTATTGACACCAAAATGTTCGGAATATACCATCTTTACCCTTTTCAGAAAATCGGAGACGGATTTCCCGAAAATGTTCATTTCATGACAAAGCAAAACGAGGTAATTTCAGTACCTTATTAATTAAAAAAGCTTAATTTGCTCAATCTATCTTTTCATTCCTTATTTCTTCTACAATTTCAGGATTCAGTAATGTTGTAATGTCTCCAAAATTGGAGAAATCGCCTTCTGCGATCTTCCTCAAAATACGTCGCATGATTTTACCTGACCTGGTTTTGGGTAGTCCACTGACGAATTGTATCTTGTCCAGTTTCGCAATCGGTCCGATATGGTTGGAAATATGCTCGTTTATTTCTTTTCTGAGGTTGTCACGGTCACGAGCCTCACCTGTCTCCTTTAAAGTGATGTAACCATACAGTGCATTGCCTTTGATGTCATGCGGATAGCCAACAATTGCAGATTCGGCAACAGCGGGATGTTCGTTTATCGCGTCTTCAATAGGTGCTGTCCCTAAGTTATGCCCGGAAACAATTACAACATCGTCTACCCTGCCCGTAATCCTATAATAACCTACCTCGTCACGCAATGCGCCGTCACCGGTAAAATATTTCCCCGGAAATGCAGAAAAATATGTCTCAATGAATCGTTGATGGTCACCCCAAATGGTTCTCGCCATTCCCGGCCAGGGGTATCTGATGCAAAGGCTTCCCACTACCTGATTGTCTTCAATCTCATTTCTTCTTTCATCCATCAAGACCGGTTGTACTCCCGGAAGCGGAAGTGTTGCATAAGTTGGTTTGGTAGGTGTCACAAACGGGATCGGGGCAATCATAATTCCTCCCGTTTCTGTCTGCCACCAGGTATCTGTTATGGGAGATTGTTTTTTGCCTACATGATTGTTATACCAATGCCAGGCCTCCTCATTTATAGGCTCTCCTACAGAGCCTAAGATTTTTATTGAAGATAAATCGTGGCTCTCTACATAGCTTAGATTTTCTTTTGCCAGGGCACGGATGGCGGTAGGAGCTGTATAAAACTGACTGACTTTGTGCTTGTCTATCACATCCCAAAAACGTCCGTGATTGGGATATGACGGGATCCCTTCAAAAATAATTGTGGTGGCCCCGTTAAGCAATGGGCCGTAAATGATATAAGAGTGCCCTGTGATCCAGCCAATATCGGCGGTACACCAATAAACATCGTCTTCCTTATATTGAAAGATATTCTGGAATGTATAAGCCGAATAAACCATATAACCAGCTGTAGTGTGCACCATTCCTTTAGGTTTTCCGGTGGACCCTGAGGTATATAATATAAATAACGGGTCTTCGGCATCCATCACTTCTGCTATGTGGTCTTTCGGAGCTTCGTCCAACAAAGGCTGTAACCAGCAGTCTCTGCCCTCTTTCATGCTGATTTGTGTGCCAGTTCTTTTTACGACCAAAACTTTTTCTATGCTTGGCGTGCTTTGCAATGCTTCATCGGCAATTCCTTTTAAATCAATGCTTTTATTTCCCCTGAACCCTCCGTCGGAAGTAATCAGGATTTTACATTGACTGTCATTGATCCGGGAAGAAAGAGCACTTGAGGAAAATCCGGCAAAAACCACCGAATGTACCGCACCTATTCTGGCACAGGCTAAAACTGAAACTGCAAGTTCCGGTATCATAGGGAGGTAAATACAAACACGGTCACCTTTCATTACTCCTTCATTTTTCAGGACATTTGCCATTTTGCAAACTCTTTCATGAAGCTCATTGTAAGTAATGTACTGTGTTTCTTCATCCGGATTATTAGGCTCAAAAATAACGGCTGTCTTGTTTCCTCTTTTGTTCAAATGCCTGTCTATACAATTTTTTACTATGTTAAGCTTTGCATTCACAAACCATTTTACTTCGGCATTGATCAAATCATGTTCAACAACTTTGTCCCATTTCTTTATCCATATAAAATTTTCATCCGCAATTTGTTCCCAGAATTCTTCCGGTTCTTTTACAGATTTTTTATATGCTTTGAAATATTGTTCTAAATTTTGAATTCTATAATGATCCATATTTTCATTTTTAAAGTAAAGTTATAGATTCTCAGCTATGTTTGGAATGCAAATATGGAGTTGACAACAACTTTTCATTTAAAATTTTCGGTCAATCCCGTGAAATTTAATTTTTGATTTATTAATTTTATCTGAAATCGATTTGTATGTATTACAGGCATAGGCAGGGAAAAGGATTCCGATACACTGATGAAAATGGCTGCACTGTCAGAGATAAAGAGCTCAATACCTATTTTAAATCTCTGGTTATACCGCCTGCATGGAAAGAAGTAGAAGTTTCAGAAAAGAAAAAAAGTAAGATTCTTGCAACAGGGAGGGATGAGGCGGGACGTAAACAATATATTTATAATCCTTCATTTCGGCTGAAGCAGGATCAAAAAAAATTTGACCATATAATTGAGTTCGCAGAACAATTGGAACACATGCGGCATGTAACAGAACGGCATTTAAGAAAACGAAAAATTAACAGGGAAAAAGTTCTGGCAACTATGGTGCGTTTGCTGGAAACTGCATTTTTTCGTCCTGGGAGCGATTATTATGCCAGAAAAAACGAAAGCTACGGGCTTACAACTTTAAGGAGCAGGCATTTGAAGATTAGTGGGAACGAGCTTATTTTTTCTTATAAAGGAAAATCGGGAATTGAACAAGAAAAGCATATTGTCGATGCACGGCTGGCAAAAATCATACGGGAAATTGATGAATTGCCGGGGTACGAAATTTTCAAATTTCTTGATGAGAATGGTCAGATCCAAGATGTAAAAAGTGAGCACTTGAATGAATACATACGTGAAATTATGGGAGAGGAATTTTCGGCAAAAGATTTCAGGACATGGTCAGGGACCATGATTGCTGCAATAGCTCTTGATAAACTGGAAACAGAAGAAAAAGTTAACCGGCAACAGATAAATAAAAACATCAGAAAGGCAGTAGCGGCCGTTAGTGAAAAACTCGGCAATACACCTGCGGTAGCCAGGGGCTCTTACATAGACCCGCGTGTTATTGAGAAATATATTGATGGAAAAACCTTAAAATACTTTCAAAAAGATGTAAATAAATTCTTGAAAAAAAGTAAAAATCTATCAGCAAATGAAATAGGAGTCCTGTGTATGCTGAAATCTGAGTCAAAATAATTACAAAAACTTCTTGAATTCACTTTTATTCAATTCATACTAGAAAAAATCAAATTCTGTTTATAAAAATTGACAGTTCGTTTTTATTCCTCACTATAGAATCCGTATTTTTACACTCGTTTTTTGAGAAAGATTTATGGGAAAAATAATCGCCATCGCCAATCAGAAAGGAGGAGTCGGAAAAACCACAACAGCGGTGAACCTGGCTGCATCATTAGGCGTATTGGAAAAAAAAACACTTTTGATTGATGCCGATCCGCAAGCCAATGCGACTTCTGCATTGGGTATCATTGTGGACGAAGTGGAAAAAGGAACTTATGAAGTATTAGAACATGAGGTTCCCGCTCGAGAAGCCATCCAAAAAACACAAACGCCCAATCTTGACATTATTCCTGCACATGTAGATTTGGTTGCTGCAGAAATTGAAATTGTGGATCATGAAAACCGCGAGTATCTTTTGAAAGAAGCTTTGGCTGAAATAAAGGATGAATACGATTATATCATCATTGATTGCGCCCCTTCACTTGGATTGATAACGCTGAATGCGTTGACGGCAGCCGACTCGGTCATTGTTCCGATACAATGCGAATACTTCGCTTTGGAAGGGTTGGGGAAACTTTTGAACACTATCAAAGGTGTTCAGCAGCACCATAATAAAGGGCTCGATATAGAAGGGTTGCTGCTGACCATGCACGACTCACGCCTTCGCTTGTCCAACCAGGTGGTGGATGAGGTAAACAGCCATTTCCCGCAGATGGTTTTCGATACAGTCATCCAGCGAAATGTACGCCTTTCGGAAGCACCGAGTTTCGGCGAATCAATCATCGCCTATGATGCGGGAAGCAAGGGAGCGGAAAATTACTTAAATTTAGCCCGTGAATTTTTAGTAAAAAACAACGATACAGTTTAAACCATTTTGAATTTTGAATGATGAATTATAAATGAATTTATAACCACCGAAAAACTGACATTTAAAACTCAAAATTCTCAATTTAAAATAACAAAAGAGAAATGGCAAAAACAAATAACAATCGGTTGGGGAGAGGACTTTCGGCACTCTTAAAAGATGAACCCGGTGTGGTTTCGGCATCTGATAAAGGAGCTGAAAAGCTGGTAGGAAACATTGTCGAGGTTGACTTAAAAAAAATAAAGACCAATCCTTATCAGCCAAGAACTAATTTCGACAAAAATGCACTGGAAGATCTGGTGAAGTCCATTGCTGTTTTGGGAGTCATTCAACCCATCACAGTTCGGAAAATTGACGGAAGCTACGAGTTGATTTCGGGAGAAAGGCGTTTTCGTGCTTCACAGATCGTAGGACTGGAAACGATTCCGGCCTATGTGCGCCTTGCCAACGACCAGGAAATGCTGGAAATGGCATTGGTGGAAAACATTCAGCGCCAGGACCTGGATGCCATTGAAATAGCGCTTTCTTATCAGAAGCTTTTGGACGAAATCAATCTGACACAAGAACAATTAAGTCACAGGGTCGGAAAAGACCGTACTTCTATCTCCAATTATTTAAGGTTATTAAAATTGGACCCGATCATCCAAACCGGAATCCGTGATGGAATGATTAGTATGGGACACGGCCGTGCCATCATTGCGATTGACGATATTGACCTGCAACTGGAAATTTACGAAACGGTAATTTCAGATAGCCTTTCAGTGCGGGAGACGGAAAAATTAATCAAATCATTAAAAAATTCATCCAAAACAAAAATTTCAAAAAAAGAGCTGCCCAACGAATTCAAAAAGGCCCAAAAAGAATTTACCGATTCCCTTCAATCCAGGGTTGAAATTAAACGTACCCAAAACGGAAAAGGCAAAATTATCATAGACTTTAATTCCGATGTCGAATTTGAAAGGTTGAGAAAAATCCTGGGATGAAAAATCTGCTTTTTTACATACTTATATTTTTATCTGTTTTTTCATTTGGCCAGGAAGAAACAACAGATTCCATCCGGACACCTGAAATTGTGAATACTTCAACAAGAAAGGGTCTGGATTCTATCGGGATTGATTACCTGACTTACCGAAACCCGATGCGTGCTTCGCTTTATTCGGCAATTCTTCCCGGCATGGGGCAGATTTACAACAAAAAATGGTGGAAAGCCCCGCTGGTTTGGGGGATTCTGGGGACTGGAGTAGGTTTTATTATTTATTATAACAACGAATACAAAGAATACCGCGGCTACTATTTGGACAAACTTTACGGGAATCCTATTTCCGAACCCGGTATTGATAACCTTACCAAGGAACAACTTGCCAATATTCAGGACGACCGCAAACGGTCGCGCGATTATGCCATTGCATTGACTGCTCTGGGATATATCCTGAACATTCTGGATGCTACGGTTGATGCCCACCTGTATGGAATCAAAAAAGATCCTGACCTATCGTTTCAACCTGTAATGCTTCAAAACCACCAGACATTTGATGTAGCTTTAGGCGTTGGTGTAAGCTATAAATTTTAAAAAAAGATAAACGAAAGCATTTCTAATCTCATAAACTGAATATTGATTTTCCAATTTTGAACTTTGGATATTAAACTTTAAATAAAATGAATATAGCCATCATCGGATACGGAAAAATGGGAAAGGCCATTGAAGAAATTTTACTAAGCAGAGGTCATAACATTACCGTGAAACTGAACCGAAAGCCGGAAGTCGAAGATTTAAAGGGAATTGATGTTGCTATTGAATTCTCCAATCCTGAGGCTGCTTTCGAAAACATAAGGACCTTGATTGAAAACAATATTCCGACAATTTCAGGAACAACCGGCTGGTTAGACAAATTGGAGGAGATCAAAAAAATCAATCAGGAAAGTAACTGTGCTTTTTTATACGGCTCCAATTTTAGCTTAGGAGTAAATTTGTTTTTTGAATTAAACACATATTTGGCCGGGTTGATCGCCAAATACCCTGAATACAAACCCGAAATTGAAGAAATCCATCATACCCAAAAGCTGGATGCACCGAGTGGAACAGCTATTTCATTAGCCAGCCAGATCATTGAAAATTCCGATAAGGACAAATGGGAATTAGACCAAAAATCAGAAGACAATTCCTTCCCTGTCTTTGCCAGACGGATTGACAACGTTCCCGGTACACATACGGTTTCTTACGTTTCTGAAATTGATACGATTGAGATCAGGCATACTGCGCATACAAGAAAAGGATTTGCTTTGGGAGCTGTTCTGGCAGCCGAATGGATCCATCACAAACGGGGATTTTTCTCCATGAAAGATGTTTTGGGTTTAAATTAACAATTCACTTTCAGTGAAAATGTTAAATTAGCACACTTAAAATTCGATTACACTATGGATTTACTGCTTAACTGGCTCATTGGATTTATCATCTATAACGTCATATATGGTGCTTCTACCTGGCAACTGTACAAAAAAGCCGGACGCAAAGCATGGGAAGCCTTTGTTCCTTTTTATAATTTCTGGATCGGGCTTGATCTGATAAAACGTCCTAAGTGGTGGATTATCTTATTCTTTACACCTATTGTTGCGCCAATTATGTGGGTGGTTTATTGGGTTGATTTCGCAAGAAGTTTCGGTAAAAGGACATGGACTGATGCGATTTTGATGATTGTAACAATCGGATTATACGCATTTTATCTGAACTATATTGAAAAACCTGATTACGAGGGCCTTGAAGAAAGAAAAGGAACCTTCATAGCAGCACTTTTGTTTGCAATTGTTTTGGCTACCTTGGTTCATACATGGTTCATTCAGCCGATGGTAGTTCCGACCGGTTCTATGGAAAACACCATCAAAATCGGCGATGCGCTTTTTGTGGAAAAAGTTAGTTATGGTGTCCGTATTCCATTTACTCCCATCGGGATTCCTTTTTCAGAATTCATCAACAGAAATGCTTTTGTAGGTAAGGCAAAGTTGCCTTATATGCGCCTGCCAGGCTGGAGCAAATTAAAACCCAATGACATTGTGGTATTTAATTACCCTGCAGATTCTGTTTTTGACGCGATCGACCGTAAAGATGCCTATGTAAAAAGATTGGTGGGAATGCCGGGCGATTCGATTCAATATAAAGAAGGAGAGCTTTATGTTAACGGAAAATTATTTGTACCGAAAAAAGATGCACTGGTTCAGCACCGGTATAAAGTTACATCCAAAAATATGTTCAGTCCTGAATTGCTGTATAACGATTACGGTTTGTTGCAAAATACCGATTACAATGTTGAAGGAAAGGTCGGCGAAAATTATCTCTATGTTTTCAAGGCCTTAACAGAAGACATGCAAAAAGCCTTTAAATCAAATCCGAATGTGGTTGAAATTGAAAGGATTATTTCTCCGAAAGATTTTAAAGAATATGGAATGGGAAATGCCAAGGACTCCATCAATTCATTCCCGATTGACCGGAACTGGAACCAGGACAATTACGGGCCTTATTATATTCCGAAAAAAGGCGATGTTATTAAGCTGAATAAATCCAATGTCGAATTATACAGAAGAATCATCCGTGATTATGAACATCATAAACTGAGTGTGCAGGGAGACAAAATATTGATTGACGGAAAAGAGGCCAGCCAATACACTATACAACAAGATTATTTTTTCATGAGCGGTGATAACCGTAATCAGTCGCTGGATTCAAGATTTTTCGGACCTGTGCCGGAAGAGAATATCATCGGCCGCCCGATCTTGGTTTGGGCCAATATGAACGGAATGTTTGAGCCGGCACCGAAAAAATTCATCTGGAACCGCTTCATGACATCTATCAATAACGACAATCCCGACAAAAAATCTTACGGGATTTATGTCCTGATTGCCCTGGTTATTTTCTTTGGGTGGGATTATTACCGTGTAAAAAAGAAAAAGCAAAGAGAGAAAGACCCTAAATAATGATTTTTCCTGTATTTTATTTTGGGCCGGTTTCTTATTTTGGGAAATTGATCCGGACGGAATGCTATCGATTCGAAGCTTTTGAACATTTTCCCAAGCAGACCTATCGTAACCGTTGTTACATACAAGGCGCAAACGGAAAATTAAGACTGGCAATCCCGATCAAACACAATGGGGCAAGGATGATGAAAGATATTCAGGTGGCAAATGACTATAACTGGCAAAAAGAACATTTCAAATCATTGACTTCTGCTTATAAAAGCTCTCCATATTTTGAATTTTATGAAGATGATCTGGCTCCCGTTTTTGAACAAAAGGTAAAATTTCTGCTCGATCTGAATCTGAAAACATTGGAATTCATTAGTTCAAAATTAAAACTGGATTTGAAATTTGATTTGACCGAAAAATATGATTTAATTGGTGAATCATCTGATTTTAGAAACCATTTCAATGCCAAAGCTGATCCCGAAAACAATTTCCCGGAATACATACAGGTATTTAATGAAAAATTCGGGTTTATGCCGGATTTAAGTATTTTGGACCTGCTTTGTAACGAAGGGCCGAAAAGTACGACCTATCTGCAAAAAATGTTCGAACCATAACATTCGGGCGTATAATTTGTCAAATAATAACACTCAAAAAATTAAAAAATGAATAAATTTTGGATAACATTAGGGTTGGCATTTATGCTTTCCACAGTTGTTTCCGCACAGGATTCCATCCTGCTCAGAACAGAAAAAGCATGGTACAACGATAGCAAGGAAGACACGGGAATCTTTGGTGTAAATACCGAAAAAGCTTATCAGTTCCTGAAAGATCACAACCGTAAACCTACTGAATTGGTTGTCGCAGTAATTGACGGAGGCGTTCAGGCGGACCATATTGATTTAAAGGACAATATGTGGATCAACCCAAAGGAAAAACCCGGAAACGGAAAAGATGATGACAAAAACGGATATGTTGATGACATCAACGGCTGGAACTTCATCGGTGGTGCGGACGGTAAAAATGTAGATGGCGACACTTTGGAAAAAGTCCGTGTTTACAAATACACCTATCTGCCATTATTTGAAAGTGCTGATTCAGCCAAAAATGAAGAAAATAAGACAAAGCATCCGGGGGAATTCGCCGATTATGAGAAAATCAAAAAAGAGATCAGTGACGAATTAAATAAGGCAAAAGGAATGCTGGGTCAAATGCAGATGGCGACCCAAATGATCGATAAGGGGTTTGCGCAAATGATTATCGACTTTGGCGACGAAAAATTAACAGAAGAAAACATCGGGAAATATAATCCGACCGGTGATGCCATGATGGGATTGCAGTTCTTTGGCCAGATGCCAAAAGAGATGTGGGTTGGAAAAACCATGCAGCAGGTTAAAGATATGATTGCCGGAGAAATCCAGGAAGGGGTGGATTATTTTAACGGACAAATCAATTACAATTACAACCTTGACTTTGAGCCGCGCGGAGTTGTCGGTGACAATTACGAAGACAAAAAAGAAAGCAAATATGGAAACAATAACGTGGAAGGTCCTGATGCCGGTCATGGAACCCACGTTGCAGGATTGATTTCAGCCGTTCGTGATAATAACAAAGGTATTGACGGAATTGCCGGTAACAATGTGAAAATTATGGGTGTACGTACCGTTCCGAATGGTGACGAGCGTGACAAAGATGTTGCAAATGCCATTCGTTATGCAGCCGACAATGGAGCCAAAATTTTCAATATGTCTTTTGGGAAGGACCATTCTCCTGAAAAGGAATTGGTTTGGGAAGCGATGAAATATGCCGAAAAGAAAGGCGTTCTGATGATTAAAGCGGCCGGAAATGATGGTGTTAATATAGACACAGACATTCATTATCCGACTAATTTCGATGACAAGGGGAATAAGGTCGTAGAAGCGATTATTACAGTAGGAGCATCCACCCCCGATGCTAAAAATTTGAAGGCAAGTTTTTCCAACTACGGCAAAAAATCGGTAGATGTTTTTGCTCCGGGAACCGAAATTCTTTCAACCGTTCCACACGATGAGTTTAAAGAAGAACAGGGAACCAGCATGGCTTCCCCGATCACTGCCGGAGTCGCCGCCCTGGTCTGGTCGCATTATCCGAAACTTACTGCCCTTCAGGTAAAAGAAATTATTTTGAAATCGGTAAATACTGATCCGCAGCTAACTGACATTTCAGTTACAGGTGGAGTAATTGACGCATACAAAGCGGTTCAACTGGCGGAAGAAATGTATAAATCTAAAAAATAATTGTTGGACGTTGCGCGTCCAATTTTGGATGCTCAATTCTGAAAATATTAGTCCCGTCTGAAAATTCAAACGGGACTTTTTCATTTATAGTTTAAAATTTTTTAATTGATTTAAATACCCCATCCTTCCCTGTCAAGGCTCCGGTACTGGATGGCTTCCGCAATATGTGAGCTTTGCAGGTTTTCGCTTCCTTCCAGGTCAGCAATGGTTCGGGCAACACGCAAAATCCGGTCATAGGCACGTGCGGAAAGATTCAGGCGCTCCATGGCGGTTTTAATCAGACTCTTTCCAGCTTCATTTAATCTACAGAACTCATCTAATTGTTTCGGGCCAATCTGGGCATTGTAATGCACTTTTTTTAAATCTTTATATCTTTCCGTCTGAATTTTCCTCGCTTTCTCCACCCGCTTACGAATTTCAATGCTTTTTTCTCCGTTTCGTTCCGCTGACAGATCGTCAAAAGGGACTGCATTGACCTCAATATGCAGGTCAATCCTGTCAAGCAGCGGCCCTGAAATCTTATTCATATAACGCTGCATTTCCATCTGCGAAGAAGTATTTTTCGGATCGTCCGGGAAATAACCGCTTGGGCTCGGATTCATAGAAGCTACCAGCATAAAGCTTGATGGGTAAGTTACTGTAAGCTTTGCCCTGGAAATGGTTACTTCACGATCTTCCAACGGCTGGCGCATCACTTCAAGAACTGTTCTTTGGAATTCAGGTAATTCGTCCAAAAACAAAACACCATTATGCGCCAGAGAAATTTCTCCCGGTTGCGGATATGACCCTCCGCCAACCAATCCGACGTTTGATACTGTATGATGCGGCGATAAAAATGGACGAACGGTCATCAATGAAGAAACTTCTCCAAGCTTACCGGCAACCGAGTGAATCTTTGTCGTTTCCAATGCTTCTTCCAGACTCAAGGGAGGAAGTATGGAAGGGATTCGTTTTGCCAGCATCGTTTTTCCGCTTCCCGGCGGCCCGATAAGGATAATATTGTGACCGCCGGCCGCAGCAATTTCCATTGCGCGTTTCACATTTTCCTGTCCTTTCACATCGGCAAAGTCAAACGGGAACAAATTCAGTTGAGAATAAAATTCCTTTTCAATGTCAACTTTGGCAGGTTCGATTAATTTATCTTCATTGAAAAAATCAATGACTTCCGAAATGTTTTCCACACCTATGACTTCCAGGTCATTGACAATTGCTGCTTCTTTTACATTTTGCTTAGGAAGAATGAATCCTTTAAATCCTTCATCTCTTGCCTGAACTGCAATAGGCAAAACTCCTTTTATAGGGCGAAGCATTCCATCCAATGCCAACTCTCCCATAATCAGATAATCAGAAATCCCCTTTGAGCGGATTTGCTCCGAAGCTGCCAGGATTCCCATTGCAATTGTCAGGTCGTAAGCTGAGCCCTCCTTTTGCAAATCGGCAGGCGCCATATTGATTGTGATTTTTTTCCCGGGAATTTTATATCCGTTGTTTTGTAAAGCCGTACCTATCCTGAAATTACTTTCTTTGATAGCGCTGTCGGGCAGCCCGACTAAAAAATACCCGACTCCGGTATCTACATTAACTTCTATGGTTATGGTTTTGGCAGAAACACCGAAAATGGCACTTCCATAAACTTTTATCAGCATTTAAATTGGTTTTGGAATCAAAAGTTAAGAATAATTTTTAAATTGCTTTCCCTTTTTAAATTTTTCAAATGAAAAAAATTAATTACCAATTTGAATACCTGAAATATGACCATCTCTCTGAATTGGATAATGAGAGAAAAAAGTTAGTAGAAAAATCAATTGAGATTGCTAAAAATGCCTATGTTCCCTATTCAAATTTTCATGTAGGGGCAGCAGTTTTGCTGGACAACGGAGAAATTATTGTGGGCAATAACCAGGAAAATGCTTCTTATCCGGTTGGCATTTGTGCCGAACGGACCTTGCTTTCGTATGTTCATGCCAATTTTCCTGGTAATGCAAAATTAATCTTGGCTATTTCCGTTCTGGATACGGGCAAAGATGTTTCACCCTGCGGGCTTTGCCGGCAATCGATTCTTGAGTATGAAAACCTTCAATCCCAACCTATTGAAATTATTTTATATAACAATTCAGGTTCAGTAATTATAATTCCCTCCGCTTCTTCACTCTTACCTTTACATTTTGACAGCGAAATGTTATCTTGATTGGGGTTTGCACATATTAATATTTACCTGTAAATTTGCCTTTCACGAAAGCTTTTATGGAAAAGATTACAAAAGAAACTTATCTCCGGTGGTATAGAGAAATGAATTTCTGGAGAAGATTTGAAGACAAATGCCGCTCACTTTACTTAAAACAAAAAATCAGAGGATTCTTACATTTATATAACGGACAGGAAGCATTACCGGCAGGATTCCTGCATGCCATGCAGCCCGGAAAAGATAATGTTATTACAGCTTACCGCTGCCATGTCTGGCCGATTGCAATGAGTGTTGATCCGAAAAGAATTATGGCTGAACTATGTGGGAAAGAATCGGGAACTTCCAGAGGATTAGGTGGTTCTATGCATATTTTCAGTAAGGAGCATCATTTTTATGGCGGGCATGGAATTGTAGGGGGGCAAATCCCTGTAGGCGCCGGGATCGCTTTTGGTGATAAATACAACGGACGCAATGCTGTAACGATTTGCCTGTTTGGTGACGGGGCAGCACGCCAGGGAACGCTTCACGAAACATTTAATATGGCAATGAACTGGAAATTACCGGTGGTTTTTGTTTGTGAAAACAACGGTTATGCCATGGGAACTTCAGTTGAGAGGACAGCTAATCACAATGATATATATAAATTAGGATTAGGATACGAAATGCCGTCTATGCCTGTCGATGGAATGGATCCGGTAAAAGTTGCCGATGCGGCTTTTGAAGCAATTGAAAGAGCAAGGCGCGGTGACGGACCCACCTTTCTGGACATCAGGACATATCGTTTCCGAGGGCATTCCATGTCTGACGCAGAACCATACAGGACCAAAGAAGAAGTAGAGAAATACAAGGACGAAGATCCTATTTTGCTGGTTCAGCATACCATTTTGGAAAACAAATGGGCAACGCAGGAAGAATTAGATAAAATCATAGAAGAAGTAAAAGTCGAAGTGGAAGAATGTGAAAAATATGCGGAAGAATCTGCATTTCCGCCGTTGGAAAATATGTATAAGTACACCTACTCGCAAGAAGATTACCCGTTTATTGATGTAATCGAAAACCAATAAAATTATGGCTGAAAAAATTACAATGCCGCGTTTGAGCGACACGATGGAAGAAGGAACGGTTGTAAAATGGCATAAAAATGTCGGCGATAAAGTTTCGGAAGGTGATGTTCTGGCAGAAATTGAGACAGACAAAGCCATTCAGGAATTTGAAAGCGAATTTGACGGGATACTGCTTTTTCAAGGCGTTGAAGAAGGGAAATCCGCAAAAGTTGATACTGTTTTAGCGGTAATCGGACAAGAAGGAGAAGAATTTTCAGCTGATGAAAATGAAGAGAATTCTTCCAAAGAAAAAGCAGAAGCTGCTCCTGAAGAGACTACTGAAAAAAAAGAAGAGGAAAAGAATTCTGAAGAATCAAAAACAAATACATCTGAAATACCGGAAGGTGTAAATGTAATTTCCATGCCGCGGCTCAGCGATACCATGGAAGAAGGAACAGTCGCCAAATGGCATAAAAAGGTAGGGGATCAGGTAAAAGAGGGTGACATCCTTGCGGAAATTGAAACTGATAAGGCCGTTCAGGAGTTTGAAAGTGAATTTGACGGAACCTTGTTATTTATAGGAGCAGAAGAAGGGAAATCGGCCCCGGTTGATACAGTTTTGGCCATCATTGGCCCGGAAGGAACCGATGTTTCGGGAATAAGTATCGGAAGCGCTCAAACTAAAAAGAAAGTTGAAGCTCCAAAAGAGGAGAAAAAAGAAGAAACCAAAACTGTCGGAGCTCCCAAAGAAGAAAAAAAGGAAGAACCTATTGCACCGGTAGTTTCGTCCGGTGAAAGAGTTTTTGCTTCACCATTGGCCAAAAGCTTAGCCAAAGAAAAAGGAATAGACATCAGCCAGGTGCCGGGTTCAGGTGACAATGGAAGAATCATCAAAAAGGACGTAGAAAACTTTACACCAAAAACCCCGGCCGCTTCTGTACAAAATTACGTGAAACAGGAAAGCAGGACAGTTCCCAATTCTCAAATGAGAAAAGTAATTGCCAAACGTCTGGCTGAGTCCAAATTTACAGCTCCGCATTACTATCTGAATGTGGAAGTCAACATGGATAACTGCATCAGTTCGCGTGAGCAGATTAATAAAATGAATCCTGATTCGAAAATTTCATTTAACGATATCATTGTGAAAGCCTGTGCACTGGCGCTAAGAAAGCATCCACAGGTAAATTCAAGCTGGAAAGGGGAAGAAACACTGATACATGGTGACATTAACATTGGTGTTGCAGTTGCGGTAGAAGACGGCCTGTTGGTTCCTGTGGTAAAGAATACTGACTTTAAATCGTTTTCGGAAATTTCTGCCGAAGTAAAAGACCTGGCAAAACGCGCACGTGACCGCAAGCTGAAAGCGGATGAAATGGAGGGAAGTACATTCTCTGTTTCGAACCTGGGAATGTTTGGAATTGAGTCATTTACTTCCATCATCAATCAACCGAACTCCTGTATATTATCAGTCGGAGCAATTATCGAAAAACCAATTGTCAAAAACGGGCAAATCGTAGTGGGCAATACCATGAAGCTAAGCATGGCCTGTGACCATAGAACGGTTGACGGAGCAACAGGGGCGCAATTCCTTCAGACACTGGTCATGTACCTGGAAAACCCGATTACAATGTTTGTGTAAATAAATACAGCTAAATATCATATCTCCAATGCCTTGCTTTCACAAGGCATTTTTTTGTTCAATTATTTATTCATATTTTAGAGAACGTTTAACATTAAATAATTTATTATGAAACATTTCTATTTTCTATGGATTATTCTGATGTCTGCTCCCTTTGGTTTATCTGCACAACAACTAACAGTTGGAGAGCAGAACGAAATCAATCAGGCAAATCAGGCATTGGCAATGATGAACCTTAACAATCAACAACCGATTTTCGGAGGATTTGATTACGGCACAGATGACGCAATGGAAGATTTTATTCCTACAGCCGGAGCGACTGAAACTTTTGAACCTGCCGTAGGAGATTTCTTTTATGATACCGGAGGGCCCGGAGGAGGCGGTTTGAACCCTTCAGGAGGCGCGGGAACAGAACTGCCCGGAAACTATTTAAACTGCGGATGTGTTACCACTACCACCTTAGCGGGAGTAACAGAAATTGAATTTCACGAATTTGAAGTATTTGGTGATTTTGACTGGTTAAAAGTTTATGACGGTGCCGACACTTCAGGAACGGTCCTGTATGATAGCAACACTAATGGAAATACGGATACTTTTGCCGGCATGATTGCCCAAAACGGATCCGGAGTTTTTACAGGTACGTCCGGCGCCATTACATTTGAATTTAATGCTACAACTGTAGTAGACCACACAGGCTGGGAAGTAGAAATTCTTGCTGCAGACGGCGGAGGCGAACCTACCGAGTATTGCGGCCCCATCACATTTGAGTTTGATATTGAACCAATAACTCATGTTGTTTTCTCTAATATTGACAACACCAGCTCAGCCGATCCGGCAAGTCCCTCTCATGAAGATTTTACTTCCATTGTAGGAAATGTAAATGCAGGAGAAACATACCAGATTGCTGTGGAAGGGTTTACAGGCGGAGATTGGGAAGATTTCGTAACGGTATTTATTGACTGGAACCAGAACGGGGTTTTGGATGATGCCGGAGAAATTTATGAAATCGGGTCCATCATCAATTCAACCGGAACAGATGGCGTTCAGGTTATAAGCGACATCGCGGTTCCCGCCGATGCAACGGAAGGCGAAACCAGGATGAGAGTCTTTAAAACATATGATGTACCTAACGATTCCAATACAGATCCTTGTGCTATGGACCAGAACTTCGGCCAGGTTGAAGATTATACAATTAATGTGGGCGGAGGAAGCACCGGTGAAGGCTGTGACTGGACTGTAACTATTTCAGGAGCAAGCTTTGGAGATGAAGTGAGCTGGGAATTACGGGATTCCGTGGGAACCGTTCTACTATCAGGCGGTCCTTATGCCGACCAGCCTTATACCGACACCCAGGCTGTTACCAATGAAGGACCTGTAGAGTTTTATATTGAGACTATGGGAACATATAATGACAATACTCCTTCGTTTTCTATTGCAAATGAAAATGGTGTAATTATAAGCGCAACTGCAGCAGGAGGAACCGAAAGCACTTACTCCGGCGTATCTTGTGACGATACACCGCCTCCGCCGCCATCGGCCTGTGAGGATTTCGTAGTATTATCCAATAACCTGGAGAACGGATTGTTCTTCGAGGGAGATACCGCACAGCACCTGGCAACAGATGTTCCTGTTGCAGATGAAGGATTCACCGTTTATGGAATGGAGCCGACAGTAATTGGAGAAGCCTCGACATTCACTTTCATATTCTATGAAGATGCAGGAGGATTGCCGGGAGCTCAGATTGAAACCAGAACAGGTTCAGTTGTAGACTTTGTACACACCGGAGACAACTTTGGATATCCGTTCTATAAATATACTGTGGCATTTGATTCTCCGATCGATTTCGAAGCAAATACAACTTACTGGATCGAGATCCAGTCAGATGCTGTTGCCTGGGAAAGCGAATCAGTGACAATGCTGGGTAATGATGACGTCTTCTACAACACCAATGTGGGTGAAGGCGTATGGACTCCGACAGGGGGAGACGAATTTGTATTCAACCTGGTATGTGAGCCATTGGCAGTGAACGATATGAATTCGTTCGACTTCACCTACTATCCGAACCCTGTGAAAGACTACCTCAACATTGAGTCGCACAAGTCAATTGAGAACATTTCTGTTCACAACCTTGCAGGCCAGTCGGTATTGAGCGGAGTTAAGGCAGCAGACGGAAAAGTGAATATGAGCAGCTTGTCAGCAGGCGTGTATGTATTCAGAGTAACGCTTGAAGGTAGACAGGTAGAAACCTTTAAAGTGATCAAAAAGTAATAAATTAATTACTAAATAAGGAGGCCCGGGTCAACCGGGCCTTTTTTGTTTGCAAATCTCCCATACGGGATTTGCTAAATCTCTCCGGCTTTTGTAGCTTCGTTGGAGGTTCCGTTTTAGAGGAAAATAATTAAAATATGAATTCAGTATCGCCAAATATTTTTACGACAGATATTCACAAGACCATCGAATTTTATAAGCAACTAGGATTTAGCATCACCGCAACAGTGCCCGAAGAAGGAGATTATGTCTTTGCAATGATGACTTGCGGAAATGTAATTTTCATGTTCCAGACCTTTGAAAGCCTGAGCGATGACCTACCTGCTATTTCAAGACAAAAAGGCGGTTCTTTGCTTTTATATATTCAAACCAGTGAAATCAGGAAATTTTTTGACCGGATAAAAGATAAAGTAGTCAAAGAACTGGAAAAAACGTTTTACGGTGCTACCGAATTTTCCATTGAAGACAACAATGGTTATATTTTGACATTTGCAGAAGATGAATAATAGGGCCACATTAAAATTCTAAAAATTGGAAGCATTTAAAGATAATTTTTCTAAACAGGCAGATATTTATTCTCAATTCAGGCCAACTTATCCAAAAGAATTATTTGACCATTTACAAAGCCTGACCTCTGAACATGATTTGGCCTGGGACTGCGGAACCGGAAATGGACAATCTGCAATGCAGCTTATTAAATTCTATGAAAAAGTTTATGCAACTGATCCGAGTGAGGAGCAAATAAAAAATGCTTTCCCCAACGAGAAGATATTTTACAAAGTGGAGAGAGCCGAAAATTCTAGTCTGAAAGATCATTCAACAGATTTGATCACAGTTGCACAGGCTATTCACTGGTTTGATTTTGACAGGTTTTATTCAGAGGCAAAAAGAGTCCTTAAACCTAAAGGGATTATTGCCGTCTGGGCTTACGGAATTCCGTCCGTGGATGAAAAATTAGATCCGGTCATTAAAAATTTTCATGACCATACGGTCGGCAAATTTTGGCTTCCTGAAAATAAATTAATAGAAAACGGGTATTCAACGATCCCGTTTCCGTTTGAAGAAATTTCATCGCCTGAATTTTTTATCAGGAAAAAGCTAACACTTACAGAACTGTCGGGGCATTTCAGAAGTTGGTCCGCAACTCAAAAATATATTGATGCATACCAGGATAATCCCGTTGAATTATTGAAACAAAGGCTTGCAGAGCACTGGAAAGACAAAGAAGCAGAAAAAGAAGTGGCCTGGAAATTAGTCTTAAGGATTGGAAAATTGATATAATGCATTATTTTCAATAATATAAACAATGAAAATCAGGAACTTAAAAGAGTGTGACAGTGAAGCTATTTCGGGTTTGCTTGATCAATTAGGATATCCCGGTACCAAAAAATTCATTTCTGAAAAAATCAAATTGCTATGGGATAATCCTGATGAATATGTCGTTGTGATTGAAAATAATGAGAAAAAAGTGTTCGGATTTATTTCAATCCATATAATTCCGCAAATTGCCCTTGAAGGAAATTTTGCGAGAATCAGCTATTTTTCAATTGATGAAAATCACAGGAACCTCGGCGCAGGGAAAATATTAGAAGAATATTGCGAACAGATAGCCAGGGAAAGGAACTGTGACAGAATTGAAGTTCATTGTCATTCAAAGAGAAAAAAAGCACATAAATTTTATTACAGGCAGGGGTATGTGGAGTCTCCGAAGTATCTGATGAAAAAACTTTAGACGCAGGATCTCATCCCCACAAACCTCACTCATAAAAATACCCCGACCGAACCGGGGCATTTTCATTGGTGATAATAATATATGGAGGTATGAAAATTATGTTCTTGATTTGATGGAGCTGTTGGCTGCGTCTACTTCCCTCACCTTTTTTAATTTTTGATTTCCAAATGTGTAAGTGACTTTAAGATTTACTTCCCTGTTATAATTATAGTTTCTTACATTATTGTAGTTTCCGTTGGGTTGAACACCTTTTATAGTATCAATGTTGGTATTGAACAAATCGTTTCCTTCCACAATAAAAGTCCAGTTGTTCCAGATTTTTTTGAGGCTTACATCAAAGCTGTGCAATTCTCCCAATTCTCCCAATTCGATCTGCTTTGGCGCAAGATACCAATAGTCCACACCTAAAAACCATGTTTTGTCTGCCGATAAACGGATATTATTATTAATCTGGAAAAATATTCCGAAATTATCATTGTCCACTATATACGGATAAAGCGTTTCGGTATAGCCGGGCTGCGGAGCATAGGTGGGATCTTTTGTAATGGTTCCGGTAAATTTCTCATAATAAGCGTTGAATGAATAGTTTGTATTCCAGATACCATTGAAAAAGGATTTATTCATCCCAATGGTCAGTGATGCCTGTTGATGATTTCCGTAATTGGTTCTGATGTAGCGTAAAAAATCGGTTTCCGTTCCGGTTGCGTCATCAATAATTTTCCCCTGCAACGGCAGCTGGCTCGACGCGTCTGTCGTATATTCATAACTCAATGTGGCAAAATAAGCACCTTTGAACATATAAGTGAGCTCCTGGTTATAGAATTTCGCGCTCTGCATAAACGGATTGTTCTGAATATAGTTGGTTGGCGTAAAATAGGTCCTTGAAGGATTCAGCTCCCAAAACGCCGGCCTTCTCACCCGGCTTGAAAAGGTATAGCTCAAATTATGGTCGGGGTTGGGAGTATAGTTCAAGCTCAGGTAAGGAAGAAAATTACCGTAATTATTTTCAAATGAATTATTTTTTCCCAATATTTCCCCATCCGTTTGCGTGATCTCATACCGTGCTCCTGCTTTTGCCGAAAAGTTCTCCCCAAATTGTCTTTCAAAAGTCACATAGAGCCCAACAATATTTTCATTGTATTTGAAGTAATTGGAAAGTGCCGCATCATTTATGAATACACCATCTTCCAGGTTATCCTGGCGTGTATCATTATCCGTTTTAGTATAATTGTAATTCCCGCCGAACAGCCATGTATTTTCTTTTTTTGTTTTTAATGTATAATCCAGATTGGCTCCAACATTATTAATTTTCTGCGGAACGAGCTGACGGAAGGCAGAATATTCGCCACCATCCAATGGAAAAGTTTCATTCAATGCTTCACGGTCGCGGTTGTACCAAAGGTAAGAAACATTGGTGGAAAGCTTGCTTCCCAACGAATCTGTTTTCAATTCATAATTTAAATTGAAAGAATGATTTCGTGTCTGGGCATCTTCATTTTGTACGCTCTGATTTGAAAGCACTCCATTGTAGGTATTATACATATTGATTTGAGAATTAAAACTTTTGTTGTAACGAAGATTATAACTGAACCCTATGTTTTGTTTCGGATTAATTTCATAATCTATATTGACGCTACCTCCGACATTTGTATTAGGGTCCGTTACACCACCTTCCGATTCATTCCGGAACGTATCGTTTCCATTTGAAAGCTCAAATCTTTCATGTTCCTTATATCCGCTAAGGTACATGCTTGTATTGACAGCAAGCTTATTTTTCCTGAAGTTGAACCCTATATTTGTCCCGACATTATTGTAATATCCTTGATTGTCATTTAATTGTATGCGGCCATTATAACCATCTGTGGAAGATTTTTTCATTACAATATTGATAATTCCGTCATTTCCTTCAATCTGGAATTCACTTCCGGGTACCGTAATGACCTCAATCTGTTGAATCTGGTCGGCCTGTGTGTTTTTCAGCATTTCCAAAATGGCTTCTGTGTCCATATTAGATTTTTTGCCATTGATATAAATAATTGCATTGGACTCGCCCAAAATTTTTAAAGATTTATCGTCCGTACTGGAGACCAAAGGCGTTTCTTTAAGCAGCTGAAAAGCATCATTCCCTTTTGCAATAGGCGAAGCAGCAACATCAAATATAAACCGGTCGGCTTTTTTCCTGAAAACTTTGGACTGAACCACGGCTTCATCCAGCTGAATGCTTTCATCCAGATTCACCGCAATTGATTTGTTTAAATCCATTTTCAATTCAATTCTTTCCGAATAAATCGTATCAAAATTATAGATAACATGAAAATCATAGCTGTCCGCCGGAACTTCTTCAAACAAATATTCACCATTCTCATCTGTGACATTATTTACTTCCAGCTCATCTCCTATGAGAGATAGTTCGGCAAAAACCAATGGCTGGCCTGAATTTTCATTTGTTATTTTTCCGGTTAATTTAAACTGAGCGAATACTGCGCCGCCTATTAAAACACTCAGTAACATCAATAAATTTTTCATAGTCATTCATTATTTATTCAGCAAAACTAAAATAAATAATAATACTATGCAATACAAAGTAGTATTTATTTTATGCTATAGGGTAAAAAAAAGTTCCTTACGATTATGAAAGGAACTTAAATTATTTACTTAAATTATTAATTATCAAATAAGTGGGAGCTTTACTACTTCGGCTAAAACATTTTTGTCACGAATTTGAATATAAACCGAACTTCCCGGTTTAGCAAAATCAATGGCCACATATCCCAAACCGATTCCCTGTTTTAATATGGGCGACTGTGTTCCTGAAGTAACAATTCCCAGCGTATTTTCATATTCGTCTACAATTTTATAATCATGCCGCGGAATTCCTTTTTCCACCATTTTAAAAGCAACAAGCTTTTTCTTCACTCCTTCTTCTTTTTGCCTGGCGATGATGCCTTTAGCAACAAAATCAGTGTCCAGTTTGGTAATCCAGGCTAATCCGGCTTCCAGCGGAGTAGTTTCATCATTGATATCATTTCCGTAAAGACAGTAACCTTTTTCCAGGCGAAGCGTGTCACGGGCCGCCAGTCCGCACGGCTCAATCCCGAAATTTTTTCCGGCTTCCATCACTTTGTTCCAAATGGTCTCGGCATCTTTATTTTCGAAATAAATTTCAAATCCGCCCGAACCCGTGTAACCGGTTGCGGAAATGATCACATTGTCCATTCCTGCAAATTTCCCGATTTTGAAATGATAAAACGGAATTGCAGCAAGATCCACATCGGTCAACGATTGCATTGCCTGCACAGCTTTCGGTCCCTGAATTGCCAAAAGTGACATTTCATCCGACTTGTTTTCTAATGAAACATTCCATTTATTTTGAGAATTAATCCAGCTCCAGTCTTTTTCTATATTGGCAGCGTTTACAACCAGCATCCACTCGTCATCTGAAATTTTGTAAATGATCAAATCATCTACAATTCCTCCTTTTTCGTTGGGCATACAGGTATATTGTGCCTGACCTGTGGCGACTTTGGTTACGTCATTGGTCGTAATATATTGTAACAGTTGCTCAACTTCAGGACCTTTGGCAAAAAACTGCCCCATGTGGCTTACATCAAAAACGCCTACGCCTTCGCGTACCACCATATGTTCCTGGTTTACGCCCGAATATTGCACAGGCATTTCATAACCTGCAAACGGAACCATTTTCGCTCCTAAATTTTTATGTACCTGATTGAGTGCTGTTACTTTCATCTCTTGTTATTTTTTACGTTGCGCAAATGTATTATATAAAGTACAATTCTACAACTTGACAGAAATATTGAACAGGTTTGTTTTGAATGGATTAATTTAATCAGCCAGATTATGATGTATAGCATAGAGCGCAAGTCCTACCCTGCTTTTTACGCTTAATTTTTTGAAAAGATTGTCTCGGTAACCATCTATTGTCTTTGGGCTGAGTTTCATCTCATCTGCAATTTCTTTATAGGTCATTTCTGTACAAACAAGTTTCAGAAACCAGACTTCATTTTCCCTCAAATCTATCTGATGGTTATTTTCAATCTCATTCATACCTTGCAAAAGAGCGGAATTTGTTGTTTCATTATGAAAGAATCCATGATTCATAATTGTTTCCATCGCGTTTTTAAGAATTGCGGGAGATGTATTTTTCAATAAATATCCGTTAGCTCCAAATTTAAGACAGTTGATGATGCTCTGTTCGTCATCATTCATTGATAAAATCAACACTTTCATTTCGGGTTTATTGGATTTTATCCATAAAAGCGTTTCGAAGCCATCCATAACCGGCATGCTTAGGTCCAACAGCACTATGTCCGGTAATTCCGAATTTGAATCCAGTTTATTTATGAAGTCTTTTCCGTTTTCTGCACGCAGCATGACTTCATAATCGCCCAGCTGGCCAATCATTTCGGAAAGTGCGCCGGTAAAAAGAGTGTGGTCATCAACTATGGCTATCTTGAAGCTTTTCATATTGCGGTAACTTGTTCTGGTAGATCAATTCCATGCGGGTTCCTTTTCCTTCCACGGAATCAAAGTTAAGAAAAGCTCCGATTAATTTTGCACGGTTTTGCATATTTAAAAGCCCCGTTCCTTTTTTTATGCCGTCTCCAAAACCATCCCCGTCATCTTTGGCAATGATTGTCAGCGAATTGGGGGTGTATTCAAATATAACTTCAAGGTTTAAGGCTTTTGAATGCTTAATGGAATTGGTAAAGAATTCCTGTAGTATTCTTAGTATAATAAGTTCATTTTCCTCATTCAATCTATAGGGTATTCCTTTAATAATGAGATTTGTACCGAGAAACTTTAATCTTTTGAATCTTTCAATTTCAATTTTAACAGACTCAAGCAGGCCGACTGTTTTTATATAGTCCGTATTGGTTGCCTTCGAAAGCGCCCTTACTTCCGTTATGGCTTTTTCAATCAGTTCTCTTGATTCCAGGATTTTTGGCTTCAGCTCGTCGGGCATTATATGTTCCAGGCTATGATTATACATAACAAGGGTAGAAAGAATCTGGCCGATGTTGTCATGAATTTCCCACGATATGTTTTTTAAGGTCTGCTCTTTTATTTCAATCCGGGTTTTGACGATTTCACGCTGATAGAGTGTATTTCTTTTCTGGAACAGGATAAAGAGTATGATCAGGCTTACGCAAAATACAAAAACAGTTGCAGAGGCAGAAATAATCAGTACGTATAATTCTTTTGGCTCCATATAAAACCTATGATAAACAGGGCGTTCATAACTTCAACTGCAAAGAATAATATATTTACAAGCTGGTATCTTAAATCTCCTAAATCTGAAATAGAGAAAAAAGGCAATGATGTTCCATAATAAATCAATAGCCCGAAGCTGACCCATATTAACAAATTCCGTGAAACACCTTCCATAGGTCTTTCCGACTTCAAAATCTGATTAAAAAGAATAATAATCGTAAGTATAAGCAAAAAATAAGAAAGCGCATAAATATAAGAAATAGGTTCAAGCAGAAAATCCTGAATTTCAAAAACGTAATTTAAGATTGTTACTGAATTAAATACTACTAAAAATGCCAATAACCATTTCCTGTTGAACCTATTAAGATAATGCCAAAATATGAATGCATAAAAATTAAACTCTAAAATGGTACGTATGCTGTACAGCCATACATTGTTTACCTGGTAGAAATAAAAACAAAACAATTCTAAGAAAGCCGTTAATCCTAAAAAAATCGGGAGATATTTTAAAACCGTATGCTTGTATTTATAAAAAGTAAATAAACTCACTATGAAAGTAAGCAACTCAGTATAAATCCCTATTAATTTAATTAAATACATCTAAGTTAGGCGTTGGTTGGTTTTTTAAATTTTAATTACAAATGCTGGGGCATGTGCTCAGGTTATTTGCCATAGAACTTGGCTTTGCGCTGTTCTCCGTTTTATCTGCCGCTTCCGGCCCTGTATTAATTGTCATTTCATCCAGTAAGGACTTAAGGCTTTTAGGCTTTCCCTGTTCCGAGTAAATCGGATCAAAAGCAGTCTGAATAACTCCATCTTTATATGTAGGCGCCATCATAAGGGTTAAATCATAAACTTCGTTTTTCGGATTTGCAGAACCCGGCTCTGCTTTTTTATGCTGAGTGTGAATGAAATCGATTCCCGAAACTTCTATACCTTTTTCTTTTGATTGTGCTTCAATGTATTGAATATAGGCTTTCAGCTCTTCTATTGAAATCCAGGTCCTTAAAGCGTAATCTTCTCCAACCTCCTCCGGATGGGCGGCATTATAATTGTCAATTTGTTCCTTTGCTTTTTCTAAAGTAATCAGGTCTCCGGGCTTTACCTGCTCTTGCTTAGAAGCATTTACCGTCGCCGTTGCTTCCTTATCTGTCTCTTTTGAACAGCATACAAGAACAAATGAAATGATAAGTAACGAGGTGAATTGTTTGATTTTCATAAAAATAATTTAAGTTTTAAATGATTAAAAATAGAGATTATTTTTCTTCAGGAAACACGCCAGCTAAAAAAACAGGAAAAATCCTGTAAGCAGCACAGGAAAAACACCCTCTAAAAAAGGGGAAAAATCCTGTACGAAAAACTTTGGTATTTTTCAGACATTTGTCAAAGCAAAATCCAAAATCATGGAATCTTCATCTCAAGTAGTGTTTAACCTGGACCGATTTTATTATCACAGCAATAATTTTGAATGGACCAGTGAAATGCCTTTCTTTTGGTTTTGCTTCTTCAAAATAGATGGAAGCAACTGTAAGATGAATGAATCACTTAGCTTAGAAGGAAAGGTTTCCTTATATACGCCTTTGGAGAAAATTGAAAATTTAAATAATCTTGAGTCTGATAAAAGTGATTATATCAAAATTCCTGAACACATAGGAAAAAAAGAAATAATTATTGAACCAATTCCCGTTCCCGAATTTATAAAAGGCTCTCCCATTAAAAAGCCTGAGCCGCAGGTTGGGTGCATTACCATTTTCGTAGACAGGAATTGCTTCCTGGCAGACCCGGAAAATGAATTCCCTTCTCTGCTTTCCACAACAATCCAGCAACAATTAGATGAATTAATTCCGACATTAAACCATAGGAAAATTGGTTCAACAAATAAGAACAAGCCGCTCGCTAATCTGCTGGAAACAGTTATATTGAATTCATCTCAGAAACGCCAGCCTTTCTGGAAAAGATTCATTTCAGAAAACCGGGCAGATGCTACAATATGGAAATTTTCCGCCAGTGAGCTTGAAGAGCTCGGTACAATCTCTCTCACAAAAAACTGGACCAACGAAGGAACTTGGGAACTATCGGGAAGTATAAGCTTAGAAAAAGTAAATCCCTATCCAACTTTTTCTAAAAAGGACACATCTTTACAAAAAAGAAAGAAACGAAGTTATACCCCCGATTAAATATATTCCCAAATTCTGTGAAAACTCAAGCTTCAACTCTTGCTTTCTATATGCAAGAGTTTTTTTATACCTTATCTTTGCGTTGAACTTTCTCATATGAAAAAACGCTTATTTTATATTCTTTCCTCTCTGGTCCTTATTTCCTGCGCCTGTAGAAAAGAAGTTTCGCTTCAAAACGGCGATCTGCTTTTTGTTGGAAATTCCACCGGAGGTTTATCTAAGGCTATTGATGAGGTCACCCAAACTGAAAAAGGAACCAATTATTCCCACATTGCATTGATTGAAAAATCCGGAAATAATACCTGGGTTTTGCACGCTGCCCCGGAAAACGGCTCAGAAAGGATTCCATTGAAAAAATTCATCGAAAACGAGAAAAAAGATGGCTCTGTAATTGATATTTACCGTATCAAAAATGAATTTCACCCCGATTTTAATTCGGCAGTTGAAAAAGCAAAAAAAATGCTGGGAAAACCTTATAACTTCACTTATGTTTTGAGTGATACCGCATATTATTGTTCTGATTTCGTTTATCATTCATTTGAAAAGGATTCTATTTTTGAAATGAATCCCATGACCTTTAAAAACCCCGGTGAGGAAAGCTTCAATCCGGGCTGGATCGAATTTTATCAAAAACTAAAAATGGAAATCCCTGAAGAGAAGCCCGGCTGCAATCCAAACGGAATGGCCGCGTCCGAAAAATTAACCCGAATCGGACAATTATAATTTCAGATTGATTTATCTTTGCATCCAGGAAATGGGGTCTTCCTTTTCACAAACCGCCCGTTGGCTGATGACTCCTGCTCTTTTTTTAACCTGAAAATTAAATTGAAATGGGTAGGATTTTTTTGTTGGTCGGGTTGGGTGGTTTCCTCGGGAGCATTGCACGCTACGGAATGAGCCTTGGCTTTTCCAAAATTTTACCGCTGAACTTCCCTTATGGTACGTTTACTGTAAATATTTTAGGCTGTCTGCTGATCGGGCTTTTCTTCGGATTATCGGAAAAATATAATTGGATGACCGACTCGTGGCGGATTTTCCTGACCATTGGGTTTTGTGGCGGATTTACCACCTTTTCCACTTTTGCATACGAGAATTTATCCATGCTCCACAACGAGAATTACATCGGTTTTTTTCTCTATTCAGTCGGAAGTTTCCTGTTGGGACTGCTGGCAGTCTGGGGAGGATTGACCTTAACTAAAATATGAATTAAAATGAAATTTAATCCTTGGCACCACGTATCGGTGGGAAATAAACAACCCGATACGGTAGAAGCAATTATTGAGATCCCTCAGGGAAGCAAAGCGAAATATGAGCTGGACAAAGCTTCCGGCTTACTTAGGCTGGACCGGGTTCTTTTCTCATCGGTATCCTACCCGCATAACTATGGGTTTATTCCGCAAACTTTGGGTGATGACAATGACCCGCTAGACATCATTGTTATCTGCCAGATTGCCGTTGATCCGCTTTGTATCATTGAGGCCAATGTGATTGGTGTTTTACGGATGATTGACAACGGAGAGGGCGACGATAAGATCATCGCGGTAGCGAGCAATGACATGAGTGTAAACCACATAAAAGATGTTTCTGAACTACCTCCACACCTGACAGTCGAATTGCAGAATTTCTTTGAAGATTACAAAAAGCTGGAAAACAAGGTCGTTGTGGTGGAGGAATTTCAAAATGCTGAAGTTGCCAAAGAAATTGTTACCAAAGCCATTCAGAATTACAAAGATAATTACGACCGGATTAAAAAGGAATCGAAGATGAATTAATTGAGAAATCCCGACGAGGTCCCCGTTCTTTAGTTTCCCGAATATTCTACAAAATTTCTTGGCGTTTCAAAAAGCGTTATTTTTAACTTTAAATTGGTATCTAATCTTTCACGGATCCGGTTCCAGATAACTACCGAAATATTTTCTACCGTCGGATTAAGATTGCGGAATTCAGAGATTTCCACGTTCAGATTTTTATGGTCTAAATATTCTTCAACCTGCTCAAAAATAATAGCTTTCAAATCATCAAGATTCATTACAAATCCTGTTTCAGGATTAATTTCTCCTGTTATGCTGACTATCATTTCATAATTATGCCCGTGAAAATTCGGATTGGAGCATTTGCCGAAAACTTCAAAATTTTTTTGATCACTCCAATTCGGATTGAACAATCTGTGCGCCGCATTAAAATGCGCCTTTCTGCTAATGGTTACTTGCATACTGGAGTTTTGCTAAATATTCGTCAAAAATAATTCGAAACCAAACCGTATATTTTTCAGGATGTAAACCCATATCGGCAATTAATTCATCCATCGGAATCCATTTGAAATCTTGCACTTCTTCTTTATTGATATTAATTTTGCCTTCATAAAATCCTGTAAAAACATAGTCGAGCTCATGCTCAAAGAGTTTTTCGCCCAGTTCTGCCCTGTAGATAAAATGAAATTTTTCTTTCAGCTCACAGTCAAATCCCATTTCTTCTTTCAGTCTTCTGTGCGCCGCCTCTTTATAGGTCTCATTTTCCCGCGGATGGCTGCAGCAGGTATTTGTCCAAAGCATTGGCGAATGATACTTATCGACTGCTCTTTGCTGCAGAAGGAGTTCTCCTTTTGAATTAAACACAAAAACTGAAAATGCCCGATGAAGCAGCCCCGCAATATGCGCCTGTTGCTTTTCCATCAGCCCCAATTGCACATCATTTTCGTCCACCAAAACCACAAGTTCTTCCATAAAGCAAAGGTAAGAAATTTGTGTGAAGCGTTAAGAGTTTTGGGGTAGGCCTGATTTACCCTGCTTTACCAAACTCTAATTTCTACATCCTGACTTTTAAATGGCATATCCTTTGACTTACTTAAATGAATAAAATTTCAGCAAAAATATGATTCAATCGTTTTTTAATTAATTTACTAATTTTCAAACAATTAAAAAGATTAAACAAAATCAATCATAGTGATTTTTGCTGACAGAATTACAGAACCGGATAATATGAATATAGACAACTTGTCATTTGACCAGATTATGGGTGAAGAAATTGAATTAATTCCTTTGATGAATGAGGAAGATGAAAAAAAATATAAAAAACACCCTATTCCCGATGTGCTTCCGATTTTATCTTTAAAAAATACTGTTTTATTTCCCGGGGTTGTCATTCCTATTACGGCCGGCCGGAATAAATCAATCAAACTGCTGGAAGAAGCCTACAAAGAAAACCAGATCATAGGTGTCGTGACGCAGCGCAATGCAAAAATAGACGTGCCGGAGCCTAAGGATATCCATGAAATCGGAACCGTCGCCCGTATTTTGAAAATGTTGAAAATGCCCGATGGCAATACGACCGTGATTTTACAGGGCATCAAACGTTTCCAATGGATGGAAATGGCGCAGACCGAACCCTATTTCAAAGCGTCCATCATTACGGTTGAAGAAAAAAAACCGGGCACGAAAAACAAAGAATACCAGGCTACCATTGAATCTGTAAAAGATCTTGCCTTGCGAATTGTGGATATTAACCCTGCGCTTCCTTCCGAAGCAAGCATGGCTATCAACAACATTGAAAGCTCTTCTTTTCTGATAAATTTTGTTTGTTCCAACCTGAATCTGACCATTCAGGAAAAACAAATGTTACTGGAAATCGATAACCTCAAAGACCGTGCGACGGAAATTCTCCGGCTTATGGGAATTGAACTTCAGAAACTGGAACTAAAAAATAATATCCAGTCGAAAGTCCGCCAGGATCTGGATCAGCAACAACGCGAATATTTCCTTTACCAGCAGATGAAAACCATCCAGGAAGAATTGGGCGGCGTTTCGTCTGAAACGGAGATAGAAGATATGCGTCAGCGCTCCAAAACCAAAATCTGGAACGAGGAAACCAAACAGCATTTCGAAAAGGAGCTGAACCGTATGCTCCGTTTGAATCCGCAAATGCCGGAACACAGCATTCAAAGGAATTATCTGGAGTTTATGTTGGACTTACCCTGGAATGAATTTACCAAAGACGATTTCAATCTCAAAAAAGCACAAAAGATCCTCGAACGCGATCATTTCGGTTTGGAAGAGATCAAAGAGCGAATTATCGAATATCTTGCCGTCCTGAAGCTGAAAGGTGACATGAAGTCTCCTATTATTTGTCTTTACGGCCCTCCGGGTGTCGGGAAAACTTCGCTTGGAAAGTCCGTTGCGGAATCATTGGGAAGAAAATACATTAGAATGTCACTGGGCGGGCTGCATGACGAGTCGGAAATCCGCGGGCACAGGAAAACATACATTGGTGCTATGCCGGGGCGGATTTTACAGTCCGTCAAAAAAGCGGGAAGTTCCAATCCGGTCTTCATTTTGGATGAAATTGACAAAATGGGCAATAGTGCGCACGGCGATCCTTCCTCTGCAATGCTGGAAGTACTGGACCCTGAACAAAACAGTTCATTCTATGATAATTATCTGGAACAGGGTTTTGATCTCTCCAAAGTGTTTTTTATCGCTACCGCCAACAACATTTCCGATATCCCGGCACCACTTCGCGACCGGATGGAGATGATCAATATTGCCGGCTACACCATTGAAGAAAAAGTGGAAATTGCCTACAAATTCCTTTTACCTAAACAACTGAAAGAGCATGGTTTAAACAAAAACGATATTACAATTTCCAAAAAACATCTGGAATTTTTGGTAGAAACCTATACACGCGAATCAGGTGTCCGAAATCTGGAACAGCAGATTGCGAAGCTTGTTCGGAACATCGCCAAAAAAGTAGCGATGGAAGAGGTTTTCGAAAGCAAGCTGACATCGGAATACATCCGTGAAGTTTTAGGTCCCGGAAGAATCAGCGATAAATATGAAAATAATGAAGTTCCGGGTGTAGTAACGGGTTTGGCGTGGACAAGGGTTGGCGGCGATATTTTATTCATCGAATCGATTTTGTCCAAAGGGAAAGGCAATCTGACCATAACGGGAAACCTTGGAAATGTAATGAAAGAGTCGGCACGAATTGCACTCGAATACATCAAAGCGCATGCTGCAGAACTTGATTTGAAAGAAGATATTTTTGATAATTACAATCTGCACATCCACGTTCCGGAAGGGGCTACGCCGAAAGATGGACCTTCAGCTGGAATCACTATGCTGACCTCGATTGTTTCCTCATTTACACAGCGAAAAGTAAAAGCCAACCTTGCAATGACCGGAGAAATTACACTGCGCGGAAAAGTATTGGGTGTTGGCGGGATCAAGGAAAAAATCCTGGCTGCGAAACGTGCGAACATCAGAGAAATCATCCTGAGCGAAGAAAACCGGAAAGACATTGAAGAAATCAAAGCAGAATACATCAAAGGACTCAAGTTTCATTATGTAACCGAAATGATGGACGTGCTGAAAATCGCTTTGCTGAAGCAGAAAGTGAAAGGGGCAAAAACTTTGTAATTGGGAAAATAGTATGTTATTTAATCTGGCTTATTTGTATTTGTAAGTCATTATATATTTAAAGTCAAATTATTGTTTGACTTTAAAACTCCACGTAAAAAAGAATTCGGCCACTTGGTCTCCTTTTTCATCTGTACCGATGCTATGCATTTTCAGGGTCTGCCCCTCTCCTGTTTCGATGGCTTTTTGCAAAACCGCATCCAACTCCGCGCCCTGTTCACAGGTAAAAATGATTTTTCCGACCGCTTTTTTGGTAAACTTCGCTTCCAATCCTACTACCAGCATTGATATTTTATGCCCCGATTTCCTGATTTTATCCATGCACAAAGTCCCCATGGAAAGTTCTGCAGCCATTCCTTGAACCGCCCAAAACATACTTTTGAACGGATTTTGGTTCAGCCAACCTAACTTTACTGAAATCTGCGATCTGTTTTCATCGAAATGGTGAAGCTTTAGCCCGGCTATTTTGGCAATCGGGATTTTGAACATTAGTATTTTACTGAAAGCCGATGTGTTCATAAACTTTTGTTAATCCTTCAAATATAAATCCATTGGCTGACATTCATTAGTTCTAAAAATAAATTTATCCATTATCTTTGTGAAAATTCAAAAAATTTTAATGCAGACAACCGTTATCATTCTTCTTGCTCTTTTTGTAATCCACTGGTATGCATCGCTTTTCTTCCAGTCTATGTTCCATCACCGCTATGCAGCACATGGAATGTTTACCATGTCCAATTTCTGGGAAAAAACATTTCATATCGGTTCATTCATTACGCAGGGTTCTTCTTACTTAAGCCCTTATGCTTATGGAGTCATGCACCGGTTGCACCATGCATTTGCGGATACGGAGGAAGATCCGCATTCACCTTTGATAGATAAAGATTTGTTCAAAATGATGTGGAGAACGAGAAGAATTTACATGGACATTGACCAGGAGATTGCGGTGGTCGGTGAAAAATTCAAAAAGGGCGTTCCGAAATGGCGAAGTTTTGATAAGTTCGCAGAATCACGCGTTACCCGCCTGGGTTGGGTAGCTGTTTATGTTTTGATTTTCATCTTGCTTGACGCGCCTTGGTGGCTGTGGTTTTTAATTCCGGTCCATATCCTGATGTCTCCTGTCCATGGAGTGATTGTAAACTGGTATTCACACAAATATGGTTATAGGAATTACAATGTGAAAGATACCTCACACAATTTGTTTCCCGTTGATTTGCTGATGTGGGGCGAAAGTTTGCACAATAATCATCATAAGTTCGGAGGGCGGCCCAATTTCGCCGTAAAATGGTGGGAATTTGATCCTTTATATCCGTTTATCTGGCTGATGGACAAAATGCGCATCATCAGGTTCAAAAATAAACCTGCTACGCAATTTATGTAATCTTATTTTAATTTTTTACACCAATTATTTTTCAGACTAATTTATTTATCGTAATATTGCAATGTAATATTTAGTCAAGTGGGCATTACCAAAACAGAAATATTTTCAGACAAGCAGAATCACCTGGCCACTACACTAAAAGCATTAGCCCATCCGGCGAGAATTGCCATTTTACAACACATTATTAAACAGAATACCTGTATTTGTAATGATCTGGTGGACGAATTAGGGCTGGCCCAAGCCACTATTTCCCAACATTTAAAAGAGCTGAAAAACATAGGAATCATCAAAGGAAATATAGAAGGAACCAGCATTTGCTATTGTATTGACCAAAATGTATGGTTGGACGTCAAGAAGGAACTCAATACATTTTTTATAGAAGATATCTCTACTAATAATTGTTGCTAAAAAATTTTCATTAAATCAATCGTAATATTACAATAAAATAATTTAATTATGAATCTTAATCAAATCAAAGAAATCCTGCCGACGGTGGGTAGCGTTGAATTTCAGTTAGAAAACGGAAATTTTGTGCCTGAACATTTTCATATTACCGAAGTGGGAATGGTACGCAAACATTTCATTGACTGCGGTGGAATCGTTCGGAAAGAAAAAACGGTTAATTTTCAGCTTTGGAGTTCCGGTGATATTAAGCATCGGCTTGAACCTGTGAAGTTGCTGCATATCATTCAGCTCTCCGAAGAAAAATTAGGGCTGGAAAATGCTGAAATCGAAGTCGAATACCAGGAAAATACAATCGGGAAATTCAGTTTGGAGTTCAACGGAAATCATTTCATTCTCACCAACAAAGCAACGGCCTGCCTTGCAAAAGATGCCTGCGGGATTCCACCGGAAAAGCAAAAAATAAAATTAGGTGAACTTACTTCTAGAAATATCTGTGCGCCCGGTTCAGGTTGTTGCTAAAATGATGAAAGAAAAATTTATCCGCTACAAAAAACCGGTCATTATTACAACATCTATAGTTGTGCTACAAGTTTTTTTTGGGTTTGACCCGAAATTCTGCATTATCAATCTTATTTGGTTATACGTTTAATTATGAAGAAAACAATATTAGTACTTTGCACGGGAAACAGTTGCAGAAGCCAGATGGCAGAAGGTTACCTGCGGTATTTTGCTAAAAATAAAGCCGAAATTTACAGTGCCGGAGTAGAAGTTCACGGCGTGAATCCAAAAGCCGTGGAAATTATGAAAGAAGACGGAATCGATATTTCCGATCATACATCCAACCATATTGACGAATTTTCAAATATCGATTTTGATTTTATAATTACTGTCTGCGATAATGCCAAAGAGCATTGTCCTTATTTTCCAAACCATGCACAGAAATTCCATCAAAATTTCCCCGACCCGGCAAAAGCAGCCGGCACAGATGAAGAAATAAAAAATGAATTTCGAACAGTGAGAGAATCAATAAAAAGATTCGCAAAAGAATTCATAGAAAACCATTTAAGTTAAAACCGATTTTAAGATATTTATCACCCAATAAATCATTCGCATCAAATCTCATTTTTAATTCCTGAAAAGAATTCTAAATTTGCGGACTAAACACACAAAATTATGAGCGAAACTATCAAAGATACAGTAATTATCGGTTCAGGGCCTGCGGGCTATACAGCAGCAATTTATGCAGCCAGGGCCAATATGAATCCGGTTATGTTTACCGGTATGCAGCCCGGCGGACAATTGACCACTACGACCGATGTGGAAAACTTCCCGGGGTACCCTGACGGAATTACTGGTCCTGAAATGATGGAACACCTGCAAAAACAAGCTGAACGTTTTGGAACACAAATCCATTATGAATACATTACCGAAGTGGCTTTGGCAACAGAACCGGGAAAACTGCATAAGGTAATGTCCAGCTCAGGACAGGAAATCCAGACACGTTCAATTATCATTTCTACTGGAGCAACTGCCAAATATTTGGGATTGGAAGATGAGACCAAATACGCAGGAAGTGGTGTTTCCGCTTGTGCTACATGTGACGGCTTTTTTTACCGCGGACGTCCTGTAGCCGTTGTAGGTGGTGGTGATACGGCTGCTGAGGAAGCTACTTATCTGGCCAAGCTTTGTACCGAAGTTTATCTGCTCGTAAGAAAAGATGAATTACGTGCTTCAAAGGTAATGCAGGAAAGAGTATTCAATACACCGAATCTGAAAGTGATGTTTAACCACGAATTAATAGGATTGGAAGGTAATAAAGTGGTGGAAAAAGCCAAAATTATCAATAACAAAACAAATGAAGTGTCGGAATTGACAGTAGATGGCGTTTTCATTGCCATAGGACATAAGCCGAATACCGAATTGTTTAACGGTATGCTGGAAATGGACGAAACCGGATATTTAATCACTAAAGACAAAACCACCAAAACCAATGTCCCGGGCGTATTTGCTGCCGGAGATGTTCAGGACAATGTTTACCGACAAGCGATTACCGCAGCAGGGACTGGCTGTATGGCGGCGTTGGATGCAGAAAAATACGTGGCGGAGTATTTTCATTAAGAAAATTAATTCATCTGAATTCTTTCCAGTGCGGAATAATCACCGCCAAACCATAACCTATAAATACAAACAGCGTAAACATAGAATACAAAGTTCCGTCAGGCATAAATTCCGGCTGGATGACAATTGCGGCAAACAAACTTGCAATGGTCAGGTAAACGCCTATTTTCTTATAAAAATAAACCAGCACAATTCCGATTAAACTTAATATCCCCAACCCAAAAGTAACATCAGGATACCAGGCCGGCATTACAGAATCTTCCAGATGAAAATGTTCCTTAAACAAGTAATCATTGGTCGACCAAATCCTGTATCCGCGAAATATTATTCCACCAACCAAAACAAGCATAAGTGCAATCAACCCTTTGAACCAAATTGATCTTTTCATTTTACAAATTTATTTGAAAATCGCTTTCATCAAACGGTTTTTATCATTAAAACTTTCTTCAAGTGAAATCATCGATTCCGTTCTGAGCACATCTTCAATCTGGTCTATTTTAAAAATCAGTTCCTTGGCGTGATTGGTGTCGCGTGCCCGTATTTTACAAAATATATTATATTTTCCGGCCACAATATGAGCAACGGTTACATTTGGGATCTGGTATAATTCTTCGATAACTTTTTGAATCCTGTTGGTCTTGGTGAGAAGAAGCCCCAAATAGGCTACAAACTGATAGCCCATTTTGTCATAATCGGTTATAAGTGTAGTACCTTTTATAATGCCCGCATCTTCCAGTTTTTTAACCCTCACATGAATAGTTCCTGCAGAAACATTCATCTTTTTTGCAATCTCCGTAAAAGGCATTCTCGTATTTTCAATCAAATACATCAGAATGGTTTTATCTACCTCATCAATTTCGTAATTCATTTTCATAATTACTCATGGATTTTATCAATTTAATAATTAAAAACGTTATATGTTAACAAATTTACAAAATTTGATAATATACCGACATATAATTACTAATTATTTTAAATGATTATTAACTTTGTATATGGTAATGATTTTTAATAAAATTAAATTCATCACTTTTGTTTGTTTTGCGTGAGTTTATTGCTTTTTTTTTGAGCAATAAACTTTTTTACTTAAAACGCACTAATGAGTTTTTCTTTTTCGGAGAATTTGTCTTTTGAGATACTTCTTTTTTCTGAATTGAGTCCAATTTCATTTTTACCGAATCTTTCTCTTCGGTTTTTAATTCGGCAGAGTCTTTCTTCTCCATCTGATCAAATAGCGAAGGCGGTTCATTTACTCTTTCTGGTAATTGAACTGCAGGAAGTTTATCGGATTTTTCAAATATCTCGGAAAAACGATCAAAAGATGTTTTGTAAATAATTCCCGCTCCAAAACTTTGGAAGTTTCCTGCTCCTCCAAAATTCTGTACACCAAAGTTCGTCGGACGTGTAAAGAAGTTAAGCACAAGGCTTTTATCCATTTTTTTGGAAATATCCCATTGAATTTCGGCTTCGCCTGTCGCGGCATTATTTGTGTTTGAAGTACCGCCGACCGCCAATCCTCCCTCTCCTTTAAAAGTCCATCTCGGGCTGAAATCAATAGAAAAATTAACCTTTGCCTGATCTGAGGTATTGCTTAAGTCCGAACCTTTAACATAGTCTATCCCAATGCTGAATCCGCTGCTGGCAATTAGCGAATCCAAGATCCCTCCCAATTGTTTCAAAGCAATTCCCGCACCTGTGGAAGTCGCTCCTGCAGTCAATGCCGCGCTCGAATCGGTTATAAACTGGCCAAATAAAAGTATGGAGCCGAATTGTACCATCTTTTCGTCAGGGTCCAGATTGAATTTATAATCAATCATTGACTGGACATCTGTTCCTGCTTTGGGGATGGTCAGTGTAAAATCCATTTGCGGATCCTGCAAAGATTCGGTTATGACAATTCCCAAAACCACGTCGTACGTCTGACTGTAACCGGCACCCAGATATTCGCCGACATTGGAAACGGTTCGTTCATATGTTGCCGTAATGTTCATGTCGGCCTCAAATGCATTTCCCCCTCCCCAACTGACATAGCTTCCGGGTTGAATATCAAAATCCTTGTTCAGTACAGAAACCTGGCGCAATTCATAAACTCCTGACTCCAGCGTATATGTTCCGTCAATAGTCATATTTCCGGAGCGGTTAAGGTGGAATTGCAGGTTTTCAGTAGAACCATTGGCTGTGACCATGTCACCTGAAACAGGATCAAAAATCAGGTTAACTGTGGTAGACGGCTTTGCCGTAATATCTAAATCAATGTTCATTCCTTTGGGCGTTCCGTCATCTTCCTCTTTTTCTCCTTCGGGAATAAATCTAACCAGGTCGCTTCCGTTTTCTACTTTTGTAGCTCCTGTATTGATAGTAAATTCCGAACCTTCATTGATAATCGCTTTTGCCTCAATGTCTAATCTTTCCGGAGGCCCTTCCAGTGTAAAGACTCCCGCTCCGAAAACTTTTCCGTAAAACAAATCATTTTGAGCAGGGTTGGTGTTCATTACCAATAAATTGTCAGTCTTAAAAGCTAAACTCAAATACCAGGAGGCAAAATCATGAAAAAGTAATACCCCGTCAACCAATCCTTTCGAATTGTATTTTGTATCTCTGAATCCAAGATTGTCAAGATTAATAATCCCCTGGCCGCCGCTTTGCTTTGAAACATCTACAGAATTAACTCCGTCAAACTGGTAATCGACATTTAAATAATCTACTTTAAAACCAAGGTTTGCCAAGTCAAGTGTTCCTTCAAAATTCGGGGAATCAATGGGGCCTGTAAACCGCATATTTCCCGAAACCATTCCGCGGACATTACTCATGGCGGTCGAAAGGAAACTTTCTATAAAATTAAAATTCAAATCATCCAAACTTGCTGCCAGATTTATTTCAGGAGTTTCAGGTTTATTATCAATATATCCATTTACATATAAAACCTGCACCTGCTGCTGCTCAAGAAACAATTCTAAATCAAATACATTTTGATCAACATTGTATGCTCCGTTTATACCTAAATCACCCAATGCGTATTTGTTCAGGGCAAGTGAGTCGATCTTCAACTCCATCAAGGGTTTAAATTCATCTTTGCTTCTCGTGACATCTACGTTACCGTTTGCAATCCCGTCTATTTCCAGATTACCCAACAATCCTTTCGGGATAATTTTCGAAAGAACTAATTGCTGTAAACCGGCATTTAATTTATAATCAGTATTGTTTGCATAGTAACCATCAAGCAATAATTTCTGGTCTTCCGATTCCAGCAATAATCCCTGTAGCTCATAGTAATTTTTATTGAAGTTTACGATAACACGATTGGAATTCACATCGTTATCAGGGTTCAGGTGCCAGTCCGTATTATCAATCCTGATTGTGGAAGGTGAAAATCCGAATACCAGGTTCTTATTTGCATCGGTCGTATGAAATAAATTCAGATCAAAGTCTACCGGGCTCTCTTTTCCAATCTGAAAATTGGTTTTTACCAAAAGAGAGTCCTGAATGGGCGTAGTGTGAATATCTACATTATAAAGCATAACACCTTTGGCAAGGAGGCTGTCTGTCCTTACATAAATCTGCTCTGCATCTTTATTTGTATCAATATTGATGAGCGGGTTATAAACATTGATTCCGTCATATCCGATTTCGGCTGAGCTTAATTCCGCTACAAGCGTATTGGCATTTGCATCAACCTGCCCATCAATAATGGTCCCCGGCGCAACCTTAATCCTGGGATCAAAGATGCTGAATAAATCCTGTTCGACCTCAAAATAAAAATTAAAATTTTGATCGGGGTCGATCTTTTTGGTTTCATAAGTCATCAGCGTAGTACTTCCAACCGCATTCATTAGCGCGTCCGGTAACTGGCTTAACTTAAATTGCCCATTGATTTCTCCCTGAAGATAGCCGGGAACATCAAGCTCTAAGTTTTGAATTCCACTATTAACCGATGATATTATATGCGCTTCCGCAATATCTAAAGTATCTCTTTTTGATCTGAAATGAAAATTACGTACTTCCAGCTTTCCTAGAAAATCATCAAGATTACTGAACGAAAAATCACCCCTTATATCGGCTCGTGCCTGCGCATTCAAGCCATTGGTCAACCCCAGGTAATCTAAATTTATATGCTGTACCTTCGAAGTAAAGTCCAATTTATAGGGCTTACGCGAAAAATCAAAAATACCGTCATAATTAGCATTGAGCTGCGGGTCTTCTATAGATAAAAATCCCGTGAATTTCTGGTTATTGATTCTTCCGTCCAGCGTTACATTCCGATAGCGTTTCTCCATCAAATCAAAATAAACCAGTTTACCGTCTGCAACCAGGTTGAGCGTTTTAATATCAGTTCCCTGCCCTTTGAAATCAATTCTTCCTTTCACAAATCCTAATTCCCTGACTTCTGTTATTTGCTTCAGATTAATGTCATCCGCAATCAGTGTCCCGCTGTATTTTAAATTGTCGCGGTAATCCTGCAAGAGCACATCCATATCGGCATCTCCAAGCGATGTAATAGCATTCCCATTCAAAACAATCTCCTGTGGGTTCAAATTAAAATCTCCTGCATAATCAACCGTTCCGAATCGGTTCAGGAAATCGGGAATCTTCTGTGCAATGAAGGTAGGAAGCAGCTGCTTCAACCCGTCGTACGAGCTTTTCAATTTAACCGATTTGGAATCGATGACAATTTTCTCACCATCGGTCATGTCGATCAGATTCATCTGATTGGCCGCAATAAATGCACCTTCGCCTGAAAGCTGGAATTCGTTTAACTGCAAGTCATTCAGAGTGCCTGTAACTTTCCCCAAAACTTCTACTGAGCTATTTTTGTCAAAACTGTCAACAAAATAACGAATGTCTTTGAAATTGACTTTCGAATCATCTTCAATGACCAGATCCCACCGGACTTTATTGGCAAAATCTTTCAGCTCTTCTAATGAGTCGTACGAAAAAACCAGGTTTCCGTTCAAATCGGTATCTGCAGTCTTAATATTCAAATTGTCAAACCGAAGCTCTTTTTTGGAATAATGGAATTCGGTCGCAAGGTTCTGAATATCATAATTTTCACCATTCCTTTTGGCGTCAAAGTTCAATCGTTTCAAATCGGCCCATATCTCCTCATCTTCAAATTTAAAATTCTCAATCAATGCGTTAAAATGTTCGGAATCGATCCAGGTTTGTTTTCCCGGTACCAGATTCTGGTTTTGAATAAGCAGATTTCCATTGATGACCTCCACTGCACCTTTGATCCTGAAATCGGATTTTTCTTGTTTTTCTTTTGAATTAAATCTATTGATCAATTCAAGGAAATTACTGGTTTTTTCATCTTTATATGTAATAACCCTAATCGTAGGATTTACCAGAGTCACTTTTTTTAATGTTAAACGGTTAGGATTCCTGATAATTCCCCAAATACTCAGTTTTGCCTCTACCCTGCCAATATCAATAAATTCAAGATTATGATTGTCCTTGGTCGAAACCCCGTATAAATTCACATCTCCGAAAAAATCAATATTGACCCTTTCCACACTGATTTGTGTACCAAAAGTGTCATTGAGCTCTGTTACCGCATAGCGGGCAACTTTGGTCTGAATGGCTGGAATCTGTAAAGAAATCAAGACTGTAAGCAACAAGGTGAGCATCACAATTGTGGAAATCAAAATCACCCTGCCTATTCTTCTTATTACTTTCAAACCCTAAAATTCCGATATTTGTACAAAATTAAGCGTAATTAATTAATTATAAACGTTAAAATGAAAGCTTTTCCAACCATTTTAGGGATTGAATCTTCCTGTGACGATACGGCTGCAGCCGTAATTCAAAACAGAAAAATCCTTTCCAACGTCATTGCCAATCAAAAAATACACCAAAGCTATGGCGGCGTGGTTCCTGAATTGGCTTCACGCGCCCATCAGCAAAATATAGTCCCTGTTGTAAATGAGGCTTTGAAGCAGGCAGGGATTGATCTCAATCAACTAAGCGCTATTGCTTATACACGCGGGCCCGGATTAATGGGATCATTATTGGTCGGAAGCAGTTTCGCCAAGTCTCTCAGCATGGCTTTAAACATTCCTCTGATCGAAGTCAACCATATGCAGGGACATATTTTGGCACATTTCATTGACGATGCTAATGAATCTTCTCCTGAATTTCCATTTTTATGCCTGACCGTTAGCGGTGGGCATACTCAAATTGTAAAAGTCAATAATTATTTCGATATGGAAATTTTAGGTGAAACGATTGATGATGCGGCAGGGGAAGCATTTGACAAAGCAGGGAAAATTCTGGGTTTGGATTATCCGTCGGGACCTGTTATAGATAAGTTAGCCAAGAAAGGAAATCCCGACAAATTTAAATTTTCAAAACCAAAAGTCGACGGGCTGAATTTTAGCTTTAGCGGACTAAAAACGGCAATTTTGTATTTCATTCAAAATAAAGTCAAAGAAAATCCGGATTTTATTTCAGAAAATCTGAACGATTTATGTGCCTCTATTCAAAAAACGATTGTCAATATTTTGATAGACAAATTAACTCTTGCTTCAGAACAAACCGAGATCAAACAGGTTGCGATCGCAGGAGGTGTTTCTGCTAATTCTGAAATCAGAAACAGATTGAAAGAAATGGAAACTGAGAAAAACTGGGAAGTCTTTGTTCCGAAATTTGAATACACAACGGACAATGCTGCCATGATAGCAATGACCGGCCAGTTAAAGTTTGAGCTGGAAGAATTTGCCGAGTTAACTTCAAAATCCATAGCTAGATATTCAATATGATGCATCTATTCATTGGAAATATTAACGGGAATTTTGCAGAACTGGAAGCGGAGGAAAGCCAGCATTTCTCTAAGGTCCTGCGGGGAAAAATCGGTCAGGAAATCCATGTAACAGATGGAAAAGGTATAATGGCAGCGGGAATTGTTTCGCAAATCAATTCCAAATCAGTTGAAATTGAATTAACTGAAATTCAGAAAAATTTTGAACAAAGACCTTATAAGCTTCATATCGCGATTGCTCCGACCAAAAACATGGAACGCATCGAATTCTTCCTCGAAAAGACCACGGAAATCGGAATTGACGAAATTACTTTCCTGAAATCATTTCACTCTGAACGGAAGAATATCAATATTGACCGATGTGAAAAAATTGTCCGGTCTGCTGTCAAACAGTCTCTAAAAGCTTATCTGCCAATGATAAATGATCTAGTCAAATTTTCAGATTTCATCAAATCAAATCATTCTGAAAATAAATTGATTGCACATTGCGATGCAAATTTTGAGCGTAAAGAATTCCAAAAGATCGTCCGGCCAAAAGAAAATTATTTAATACTGATTGGTCCTGAAGGTGATTTCTCCAAAGAGGAAATTGAACGTGCGGAGCAAAATGGCTTCACCGGAATCTCACTTGGAAGTCAAAGATTAAGAACGGAAACTGCTGCTTTGAACAGCGTTTTCGGATTAAACTGGATGAATAACCTCTGAAAGGATAACAACGAAAATCTATAAAATTCCAGGTTATTTCCTTAGTAAGTTAATGCTTACTGTTGCCAGTTCCGAATCAGGGAATTTTTTAAAGAGGTTATCGTCATGCTCTAATCCGGATTCTTTACAGATTCTGTGGAAAACATCTACCTCCACAATGTACTGGTCGGAAAATCCGTGTGTGGCATCATAAGCAGTTGCAGCTGTTTTTCCAAGATTCCTTGCCGTAATTTCGGGCGGTAATGTATGCAATTCGATTAACAATAATCCGAATTTATCCACGTAAGGCGTCCATTTTTTCAGGTGTTGTAAAAGATTCTCTTCCACATCCTTGTTAGACAAACGTTTTCCCCTGAAAGCAAATGCTCCTGATGACAATCCGATTCTTTCCGACCCTGCATCCAAAACATCCTCCCAAATCCGGTTATGATCCAGAAAAGTACGGATGTTGAGCAAATCACTTAATTCAATATCGTAATCGCTTTTTAAATCTTCCGCTAATCTTTTTGGATTTCCTATGTCGCCCCAAATTACTTTTGCCCATATATCATTTTTGATCAAATTAGCACGTGTTACTTTCAATGCGGCCTGATTGAAATCAGCACCCACCAAAAACAACGGATATTCTTCCAATCTCTTTCCGCGAAGTGTTTGCCGTTCAATCACTTCATACAAGTGCTGAAGCAGCGCACCGTTTCCGCAGCCCATATCCAAAATCCCTTTGGGCTGGTTCTCGATCGGACGGTTAAATATGTCAATAATGAATTCGTCTAAAATATTAAAATAAGCGGAATGCGCGCCACCACTTCCCCAAACATTCATTTCTCTGTCAACATGGATTTCTTCCTCGCCTATTTCTATTTCCCTAATTTCACCGGCTTTTCCAAACATCAGGTTTTGAAGTTTGGCAAACATGGGCAGGTAAGAAACTGTTACACCATACGCAGAAGCCCTTCTCGCAAAAAACAATCCGGTTTCGGTGAACTGAAAATTCTTTCCCTTTTTGATAAACCACCCCAAATCTGCCAGGGCGTTCAATATCTGCTCAAAACACTGCGGATTTTTGTGGAACTCATCTGCACTGAAAGATGCTTCCATAAAGTATTTATGAAACATTCCGCTCATTCCGAGCTTGACTATAACCGGACTGATCAATGCTCCTTCAATATGCTTTTGAATTTGGTATTCAATTGAAGAATCATCCAAATTTTCCAGCAAAAACGAACGGAAATGTTCAAACAATTTCATCCATTTTTTACCTGATTCATCAGAAATCGTCCTGGAGCGAATCAATTCTTCATCAGCCAGAAATTCCGCTAAACTTTTATAGATTTCGGCATAAGAAAATATCTTTTTAGATTTTTCATTGACTGAAATCTGAACGGTATTTTTTGAGTTGTCCAGTTCATAACTCAGGTAACCCTGCGATGCAAGGACACGCAAAGCCACATTCAGATAACCCTCATTTGAAGAGAATCTTTCTGTAATCTCAAAAAGATCTAATTTTTCCTGTTCTAAAATATAATCAAGAATTTTTTTTTCTGATAAGGCCGTTATAACAGGGGCAGTCACAACTCCATCAAGATGTCTGAATATTGATGATCTTAAATATTTTTTGTCCATATAAAAATCAAAGCTGTCAAAATTAAATGCTTTAGTCTACTAATCTTGTAGAGTTAAAAAATAAATTTATAAATTACCTTATTAAAAATAAGTTGTATTTAAATAATATTTACTTCCCTTTCTAAATAAATTCCGTATTTGTCGAAGATATCATCTACAATCCTTTGTGATAAATCATAGATTTCCTGCCCGGTAGCATTGCCGTAATTCACCAGAACCAATGCCTGTTTTTCATGTACGCCCGCTTCGCCGAAACGTCTTCCTTTCCAGCCGGCCTTTTCAATCAGCCAGCCGGCCGCGACTTTTACTCCATTGCCGGATTCATAACCTGAAATATCAGGATATTGAAACTTTAATTCCTCAAATTGTGCCCTCGAAATGATTGGATTTTTAAAAAAGCTCCCCGAATTCCCAATTTCTTTTGGATCGGGTAATTTGCTTTGGCGGATATTGATTACTGCTTTCGAAACATCCTGAATGCTCGGGTTTTGAATGCCCGTTTTTTCCAATTCCGACTGAATTGCACCATAGTCAGTATGAAGCCGATGATTTCGTTTAGTTAACCTAAACGTTACATTGAGGATAATAAACTGACCTTTCAGTTCATTTTTAAATACGGATTCCCGGTAACCGAATTTACACTCATCATTAGTAAAGATCCGGATTTTTCTTGTGGCGATTTCCAATGCGGAAAGTTCAGACATAACATCTTTAATTTCTACACCGTAAGCTCCAATGTTTTGGATAGGGGCAGTTCCCGCGTTTCCGGGAATTAATGAAAGATTTTCCAGCCCGCCGAAATCATTATTGAGAGTCCACCGGACAAATTCATGCCAGTTTTCTCCTGAATTTACTTTTACCTGAACAAAGTTTTCATTTTCCGAAACGATTTCAATTCCTTTAAGATTCAATTTCAGTACCAATCCGTCAAGGTCATGTGTGAGAAGCATATTGCTTCCGCCATTTAACAGCATAACGGGTAATTTGTTTTTATGCGAAAAGCTCAATGCAGCAATAATTTCGTCGACCGAATTGGCATCTACAAAATATTTCGCAGAAATGTCCAGCCCGAAGGTGTTATAGGGTTTTAGAGATTGATTTTGTTTCACACTCTTTGTTTAGCGAAGTTCAATTAATTCAAGAATTATACTTTTCAAGCGCTACCCTCAGAATTTCAATAGAACGCTGCAAATCTTCCTTTTTCAGAACATAAGCAATTCTGACCTGGTTTTTCACCGATTCCGGATTACTGTAGAATCCGTTTCCGGGTGCGACCATCACCGTCTCGCCATCCAGCTCAAAATCATTGAGCAGCCAGATAGCGAATTTTTCGGCATCGTCCACCGGCAATTCCACCATACAATAAAACGCTCCTTTTGGGTTCGGGCAGATCACCCCGGGGATTTTATTCAATTCTGAGACTGTCAAATCCCTTCTGCTGATGTACTCTGCACGGCAATCTTCATAATATGAACCTGTATTTTCGTGCGCTTTGGCGGCTGCATACTGACTTGTCAAAACGGGGCTCAACCTTGCCTGTGCAAATTTCATTGCACGTGCCAGCACATCTTTATTTCGTGAAATCATTGCACCAAGGCGGGCTCCGCACATGCTGAATCGTTTGGATTCGGAATCAATAATGATTACATTGTTTTTCAATTCTTCAAAACTTAAAACCGAAACATGCTCTTCTCCGCCGTAAACATATTCGGCGTACACTTCGTCTGAAATCAGGTACAGATCATATTTCAAGACCAAATCCTTCAATTTTTCCAGTTCTTCCCGCGAATAAAGATAGCCGGTGGGGTTTCCCGGATGGCAGATGAGAATGGCCTTGGTCTTATCGGTAATTTTTTCTTCGAAAGATTCAATCGGCGGTAAACCAAAATTATTCTCAATAGAAGATTTTATAGGAACGATTTTTACTTCGCTTTGGACTGCAAAACTGTTGTAATTTGCATAAAATGGTTCAGGAATGATAATTTCATCGTCCGGATTGGCAATTACGCCAAAAGTAAACAAAAGCGCCTCCGACCCCCCATTGGTTACAATTATATTGTCGGTTTCCACATCATAGCCTCTCCCTTTATAATAGTCAGAAAGTGATTTCCGGTATTCGGGCGTTCCTTCTGAGTGAGTGTAAGCAATTACATCAAATGGTAAATGATGATAGGCGTCAAGCGCAGGGGCAGGTGACGGAATGTCAGGCTGACCAATATTGAGATGATATACTTTTATTCCCCTTTGTTTTGCTTTATCAGCATACGGAACAAGCTTTCTGATAGGTGAAGAAGGCATTAATTCGCCTTTAACAGATAATTGTGGCATTTGTTAAAATTTTCATTAAATGGGTGTAAAGATAAAGTTTTTGGTATTGTTTTTGACTTTAAGTATTCGTAAATTTAGAAAAAGTATTAATCCTAAAAAATTAGAACCATGGCAAAAGAAAGTGGCGCATTCAAATTATTGGCCGGATTGTTAATCGGAGCAGCTGCAGGCGCAGCAGCAGGATTATTGTTGGCTCCTCAATCAGGTGAAGAAACACGTAAACAATTAAGAAAAGAAGCTGACAGACTGAAAAAAGATTTGGAAAAATATTCGAACGATTTCAGCGAGAAAGCATCAAAAGCTAAAAAAGACATTGAAGCAAGACTGGCTGAAGTAAAAAGCAAGTTGAAAAGTACAGCTGAAGATGTAAAAGGAAAGGCAAAAAAAGCCAAAGATGAGTTTGAAGAAAATGTTGGGGTTTAATTACCCCAATTTTTTTATTAACTTTGTTTAAAACCTTTTTATGTTTGATGATTTAAAACAATACATCAATAACAGGATTGCATATGCCAAATTGGAAATTGTTGATTCTGTGAGCAATATGATTTCTGCAGGAGTCTTCGGGATTCTGGTGGGAATGTTTGTAATGATGATTTTGTTTTTGGGAAGCCTTGCTGCCGGGTTTTTGTTTGGAACCTGGTTTGATAACATCGGACTTGGCTTCCTTACTGTGATGGCAGTATACTTATTATTTCTGATCATACTTTTCATATTCAGAAGAAAAATTATGACCATGGTAACCGATAAAGCCGTGGAAGCTGCAATGGAAGCAATTGATAACTCTGACGACGAAGAAGATGAGGACTAAAGATATAAATACTTTGGCAGATTTGAGGCAGGCCAAAAAAGAGCTTAAACACAAGATGGCATTAGCCGATAAAGAAGCGCAGGAAGGTTTTCTGTACTCTACCGTCAATAAGCTGTTCAACAAAATTGAGGATAATTCACTCGTTCAAAATACGCCCATCGGGTCAGGGGTAAATTCTGCCCTGAACTTTCTTTCCAATCAGGCAGGGAATCGTTTTAATATAGGAAAAACCGGAAAAACAATATTATCCATCGCCGCTGTAGTTGCAGCTCCGATTATTGCCAAAAAAATTCAGCAGTTTCTGGATGAAAGGTTTTAACTTCCTTTTTCTTTCTTCATTTCTTTTTGTAACATTTGCATAGGAATTTACACTAATCATTAAAATCAATTCTTATGTCGGATTTGCTTGTTGCAAAAGGATTAACCAAACAATACGGAAATAAAATCGCTCTTAATGATTTTGATTTGATTATCCCCAAAGGTTCTGTTTATGGTCTTTTAGGGCCGAACGGTGCCGGGAAAACAACTTTCCTTCGAATCATCAATCAAATTACTGCGCCGGATAAAGGTTTGGTAACCATAGCCGGAAAACCGCTGGACAAGTCGATCATTCCAATGGTTGGGTATATGCCCGAAGAACGTGGCTTGTATAACAACATGAAAATCGGGGAACAGGCGCTTTATTTTGCCAAGCTAAAAGGGCTTTCCAATGTGGATGCGCAGAAAAAAACCAAATACTGGTTTGAAAAATTAGGAATAGACGAATGGTGGAACAAAAAACTGACCGAACTTTCTAAAGGGATGGGCCAGAAAGTCCAGTTTGTCATTACCGTTCTGCATGACCCAGAGCTATTGATTTTTGACGAACCTTTCAGCGGATTTGACCCGGTGAATGCACAAATTATTGCCAATGAGATCCTGGAATTACGGGATAAAGGAACAACCATCATTTTTTCAACTCACCGGATGGAATCAGTTGAGGAAATGTGCGATCATATTGCTTTGATTAATCTATCAAATAAAGTATTGGACGGAGAAATCAGCCAGATCAAACACCAGTTCAAATCTGGGAAATATTTTGTAGAGCTTGAAAATCCCCTGAATGCCGATTGGCAGCAATTTGCCGGATTCTTCAGAATCGAAAATGTAAAGCAAAATGAATACTCAACTTCTTTTAATATTGAAAAGCCGGAAGCCATGTCTCATTCGGAATTTATTAATCGCATTTCCAGTATCGGAAACATTCTTCAATATAAAGAAGCCATTCCGTCCATGAATGAAATATTTTTACAAGCCGTTAAAAATTAATCCAAATGAATCAGATCTTACTTGTTGCCAAAAGAGAATTCCTTACACAGGTTAAAAATAAGACCTTTATTATCATGACAATTTTATCGCCATTGATCCTGGTAGGGATCATTGGAATTATTGCCTGGATGATGTCGGCCAACTCAGACCAGAAAAGCATTGCAGTAGTGGATGAAAGCCATGAATTTATAACAGCTCTGGTTTCAGGCAATAATGAAATATACAATTTTTACGGGCCCGACGACATCAAAGGCATCAAAGATACCTTAGCCGAAAGCAAAACACTAAACGGATTACTAATAATTCCGAAATTAGATAAAAATGATTTTTCCAAAGTCGAAAAAGGAATTGAGCTAAGTACAAGAGGAAATATCGGGGTAGGGTTCAAAGAAAAGCTGGAAAACAAGCTGAACAAACGCATTGAAGAACTCAAAATGGAACAGGCGGGTATCTCACACGAAGCGCTAAAAAATATTGATACCAATGTAAAAATCAAAACTTTTGACCTGAAAGGCGGTGCGGAAGAAAAAGGCGAATATGTAAAATTCGGGCTGGCTATGTTCCTGGCTTATGTAATTTTTATGTTCATTATGATCTATGGCGTGAAAGTGATGCGTTCCGTGGTAGAAGAAAAAAACAACCGCGTGGTAGAAATCATCATTTCATCGGTAAAACCTTTCAACCTGATGATGGGAAAAATCATGGGTACAACCATGGTTGCCCTGACGCAATTCATCATTTGGATTGCGATGGGACTTACGCTTGTTTTAGGTGGTTCAGCTTTTTTCGCATCCAAAATGCCATCCGGCTCGGACATGCCACAGGCACAGGCCATGATGACTCAAAACCCGGAGTGGATGACAAGCACGCAGAATACTCTTGATACTTTATTATCATTGAATTATCCGTTTGTCATTGTGATGTTTGTACTTTACTTCTTTTTGGGATACCTGTTTTACAGCTCGGTCTTTGCGGCTATCGGCTCAGCGGTTGACAATGATACAGACACACAGCAATTTACTTTCTATCCTATTTTTCCGATGATGATTGCCATGTACGGAAGCATGACCACACTTGAAAACCCTGACGGGCCAGTTGCATTCTGGTTATCTATCATTCCGCTGACCTCTCCGATTTCGATGGTCACGCGATTGCCGTTTGGCGTGGAATGGTGGGAAATCGCGCTGTCGCTTGCATTGCTCATCGGTTCGATGTTGCTGATGGTTTATTTCGCTTCGAAAATTTATCGCGTCGGAATCCTGATGTACGGTAAAAAACCGTCGTTCAAGGAAATGTGGAAGTGGATGAGGTATTCGAATTGATTATTTTAAATTTTACATTATAAATTTTAAATGATTCTCTTTAAATAATTAGTAACTCATTTAAGATTCAACATTTTTAATTCAAAATAGAATTCCGATTTTGTGTAAATTCGCAACCTAATTTACAGCTATGTCAGAAGATATTTTCAAGCGGATTATTTCGCACGCCAAAGAGTACGGTTTCATTTTCCAATCCAGTGAAATATATGATGGGTTATCAGCCGTTTACGACTACGGACAAAACGGAGCGGAGCTTAAAAACAACATCAAACAATACTGGTGGAAAGCGATGGTTCAGCTCAATGAAAATATCGTAGGGATTGATTCCGCGATTTTTATGCACCCTACCACCTGGAAAGCTTCCGGGCACGTGGATGCGTTCAATGACCCTTTGATTGACAACAAGGATTCCAAAAAACGGTATCGCGCCGATGTTTTGATTGAGGATTATTGCGTGAAAATCGAAGCGAAAATCGAGAAAGAAGTGGAAAAAGCCGCCAAACGTTTCGGCGATGCTTTTGACAAAGAACAATTCATTTCGACCAATGCAAGGGTGACCGAATACAAAGAAAAAATCGATTCCATTTTGAAACGAATGGCGAAATCGCTGGAAACCGAAAACCTTGCCGATGTAAAAGCTCTGATTGAAGAACTGGAAATCGCCGATCCGCTGACAGGTTCCAAAAATTGGACGGAAGTACGCCAGTTTAACCTGATGTTCGGTACAAAGCTGGGCGCAACGGCCGATACCGCGATGGATTTGTACCTGCGTCCGGAAACCGCGCAGGGTATTTTTGTTAATTTTTTAAATGTGCAAAAAACCGGACGGATGAAAATTCCGTTTGGGATAGCTCAAATCGGGAAAGCGTTTAGAAATGAAATCGTTGCAAGACAATTCATCTTCCGTATGCGCGAATTCGAACAAATGGAAATGCAGTTTTTTGTACAGCCCGGAACTGAACTGGAATGGTATGAAAAATGGAAACAAACCCGTTTGAAATGGCATCAGGCGCTTGGTTTGGGCAATGATAATTACCGTTTCCACGACCATGAAAAACTGGCGCACTATGCCAATGCCGCCGCCGATATAGAATTCCGTTTCCCGTTCGGGTTCAAAGAACTGGAAGGAATCCATTCCCGCACCGATTACGATTTGGGAAGACACGAAGAATTCTCCGGAAAAAAACTGCAATATTTTGACAATGAACTGAATCAGCATTATGTTCCGTTCGTGGTGGAAACTTCGGTGGGACTGGATAGATTGTTCCTCGCTGTTTTTTCCAACTCATTGAAAGACGAAGTGCTGGAAGACGGAAGCGAACGTACCGTTTTGAGCCTGCCTCCTGCCCTCGCACCAATTAAAGCTGCGATTTTGCCGTTGGTTAAAAAAGACGGATTGCCTGAATTTGCCGAAAAAATCTTCAACGATTTACGTCTGGATTTCAATGTGATGTACGAAGAAAAAGATTCTATCGGGAAGCGTTACCGCAGAATGGACGCCATCGGTACACCTTTCTGCATCACGGTTGACCACGATTCGCTGAAAGACAACTCCGTTACACTTCGTTACCGCGACACGATGAAACAAGAAAGAATCCCGACTGAAAAACTTTCGGAAATCATTGACAAAGAAGTCAATATGAAGTATTTGCTGGCGAAGGTTTAAACTTCTAAATCATGCCAACAATCGAACTCGAAACTTTTATCAATGCTGAAATTGAAATTTGTTTTGATTTAGCAAGAAGTATTGATTTGCATACAATTTCTACATCAAAAACAAATGAGAAAGCAATAGATGGCAGAATTCAGGGATTGATTGAGGCCGATGAATTTGTAACCTGGGAAGCAACACATTTTAGTGTCAGGCAAAAATTAACCTCGAAAGTTACAGCCCTTGAAAGACCTTTTTATTTTAGAGATGAACAGCTGAAAGGAATTTTTAAATCTATTCAACATGACCATTATTTTGAAAAGAAGAATAACGGTGTTTTGATGAAAGATGTTTTTGTTTATCAAGCTCCTTTGGGTTTACTTGGAAAGATTGCAGAACAATTAATTCTTACAAATTATTTAAAGAAATTCTTAGTTGAGAGAAATGACATCATTAAAGAATATGCTGAAACAGATTTATATAAAGCCTTATTAAAATGAAAATCCAAATCGAAACTCCGCGCTTGCTTATCCGTGAAATCCAAATAGACGATGTCGATGACTTATTTGAAATGGATTCTGATCCTGAAGTACATAAATACATTGACCAAACACCCGTAGAGTCAAAAGACGAAATCGTAGAAGCCATACAAAAACTACAAAATCAATACGAGGAAAACAGGATCGGGCGTTGGGCAGTTGTAGACAAAAACACAAACGAAATGCTCGGCTGGTGTGGCTTAAAATATTTCCGGGAACCGCTGAACGGTCATGCAAATATTTATGAGCACGGTTACAGGTTTAAACAAAAACATTGGGCAAAAGGTTATGCGACCGAGTCAAGCAAAGCTATTCTGGACTGGGGATTCAAAAATTTGAATGCAGAGGCGTTTTATGCCATAACCGATCCAGGACACGAAAAATCCATGCAAGTTTTAAAAAAGTTAGGGTTTAAATTCAAAGGCTTTTTTCATTTTGATTATGTGGATTTAGAAATCCAAAATTGTACCTGGTTCGAATTAAAAAAATCCGATTGGAAATAATTAATTTTTCCTGGACAGAAAAACAGATTTTATTTCTTCAACACTTCCCACGCACCTTCCACATCGCCGTCTTTTAAAAAATCTTTAGCATGTTTGTGGGTTATTTCGTCTTCCTTAAATTCTTCACCCAAAAGAATTTCAATATTTCCAAGCATTGCCAGGTCATTTCCTGTAAAAATTTTGCTCAGGCGGATTTCCTTTGGTAAAGAGTCCACTCCTATTCCTTTTGTAACCAGAGGTTTCGGAATCTCAAAAAGGGAATCGCCATTGGAATGTGTGTACCAGGATTCGCCCATTCTTCCTACCAAATCAATTTTTTTGGTGTCGATTAAGCCCTTGTCGTTCAATACTGATTCATCTACATGGATCATCAAAACCTCACAAATAATAAGTGTTCCGGCCCCACCGCCGTCACCCAGATAAACCAAATCGTTTACTTTACATTCAAAAGAAACTTTGGATTCTTTCACTCTCGGCGGTTTCACTTTCATGGACGAAACCGGTGAAAACCCGGCCTTGTGAAATTCATTTATTCCTTTTTCATATTCGGTGCTCGACAATGAAGCCTGATGGACAATATCATAAGAAACCGTATTAATTACACATTCACGAACTTCTTCTATGTTTTGAAGCGTATGCTTTGAGGTCGTATCACGAACCCTTCTTGAAGGTGAGAAAACCAGGACAGGCGGATTGGAGCTGAAAACATTGAAAAAGCTAAACGGACTCAGGTTCACATTTCCTTCCTTATCTACCGTGCTGACCAAAGCGATCGGGCGCGGGGCAACGGCATTTTGTAAATATTGAATGGATTCAGCTGGCGTAACCTGAGAAGTATCTATGGTTTTTATGCTCATTTCTTTGGTTTTGTAGTCAAATTAATTCCTGACAAAGATAAAAAGAAATACAGCCTTAACATAATTCTTCATTTTTTAACGAGGAATTATCATTTCAATTCTTCTTCCGGAACAATGATTGAGCTTATAAAAATATTATTAATCCTAAAAAAGAAGTTATGGACAGATTAGAGTTAGAAGGAAAATGGAATCAGATCAAGGGTGCTTTCAAGCAAAAATACGGAGAATGGTTCAATGATGACGAGGCTTTTTTAAGCGGAAAATTTGATGAAGCAGTGGGGAAAATTCAGGAAAAATCGGGAAAAACCCGTGAACAAGTTGAGCAGGAAATAAAGGATTGGAAAGTTTAACCTCTATATCCTTTATTCAAAATGCCTTTTTCAATAATTTGAAAAAGGCATTTTTATTTTTATGATTTGAATTAAATTTAACCTTTAAATGATAAAACTTACTGAAGAACTTATTTTTCCCGATTATTCCGAAACCAGTAAGTCCGGAATAATTGCCTATGGAGGAGATTTGAGCGCAGAACGTCTTCAATTGGCCTACCGGAAAGGAATTTTCCCCTGGTTCAATGAAAACGAGCCTATTTTGTGGTGGTTTCCCGATCCCCGGTTTGTTTTATTTCCCAATGAATTAAAGGTTTCCAGATCAATGAAGAAAATCCTGCGTGATGAAATTTTCACCTTTACGGAAAACCAATATTTTGAGCAGGTCATTGAGAATTGCCGGAAAATTCATCGGCCGGGACAAAAAGGGACCTGGATCACCAATGAGATGAAAGAGGCCTACATCAATTTACATTATCTCGGGGTTGCCAAAAGTATAGAGGTCTGGCAAAACGATGAAATGGTTGGCGGATTTTACGGTGTGGACAGGGGAAATATTTTCTGCGGTGAAAGTATGTTTGCTAAAGTATCAAACGCTTCTAAAGCCGGATTCATTTATTTCATAGAAAAATATAAAGACAGGTTTGAATTAATTGACTGCCAGGTTCATACTGAACACCTGGAAAGCCTGGGCGCAAAAGAAATCCCTGCCCATGAATTTTTGAGTTATTTAAAATAAAATTTCACGATCTCTTTTTGGTACCAGACTAAAGGGATTTTACACTTTGCATCTATAAAAAATAAGAATCCCGAAAACAGTACCTCAATATAAATTTTCCTTTCAGTCAAAATTATTCATAACCGGACAGGAAAAATAATTCTATTCCGTCTTTCAGATAAATATTTAATTAATTTCGAACAAGACAGGTAAAACGTCTTCTTTTCCAGGATTGATTTTTTTACCGAGCCTGTGTTTGTACAAACGGACCGAATCAGGGGAAATCCCAAGCACGGAAGCAATTTCCTTATGGCTCATCCCCAGCTTAATCAGATAAAGATAACGAAGTTCCGCCTGTGAAATATTTGAGAAGTATTCAGATATTTTTTTGCTGTAGCCTGTATTGACACGTTCAAATGATCGCTTGAAGGAAAGCCACTGCTCATCGGTAAGCAAGGGGGTTTCCAGGATGTCTTTCAGGTGAGATTCCTTTGCTTCGACTTCTGCAATTGTTTCATTACTGCTGTTTTTCAAGCGGCTGATTTCTTTTTCATATCGGAAAATATCAGAATTGAGCATTGCAACTTTTTGCATCAGTTGGTTCAATTCATTCTGAGCTTCCATAAGTTTTCTTTTCTGAATGATTTTTACAAATACAAAAATCAATGAAAAAACAACCATAACGGAAAGCAACAGCCAGCCCCAGTATTTTTCAATCCAGGAAGGCTTTCGGGGATTTTCCTGTTGATGTATAAGGGTATTGATGTTGGCATATTGTTCTATCTGCCCCAGGCTATCCTGCAGATCTGTGTACTTTTCAAAGAAAGTTGCCGCTTTTTCGTAGTCTTTGTTTTCAATATAAGATCTGTATAGAGTTTTAGCTACATCCAATTTTTCGAAAGAATTATAATCTTTGACTATTTGAAAAGCTTTCTCGGCATTTTCAACCGCTAAATCCGGCCGGCCTATATCAAACAGATATCTTGCGTACTGATTATATGCAAAAGCCTTTGATTTTTCCGATATGTTTTTGCTGGTATCTGCAAGTTTCATTGCTTTTGCATAATAGTAATGGTACGCCGAATCTCTGCCTTCGGTAAATCCGATAGCATCTGCCATGGCTATATTAAGTTTCATTTTGGTAAGGTCGTCACCATTTTTGTCAATCCATTTATATGCTTTTCGTAAATAGTGCAGTGCGGGTTCCAGCTTGGTATTATCATCTTTTTCCACAAACATTGCCAGATACAGCCTGCCAAGTTTCGTTTCATTTTTTGCTATTTCTGCCCCGTCTTTTTGAGCTATCGCTTCTTCATACATTTTTTTCATGTAGGGCTCGGCCTTCTCATAATAGCCTGTGTAAAGATATATCTGTGCAAAACGGGTTTCTATTAAATACTTGTTTTCCGAATCGGTTGATTTATAATAATTATAAGACCTGATATAATTTTCAAGTGCCTTATCGGCCTTCTGGTAATTGAAATAAATTTCCCCTGCATCTAAATAATAATCTGCCCAAAGCTGTTTATCAGAATCTTTTTTAATAAGGTTTTCAGCCATCCGAAGCAGTGTAAATGCTTTTTCCTGGTTTTGATTTTGATTTTCTTTTATAAATTCCCTGATTATGAAAGAACTGTCTTTACTGTTTTTAGCTTCCAATAGCCGGATTTGCAACGAATCTTGATTTTTCTGTTGGGCAAAACCGAAAAACGAAAGTAAAAGAAGGCATGAAAAAATCAGTTTTTGAACCACGACCTAAGCATTTATGACGTAAATTTAACAAATACGGCAAATTACTCTTCATCTTTCGTTAAAAAATAAAAGCAAACCATTTTTCAACAGTCTGCTTCCGGTCAAACAACTTAACCCTACCCAACCTAAAAAATATATTATATATCTTATTTTTGCACGCAGATTTGTTTGTATTTCATTAAAAAATAAATCGCCAAAGCAACTGCAACAATCACCAGAATTAGCTCCCAAGTATCTATGGATGTTTGTTCCTGTTCATTTTCTCCTGAATCTGGGTCTTCTGGATACGCCATCGCAGGAAATGTGTAAGCTGTCCACATTATAATTAACAAGCTGTATCTTAAAATATTCTTTTTCATATTTGTTTATTTATGGATCACACCCGAAAACATTAATTATTAAAGACCTTCTTGGTCATAATTTCTCCATTTTTTGCCCGAACTTTCACTATGATGACTCCTTTTGATGCAGATTGGACACGATAATAACAAGCATTCACTTTTTCATCTTTGTAAAGGTTCCTTCCTCCCAGATCGTACAATTCCACCGAAAGGATCTTTTCTGTCCTCGCATCAATGACGATATAGTCCTTGTCTTTGTAAATCTGGATTGCGTTTGTGCTTAGTTCATCCATTCCCATCGTATCTTCTTCCTGATAAACAATTTCAAACCGGTCTTTGAATTCACCTGCAGCTGACTCAAAAATATAATCCGATTCCTCTAAATTGTGAATGATGTTCAACGCTTTGTCTTTTATGTAAATAATTACTTCATCGCTGGAAAACAGACCTTCCTTCCCGGTCAACGATATTACATACTTATCTTCCGTTTCAGCCCTGAAACCCAGTGGCACCACATCTGTCATTTCAAACGGAACGGCTCTGCCTTGGATTGTAAATTTCTCTTCATTGACCAGGTTATAAATAGCTGACCCTTCATAACCAAACATCTTTCCATCTATCTGGTGGTCAATTCCGTCGGTGGCTCCATCCATATAACCTATCAGAATCTGGTTGTAATTTTCAGAGTTTATCCCTTTCAGATTCAGCCAGAAACGGCTTATTTCTTCTTCCTCTTCTTTGAAGAATAGTGCTTCTTCTGATGTACGCATGGAATTATTAAAGCTAACCGTGTTTGCCGTCCCAGTTGACTGGATGATGAAACCCTGGCCTGGAGAAATAAAAGCAGTGGGTGTAATAGTGCCCGCGCCTAGTCCGGCAGAAGTACCGCCGAGAAATGTATAAGTCGCCCAATTATTCCCAGTGTAACCGCCGCTGCCGTCAGCCCCGTAAGTATTGGTCCAGAAATAAATGGCGCTTACTTCAGAATTGGCATTCAGGAATGTATTGTTTTCCGGATTCGATGGGTTATCTCCTAATTTCATATTGGATGGATATGGGTTGCCTGTTGATGTGAAGCTTTGCGGATGAATCTCCACAACGATATCACCATTGAAAGGAACGCCTTTGAATTCACCAGGATAAGCCACAGGATTTCCACCGTTAGCATCGGTTGTGAGATTCCAGTTGTTAGGCGCACGAAACATATAGCCTTTGCCTGCGGTGAAGTCCGATTCCAGATCGGGAACCAATTGATAACCGTTTGCTCCTTCGTAAGTATAGATCCTGCTGGTAACGGTTTCAGGTGAAAAGTCGTGAATGCCCTGCCCATCAACCGGTGACGACCAGATAGCATAATCCAGGCGCATCATAGGACTACTGTTTCGGCGGACGGTAATTGCTCCCTCGTTTTCAACATTTTCCACCTGGATCAGATTTCCATTGGATTCCACGATGAAATTTTCTTCCCCTGAATGGTTGATGACCTCACCGTTGACGGTAACGGAATTTCCTTCATTGATAGCGATGCTTCCACCTTCTTCCACTGTCAAAGTTTTGGCTGAAAAGTTTCCATAATCCGTTCCTACCTGCAAATCTCCCTGTATGAATACATCTTTTCCTGCATCAGGTTCAATGCCATTTAACCAATTATCAGATGTAGTCCAAATGACACCTTCTAGACCTTGGTATTCATACGCGCCCATATCAACTATGAAGTCTGAAATACGTGAATTACCTGCAATGTCGGCAATAATCCCTTCCGGTATGGAATCATTGTTACCCGCATTAACAGCAGGACTACCTGTCAGCAAAGCTAAACCGTCATCAGCAGTACCCCATATACCATCTGAACCGACAGGGTTAGCGGCATTTAAAAATTGCGGTTCTGCGTTTATAATATTAGTGCCGCCGGAATAACCGCCCTGCACAATGCTATACTTAACGGTAGGCGCTATACCACTATTATAGTACAGCATACTGTTTTGAGAAATACTGCCGTTATTATAAACTATCGAATTTTCTACATTGGCCGATGCGCCATACTCATTCATTATGACTGACCCGCCGCCTGCATTATTGTCATAAAAGGTGCAATTTATAACACTGGACGAACCTTGCTTGTTGTATATGCAACCACCAAAATAAGGTGCATAATTATCTGTAAACACACAATTGATAAGTTTGGATGATGCACTAGGACCAATATTGGCAATGGCGCCGCCATCATAATAAGCATCATCATAGAGAACTCCCGGAACAGAGTTACCGGAAAAGATACAGCCGATAATAGTAAGCGCGCTATAACTGTTATATATGGCACCGCCACCGTTGGAAGGCCTTATTGCAATATTTGTGGAAAATACGCAATTCGTGATAGTAGCCGCAGAGAATCCTACATACATGCCCCCGCCACAAACAAGTCCCTTGTTTGTGGAAATGGTGCAATTGCTTATATTGAATACAACGCCATTAGTGTTCGACACAAAAATTCCGCTTCCATAACTTTGAGATATGGTATTTGAATTTACGGTAATGCTACCGTTTATATCATCAGCATTACCGCCTTTAATGGTAAAGCCGTCTAATGTAGAGGTTGCGGCATCTGCACCTGAAACAATTACCACGTGATACGCGTTTTCCCCATTATTACTGATAGAACGGGTATCGGAAGTACCGCTTACTACATCATTATCATTAAAATCACCGCTTAAAATTGTTCCATTTGCGCCGAAAGTACGGGCATTGGTAAGGTCGTTAATACCGTTGGCGGGATCAAAACCACCATATAGCTGTACGTTATTTACCATTACAAAAGCATTCTTTCTGCCACTATCCATGGTGTAGCTGGCGTCGTCGGCATTAAACATTGGTTTGTACGTTCCTTTTGCAACATAAATCTTCAAAGGATTATCTGATATAAAGTTGTTTTGCTGTCTTGCCCATTTAAGCGCATCAGCCAGATGCTTTACCGCATTTGCCCAGCTATTCCCTGTCCCATTTCCGCCAGGTACATTAATGTCTACATAAATGATGTTTCCGGCGTCGGGAGTAATACTCTGGTTGTTTTCATAAGCGCCCATGTCTATCGTTCCGTTGAACAAACGGGGATTGCCCTCAAGATCCGTATCTGTATTCAGGTTTCCGCCTGCTGTGGTATAAGCAGCATTGTTTCCTGTGTTCACAGCAGGGCTGTTCAAAGTCAGGTTGTAGTTTCCACCGGCAGCATCTGTAAACAGCGGGTCTGCATTGATAACGCCTGGTGCCGTAACTCCTTTCACAAGACTGTTGGTGTAATTGGCTATTCCAACCAGGCTACTATTATTCGGGCTGGTGTCAAGGTATATTTGTTGTGTAGCATTTCCCCAGACAATACTGTTTTTCAGGTTAAGAATCGCTGCAGTCGAATATGGGAATACATTTATCGTACCACCATTTGGCTTGACTGTAGAGGCTGTTGTATTGTTATAAAAAGTGACATTCACGGCATTTACAGTTCCTGCATATATCATTATAGCGCCTCCGCCATCGTCCGTTGTACCTGCCGCAACATTGCCACTAAACACACAATTGGTTAGTGTAACGGTACCACCAGGGCTCTCTACCTGCAAACCTCCACCTGTGCCGATTGTACCTCCGGACGAAGTATTATTTATAAACAAACAGTTAGTAATAGTAGCGAAAACACCAGCACTTATGGAAATTCCACCACCGCCAGTATTCGCATTGTTACCTGAAAAAATACAATTGATAATAATCGGCGAGGATAAATTAAATATATATATCCCACCACCAAAGCTATCACTGCCGCTTAGGGTCGTATTTCCGGAAAAAGTACAGTTGGCAATAGTAGGGGAAGATCTATAAAGGTACATCCCCCCGCCTTTGGATGCACTACCACCTGTAATGGTAAAGCCATCTATGACGGTTGTATTTGTTACGCCGTTATTATTATTAGAGATAACACTTCTACCATTACCTTTCAGAATGGTAATATTAGTTGCATAATTTCTAATACCTCCGCCGTTTGGATAACCGCCATACATTTTTACATTAGGCAGCAGGGCGAAACTGCCTCCATTTGCAGGTTGGTATGTGCCTTTGGCTACTAAAATAGTATTTATACTGCTGCATTGAGCTGCATAACTGATCGCCGCAGACAAACTTTTAAAAGCAGTAGCCCAGGTCGCACCTGTGCCGCTTACGGCTACACTGCCATCAACATATATAACAGAAGAAAAACAATAACTGGTTTCATAAGCACCCATATCTACCTTACTTTGCTGTACACGAGCATTGCCCTCTATATCTGTAGTAATGTCCGCAGGTATTGCAGCATTGTTGCCCATATTTATGCAAGGACTGCTATCCTGTAAATGAAAATCTGTACTGCTTACAAGTGAAGGGTCCGCATTGATATTACCCGTACCTGTATAAGTGCCGCTGGCTTGCTGTACATCGCTGTAAGCAATGTTTAGCGTAGCATTATTGTAAATATTCTTTGCCGCATTGCCGCTCCATAAAATGCTGTTGGCAATGGTAACGGTCGAAGAATTTGTATTGTAAATGCTTGCACCATTGCCGCTTGCCGTATTATCTGAAAAAGTACAGTTGGTTATTTTGGGCAAAGAAACAACATCGCTGCTGAATAAGCCTCCGCCATTGGCTGCGCTGTTGCTGCTAAAGACGGAATTAATGAACTGCGGCTTTGGCGCTCCGTACATGAATACCCCCCCGCCACTGGTACCTGCAATGTTATTTGTAATAACGCTATTAATGACTGTAGGCGAAGTTTCCCACATATAAAATCCACCTGCATTATTTGATGAAACATTACCCGTGATAGTGCAATTTTGTATAACTATCTTGCTCAGGTTATGATTTTGTCGTAACAAGATCCCCCCACCTTCGTTTTGATTGGTAAGGTTGCCGTTATACAAATAAGGTTCGCCCGTGCCATTGGCATTACCATCACGAATGGTGAAGCCGTCAATTACTACACTATCCGCTGCTGCACTCATATTGGTCATTACCATTACATGATAGCTGTTGTCACTGCTGTCATTAGGCGTGCCAATATCGCCGCTTAAAATAGTCGGGTTGGCGGAAACATCTCTCGTCCCACCTGCGTCTGGATAACCGCCGTATATCCTGATACCACCACCCTGCGGAATGAGGAAAGCGGCGTTTCGGTCAGTTCCGTTTTGGTTACCCGTAGGATAATAAGTACCCTCGGCTACCCATATCTCATCATTCGCCGCAGAGGCATTTATCATTGCCTGCAAATCATTACTGGCATTTATCCAGCTACTGCCATTTCCGGTACCGTTCTGTTTTACATAACGGATGGTTTGCGCCTGTGTGTGCAGCGTAAAAAAGGTAAGGAAAACGAAGACTACAAATTTCATAGTTATTATTGTTTGCTATTTCCGGTAAAGGAAATTGTACCAAAAACAAAATAACTTTAAATGAATGAGTATTGTGCTAAATCAAGCGTTGCAAAAACGTAGCAACTTAAAAAATATTGATAATCAGTCATTTACAATCAAGTAAGTATGAAAAGATTGAAAAAATAATATCTCTTGACTTAGAAAACTTGACATACTTATTCGCTAATTTCTTCATACAACTCAAACAAATCAATTTCATGTCCGGGCCTGGCTTTTTTCCTGAGCCGGTGTTTGTAGCTTCTGAGAGAATCGGGTGAAATCCCAAGTACCGCAGCCATTTCCTTATGGGTCAATCCCAGTTTTTTCAGGTAAAGATAACGGAGCTCGGCCTGTGAAATATTGGAAAAATTCTGGGAAATCTTCCTGCTGTAATATCGGTTCACTTTTTCAAAGGCATGCTTAAACGTGAACCATTGATCATCGGTCAAAATAGGATTGGTAAGGATGTCTTTCAACCGGAATTCTTTTTCTTCTATTTCCCGCAGGTTTTTTTCATCACTGTTTTTGAGTTCGTCAATTTCGGTTTCATAATGCTGGATTTTTGAATTCAGGGAAGTGATTTTCGCTGTCAAACCTTCCAACTGGATTTGAGCATTGCTGAACTTTTTTTTCTGATTTATTTTTACCAAAATAAATGTCAAGATGAAAATACTAAGTGCCGAAATGGAAAGCCAAATCCAGTTTTTTTCAATCCAAGAAGCTCTCCTCGGGTTTTGTTGCTGATATATCAGTGTTTTTATATTGGCATATTTTTCCATTTGCTCCAAACTGTCCTGAAGTTCCGTATATTTTTCAAAGAAGGCGGTAGCTTTCTCATAATCTTTTTTCAGGATATATGATTTGTACAAAGTCTTGGCGACATCAAGCTTTGTAAACTGGTCACCATCCTTCACAAGATCAAATGCTTTTTCAGCATAAAAAACCGCAGAGTCAGGGAGATTGGCATCGTGAAAATGACGCGCGTACTGGCTGTATGCCCAAGCTTTTGTGGACAAGTCTATCTCTGGATTATCAAGTAATTTAATGGCTTTCTGATAATAATGCTGCGCGGAATCATTATGCCCGCCATTAGAGAGCGCGTCGGCAAAGTTGATGTTGAGCTGCAGATTCACGGGGCCTTCACTATGCTTTTCAAGCCAGGGATACCCTTTCCTGAAATATGCCAGTGAAAGTTCAAGTTTCGAGCTGTCCTTACTTGCCATAAACATCTGGAAATACAGTTTGCCTAAATTAACCCGGCTTGTAGCAACATGATAAGCATCTTTTTTTTCAACTGCATACCGGTAAGCCCTTTTCATATAAGTTTCGGCTTGATTATAATGACCCGTATTCATATAAATATAAATGAAATCACTTTCAATTACCTGCCTGTTGTACGAATTTTCAGGTTGATCCGATTTGTAATAGGCATAGGATTTCATCAGATCTTCCATTGCTTTGTCATACTCGCCGTAATTGAGATAAATCTCCCCGGAATTCAAATAATAATCTGCCCAAAGCTTTTCATCCGATTCTTTTTTTAAAAGGTCTTTTGATTTTTGGAGAAGTTTAAATGCATTTTCGGAGTTATAAGCACCCGTTTCCGTTATAAATTCCCTGATCATCAAAGAACTGTCTATTGCACTTTTTGCTTTTCCCAATCTTCTATTTAGCTCATCATTATCCTGTTGTTGAGCAAAATCCAAAATCGGAAACAATATAATACAGGAAAGGATAAAATATTTAATCATAGCCAAGGTCTTAAATTTCAGTAATCAAAGGTAAATTTAAAAAAGAATGAATTTAATATTTTATTATCTGAAATGGAAAAAAGTCGACTTCGATCAAATAAATTGAACACGTATATACTTCACTTCTTAATTCCTTTAATTTTTTCGAGATTATATGACGATCAGTATTTTTCTAAAGCCGAGATATGAAATTTTTGAATCCGGAAAATGTTTCGGGCACGATAATTGAAAATTTGTAGAAAATATTTTTATAATACTCATTCAAAGAAGAAAAGATAGAATCATATAAATAAAATAGAGTAAATTTATAGATAATAAAAACTAAACAATTATGGCTAAAATTAAACAAAACAAAAATGAAGTGGCTGCCTTTTTGGGAGAACTTATTTCTTTTCGTAATTCCCTAAAATTAATCCATTGGTCAATTACAGGGAAAGGGAGCTATGAGGCACACATCTCACTTGACCAAGCGATTGATTCGCTTGTTGACATTACGGATCGCCTTGTGGAAACCTCTTTTGCGCTGGACGGAACCTTAAATATTGTAATACCCGAAACTTCACGCCCGAAGGATCACATCAAACATATTGAAGGATTTTATAAAAAGGTAGAAGAGAAAAGAGAAAAATTGTTCCCGGAAAACTTTTCTCAATCTATCATTGACGACGGGCAGGAAGCTATTCAACAATTATTGTTCCGGTTAAAACGGCTGGAATAACCAATTTTCAAAAATTAAAAAAGCCGCAGTAAATTATTGCGGCTTTTTTATTACCACAATTCTAAAAAATTAGAATTAATCTTATCTTCAAAACACTATTAATAAATTCCAATCAAAAAAAAATTTGACTGAAAATCAATTTATTGATCAAATACTACTGTAAAACCCGAAGATAACATTTTACGATATAGTTTTAACTCTAGTAAGTCTTCATGCCTGCTCCTTTGGAATAATATTTGAGTCTTATAAAACCATTATGCCTGAAGGTCCTTCCATATTGTTGATGAAAGAATGCTTACAGAGGTTCAGAGGGCAAAAAGTCATTTCGGTCGGAGGAAATGCCAAAACAGACAAAGAAATTCTGATCGGGAAGATGCTGCAGGAGATCCGGACATTTGGTAAGCAGACATACTTGATTTTTGGTGAATCCGTTGTACGAATCCACCTGCTTATGTTTGGCTCATATAGCATCAATGAGCAAACAAAACCGGAAAAAGCTGTCAGGCTTTATTTACAGTTCGAAAACGGAACAATGTATTTCTATACCTGTTCCATAAAAATTGTTACGCTTGAATATTTGAAAGAAATTTCCTGGGAGTCAGACGTTTTAAGTGATGAGTGGGATCCCGTAGAGGCAAAAAAAAGATTGACAATAGCTCCTCAGAGAATGATTTGCGATGCGCTTCTTGACCAGGATATTTTTTCCGGAGTAGGCAATATAATCAAAAATGAAGTTCTTTTCAGGGTCAGTGTTCAGCCCGAAAGCCTGGTAGGAAATCTTTCGGGAGAAAAAACAGATGAACTGATTTATGAAGCCAGGAATTACAGTTTTGAATTTTTAGAATGGAAAAGAGAATTTGTTCTCAAAAAACACTGGCTGGTGCACAATAAAAAATTCTGTCCCGTTTGTACCACTAAACTTATAAGAAAACATACCGGCACAATGCACCGCCGGAGCTTTTACTGTGAAACAGATCAAAAGTTATACTAGAATATACAAGAAGATTTGTGATTTCAGTCATAAAAACAGAAGTGAAATAAAAAGCAATATTGGATTCTTTTATAATAAGGATAATCAAAATGTGGTTGTTCTCTTGAAAAATTTCCTTATCCTCGACCAACATCTGCTGAAAAGAATGGTTTGCTGATCAAATCAAGGTTTGAACTAAAATTTTATTGATATGAAAGTAGCATTGATAGGCACTTATCTTCCACGGAAATGTGGAATTGCCACCTTTACGTCCAATCTGTATGAAAATATCCGAAGCAAAGAGAATACCTGCGCCGTAATTGCCATTAATGACGGAGAAGATCATGATTATCCTCCTGAAGTGATATACCAGATAGGGCAGGACAATATCGCAGATTATATAAGTGCGAGTGAGTTCCTTAATAAAAAGGTTGACGTGGTCTATCTTCAGCATGAATTTGGTATTTACGGCGGGCAAGACGGCGGATATGTCATACAATTGATGAAAAGCCTTGAGATGCCTGTCATTACTACTCTCCATACTATAATTGATGAGCCTTCCGCGGGGCAGGCAAAGATTTTAACAGAAATTGCCAGATACTCGGCACAAATCATTGTAATGTCTGAAACAGGAAAAAAAATGCTGTGCGAAATTTACGATATTGAGCCCGGAAAGATTGAAATTATCGGACATGGAATTCCTGATCCAACACAATTTCAACCTAAAAATTATAGGGAAGAGTTGGGCATTGGAGACAAAAAAGTGCTTTTAACCTTTGGATTGCTGTCAAAAACAAAAGGTATTGAAATCGTTATAAAGGCTTTGCCGGAGGTCATTCAAAAACATCCCGATACTGTTTATATAGTATTAGGTGCAACCCACCCTCATGTGGTAAAATATGAAGGAGAAAGCTATCGGGATTCTTTAAAGGAGCTGATACATCAACTAAATCTGGAAGAACACGTTATTTTCATCGACCGGTTTGTTTCCCAGGAAGAATTATTCGGTTTTCTCAAGCTTTCAGACATATATATTATTCCTTATCTATCTAAAAAACAAATCACTTCCGGAACACTGGTATATGCTATGGCTACCAACAATGCTGTAGTATCGACTCCTTTCTGGCATGCGGAGGAAGCCTTGTCAGACAACAGAGGGATTTTTTTCAAATTCTACGATTCCAATGCTCTTGCCGGAATTGTGAATGTCTTATTGCATGATGAAGATTTACTTAAAAGTTATCGGGAAAAAGCGATGCAATATGCCAATCAATACGATTGGAAAAACATAGGAAATCAGTACGTTTTATTATTTAACAAAATCAGTTTAAGCAGGCTGAAGAGAATCGGAAAAACAAAAGAAAATGAAAAAATTTCCCGGGCTTAATCTGAATCACTTATTTAATTTGACCGATGAAACCGGCATGCTGCAGCACGCCCGATATCAGTTCCCCAACAGGAATCACGGTTATTGCATCGATGACAATGCAAGAGTCTTGCTGGTTTTAAATCTTTTCAAAAAAAGATACGGCGAAAATTCAAAAATAAATCAACTGTTAAACACTTATCTCTCATATATAGATCATGCCTATAATCCGTCTGCCAAAAGGTTCTGCAATTTTATGTCATACAGCAGGCAATGGCTTGAAGAATCAGGTTCAGAAGATAGCCAAGGCAGGACTGTCTGGGCTATCGGGACATTAGCCTGCAATAAAAATTTTCAGGAAATACAAAGTTACCTGGAAGATCTTCTGAAGTATTGTTTTGAAATCACGGAAGAATTGACCCACCCCCGTGCAATTGCTTATTCACTTTTAGGCTTAGCAGAATATTATGAACAGGACCTAAAAAACGGAATGCGGACTAAAAAAAAGATAAAAGACTTGTCCTCAAAGTTACGGCAGTTTTTTAGTCAGGAAACAAATTCAGAATGGTTATGGCATGAAGAAACCGTTACTTATGACAACAGCAGGATTCCCCAGGCATTGATTTCGTCAGGTTGCATACTGACGGATCATCAATTATTGAACAAAGGAATGGAATTGCTGGATTGGCTTATAATGCATCAGTTTGAGGAAGGTATTTTTTCTCCCATCGGAAATAAAGAATGGCTAACACCCGGCTATAAATCGGATTATGACCAGCAGCCTATAGAAGCCTGGGGAATGATAGACGCCTGTCTCTGCGCCGGAAAAATCACCGGAGATCAGAAATATTATGATTACGCCGGCAGGGCATTTAACTGGTTCTTAGGTGAAAATTCCGTTGGGTTTCCTTTATATGACTCCTCTACCGGTGGCTGCTGCGATGGGCTGAATGATAAAGGAACAAATAAAAACCAGGGAGCCGAATCTACGATCGCGTGGCTGCATTCACTTTTAATGATGGAGATTTCGGAACGAGAAAATAATATTTAAGCAAGATCAGATGAGAGTTCAAAAATTAAAAGTCAAAATCAAGCCTTCATCCAAGAGATGGCTGTTAAGACCGTTTGTACCCGGTAACCCGCAACAGGTAGAACACATCCTGCTCCGCATTTTATCTACCGACAAGAAACACACTTATGATCTATGCCAAAGGGTTTTTCACCGTTATAAAAATTTTCACAATGACATACAAAACATTTTTTTGAGACATTATGAAAATGTAAAAGACAAAATCGCCTCCAATATGTATCTTGACAAGGAAACCAAACTTATCATTGGTGCTTATTTCAGTCAGTTCTATGCTCTGGAATCGACTGCTTTGTGCAATCCTTCCATCGTAGTACATCCCAATCTTCGTTCCACCAAAAAGAAACTGAATTTTATTCTCAGCCTCCGAGCTGTCGGTGAAGGACACATATCTTCAATGGTATTCAGGGAAGGTTATATAGATGAAAATTTTGATATTACCATCAAAGAGCCTCTTCCTTTCATCATGGAGCCGCAAAAAAACATGAAACGTAAATATGATAAGATCTTATTTTTCAAAAACCTGGGAGAATCGGGAGCAATCAATGAAATCAGCAAACCGCTCCTGGAAGGTCTGCCCGAGGAATTTACTTTTCAGGAACTGGATGCCATTCTGGATTTTCAGAATATCAGCATGCCCAATTACGAACCCGTTGTCATCAAAGAAACGCTCAATATAATCCGTAACCTGGCGCTCTCTAACTATGACATGTATTTTAATGAGGATCAGGACATTTCGGAAAGAGTTATTTTTCCTATGTCACCCAGCCAGACCAATGGGATTGAAGATGCAAGGTTTGTGAAATTTGAAAATGATGACGGGACTTTTAAATATTATGCGACCTTCACTGCATATAATGGCAGGAATATTTTGCCTGAGCTGCTGGAAACAAAAGATTTCCTGCATTTCAAGGTTTCAACTTTGAATGGCCCCTATGCCAAAAATAAAGGTATGGCCATGTTCCCGAAAAAAATTGACGGACAATACATGATGCTCGGCCGGCAGGACAATGAGTCTATATATCTTATGAACTCCGACAGCCCTTTATTCTGGCACAATGCTATCCCGATTGCCAAGCCGACCTACGCATGGGAATTTATCCAGATCGGAAATTGCAGTCCGCCTATAGAACTTGAGGAAGGCTGGCTGGTGCTTACCCATGGCGTGGGTGCCGTCCGGAGGTACAGCCTGGGCGCAATCCTGCTCGATAAACAAAATCCGTATAAAGCAATCGGTCGTTTGAAGAAGCCTCTTCTAGAGCCCATGGGGGAAGAGAGTTACGGTTACGTCCCAAATGTACTTTACACCTGCGGTGCGCTCATATTTAACGGAAAGCTGATCCTCCCTTATGCCATGAGCGATTCCAAGACAATGTTCGCTCACGTGAATATTGAAGATGTTTTGAATGAAATGGTTTAAATCAGGAAATTCTTCTTTTATCGCTCGCTTCTATCCAGTTTTCATTTCCGCAAACATTACATTTTCCAGCTTTGCCAGTGGTTTTAAATTCCGTATGACCACAAAACTCACAAGCATAATATCCTTCCTTTTCAACATAATTTAATTTATTATCCAAAGAACCCGGTAAAATAGGTAAACCGTATCTCACATTTTTGTCTTCATAAAAAAACACACTGATTTCACCGGAAATTTCTTCTATGGCCATTTCAATCTGGCCTAATTGAGAAATGCCTTTTTCCCTGAGAGAAGAAATCAGCTCCTCTGTTCCCAATGCTTCTTTTTTAAAATTTTGAACAGCAAATTTACCATCCTTAATAAGACAGGTAGGAGTCCCTTCAAAAAACCTTTCAAAGAAATGAAATCTTCCCACCAAATAAGTAATAATCTTATAAAGAGTAATTACGACAGTAAAAACCAATACGGCAGAAATAACCCCTGTTTCCCTATAAAACATGGGATCGCCTGCTGCAGATCCCAACCCGATAATCACTACCAATTCAAATATGGAAAGCTGCTTGACACCTCTTTTACCCAGAATTTTCACACCGAGTATAATGATGATAAACATAATAACTGTACGGAAAAGTATATTCCATAAAAAACTCCATTCTTCTTTACCCAGAAGAAATTCTTTATCAATAAAAGCAGATATTAGCATAAAGTAAAATTAATGGGAATTTATTAATTAGCCATTAATAATCTCTCCACCATTTGGATGCAGCACCTGTCCGCTTATGTAACTCGCGTCTTCGCTTGCCAAAAATAAATAACAGGGCGCTACCTCATCCGGCATTCCGGCACGTTTCATAGGTGAATCACTCCCGAACTCAGATACTTTTTTCTTATCGAAAGAAGAAACGATCAACGGAGTCCATATGGGGCCGGGTGCAACCGCATTTACTCTGATTCCTTTTTCCATCAGATTGAGCGCCAGGCTACGGGTAAATGAAACAATCGCTCCTTTTGCCGAGGAGTAATCAATTAATTTTGGGCTGCCCCGGTACGCAGTAACAGAAGTTGTATTGATTATATTTGAGCCTTTTTTTAAAAAGGGCAACGTGTATTTGGTCATCCAGAAATAAGAGAAAAAATCATTATGAAATGTCTTCAATAATTGTTTTGTCGAAATCTCTTCTATAGAATCCGATTCCCAGTGCAATGCGGCATTGTTAATCAAAATATCAATTTTGCCAAAATGACTTACCGTTTTTTCCACTACAAGCTTACAATGAGATTCCCTGCTGAGATCGCCTTTGATCAAATAACATTTTCCGTCTGAGGCTTCTATTTCGTCTCTTGTGGCCTCTGCGTCCTTTACTTCATTCAGGTAAGCTATCGAAATCTTCGCATCCTCTCTGGCAAATAACAGTGCTACGGCCTTCCCGATTCCGCTGTCCCCACCGGTGATTAACACCACTTTTCCTTTTAATTTTCCTTCATGGTAATTTTCCAGGCTGGTTTCAGGAACGGGCTTCATTTTGCTTTCCTCGCCTGGCCTTTTTTGGTGTTGTTCAGGTCTTGCCTTTTGAGTGGTTTGTTTTTTCATAATGCTTGTTTATAAATTCGAGAAATTATGTTTTTTAAAATCCTGCCTGCTTTTCTCCAGAATAAGGCTGAATTTTTTCAGGATTGATTCCGTATAAGAATATTGTACATCCAGCGGATCCACAATTGCAAATGCATTAATTTTGTCAGAAGCCAGAATTTTATCCTGATAATGAATACTATAATAAGCAAACAGCTTAAAATCTGACTCCGCAACAGGTGTCGCATAACCTGTAACGGCAATCGCCCAGTCCGACTTGAAAAGATCCATCACATTTACGCCCATATTTTCTGTGACTTGTTTTGATACACAATTATTTTCTATAGCCTGTTTGTGATTTATCTTAAGCAGGTTTACTTTTTCCTGCAGTGTATAAGTGGTCATCCCTCCGCAATAGAATGAAGAAGCATCCTCCATTTGGGACAATATCAATTGCAGAAAACCAGAAGTAACACTTTCAGCAACTGCTATCTTTTCATTCTTTTGCCGGAGCTTATTGCTGATTTCGTCAAGCCACGCATCTATGAGTTCCATACTGTTTTGTTAAATTATAATTACACATTGGGCAAAAAGAGGAAAACTGCATAAGTTTGGTTATGCAGTTTTCCCGGAAGGAAAAAAATGTAAAAGAGCGTCTAATTTTCTTCTTCAGCTTCAAAATTGATGGAAGTTTCCGCAATATCTGTTAAGATCTGGTCGGTTTCTTCCTCCTTCCAGTGTTTTTTCCAAAATTTCGGCAACTTTATGATGTTCCATGGTAATGGCCAGCTGGGCAAGGCCGCCATAAGACGCTATCTCATAATGCTCTACTTTTTGAGCGGCAATGATCAAAGCTGCGTCGCGTGTCATAGTACCTTCTTCTGTGCTGGAAATGAGTTCTTTGGCTTCTTTGATCAGCCCATTCATTGCAGGACATTCCTTTTCTTCAGCTTCTTCACCCAGCAGCTTAAAAACTTTTTCCAGCCTTTGTTTATGTATCTGCGTTTGGAACTGATGCTCTTCGAACGCGTCTTTCAATTCATCGGTAGTCGCCGCCTCCTGCATTTTCTTTAAAGCACTGACAAGAGCTTTTTCTGCATAATACATATCCTTTAGGCCATCTATAAAAAATTTATGCAGTGGCGATTTTTTCATTTCCTCTGTCATGGTTTCTTTCATCGGCTTATTTTCTGTCGTGGTTTCTTTATTTGCTGGCATAACTATTATTTTTAATGATTAAACAAAAAGGATCATCTGTTCTTCAATAAAAAACAGATGATCCTTCATTCACCTATGAACTACGTCGGCCACCAAAGCCAGATATTCCTCTACCATGAGAGGCTTTTCCACCCATCCGGGCAATTCTCGTACGCTGTGCTTTGCTCATTGCAGCAAAGCCTCTTTTTGATGAACCGGAACCGGAATTACCCCGGGAATTCCCGGTATTGCTACGATTCGAAGAATTTTTTCCTCTTGAAGATGAAGAACTGCTTCTTCCCGATGCTGATCTTCCACGACCTCTTGAGCCTGAAGATGAGCCTCCTCTTCCTGAATCTGATGTGAACCGGCCCTGGCTGTCACGTTGCTGATTACCTCTGCCATCATCGTCATTATCGTCATCATCGTAATCGTCGTCATAATCCGCGAATTCGTAATCATCGTATTCGTCTTCATAATCGGAGAAATCATCGTCATACTCTTCATCTGACGAACCTGCGTCAAAACCGTGATTATAACCCAATTGATAGATTTCTTCGAAAACCGGATGAGCGTCCTGAGATGAACTATTTCTTGAACCTCCCCTACCGGAACTCTGGTATTGAGAGCCCCTCCTTGAATTTCTTGTGTTCATGACCTTTTAATTTTAATTAATGAAATAAAAAATTATGCTTTCTCTTTTGTAACTAGTATATAAAAGCAAGCATATATTATGAAAATAAACTCTTCATTTATTTTCAAGAGAATTATGAAACAAATTTAGGAGTGGATTAGCGGTACGATTATGACCTCAATCATAAAGGTTCATTTAATAATAAATTTTGCGATTTTTTATGATTATAATGTTCTTTCTAGCTAAATTTTTAACATTTCGTATGACTGTTTCTACACACAAGCCCGTTAAGCCTGCCATTTGCTGACGTGTAAGGGGGATTTTGAATGCAAACTTCTCATGAACATGATGAAAGCTCTTAAGATAATCCATAAGGCTCATTAAACGGGTTACCGGACAGGAAGAAGAAAGATTTAACAGCATTATGTATTTATAATATAATCTTTTGGATAAAGTTTTATTTAACCTGAGAGAAATATGCGGATGCGATTCAAGCATTTCAAAGAATCTGCTTTTGGGCAATTGGAAAATACAGCATTCTTCCAGAGAAACAGCATTCATGGGATATGGAGCATCAATAAAAAGAAGGGATTCACCAAAGCTTTGTCCATCGGAAAATATGTTTTGGATAAATTCTTTTCCGTCGTCTTTGTAATTATTCAATTTTACGGTACCCTCTTTTATCTGAAAATAATAATGGGGTAAGTGGGCTTCATTAAAAATAATACTGTTTTTATCATAACTTTTAGTTTCAGCGCCAAACTGATACAGTAAATCTACTTCAATCATATTAATAATTTTAAAATGTTAGAACAATATTGTTCATTAATAGGATTGATTAATCAGATTAGGTCATCAAAAACTTGAAAATATTATAAAGAAATAATTTTATTTTGTTTAAATGTAGTTCAATAAAACTTCACAAAACATTGTTTAACAAATAATTAACCTTACCATAAATCAAAGCTGAACATTTGCACTTGTGATTTCGTAGTAAATGGCCCAGCCTACAAACAGAATGATGATGATCCATATCCAAAAAGGGATGGTCTGAGGCGTTTCGCTTCCGTTTATGATGAAACTTTTCTGGTTTCCTTTATCATATGCGTTAATCATGAGAGACAACTTACCGTTTACCACATCTTTGTTTTTTAATCCTTCAATGCTGATGGAAGGCCCGTTTGCTACTGTAAAATTAATTTTTCTGATTCCCTCCGCTCCCAAAGGTGATTTGCTTACAATCTTGAGTACATGCTCGCCATCGGGTAGTTTTTTTGTGTCAAAATCAAATACGATAGGTGTATCTAATTCGGCAATAGGCCGCTTATCATCATCTAAAAAGAGAAACACTCTGCTTTTATCTTTTGTCATGATCTCTTCTATTTTAATTTGAAAAAATTTTGTACTTGATATGGTTTTCGTTTTTTTCTCCGGGTCTGAACAGAAATTTAATGGAATAAATCAACGTCAGAATCGTGATCAGGATCACAATACCTACGATAAACCAGTCCCATCCGCTATCCGGGCCAATCCCATGCGTTATGTTTCGTGTAATTTTTGGCTGTTGCAGCTTACAGGCATCACAAGCCAGTCCTAAAGCTGAAAAAGATAGTAAGACTATGCATAGCATCTTTTTAATTGAATTTTCCATTTTATTTTAATTTATCCATTATAATTTTGACTTCTTCAACTGTCACTTTTTTGGCATTATTTCCCCAGCTCGTCCTTTCATGGTTAATGATAGCGGTGACATCTTCCGGTGTAAAGCCGGCAATTTCGCCAACCGCGGGCATTGTTGCATATTCCGGGCGCGGATCGTAACCTTTCATAATAATTGTAACATATAATTCGAGATCACCGCCAAGCACAACAGGGCTGCCTTTAAGCGGTGGAAAAGCCCCCGGTACTCCTTCCCCACTGGCCTGGTGGCAGGCAGCGCAATTTGCCGTAAAAAGTTCTGCTCCTTCCGGAAAACCAGCTCCCCCTATTGTTCCCGTTTCTTTTGGTTTTTGCTTATACAGAAAGGCAGGAATTGACTGATCTGTGTAATCCGGTTGTTTTAGGGAAACCAAATAAGCTACTAAATACAATGCTTCGGGAGTCGCCACTATTTTTTTCGATTTGTGCTTCAGGAATTTTTCGGGAATCTTTACTTCCACATCTTCGGGCTCCAGGTAAGTTTTTTCCTCAAAAAGCCACGGATAAGCCGGCATAACTGATTCTGCGACAGCCGCACGGGGCTGGTACAAATGAATTAAATGCCATTCTTTGCTTGGCTGTCTTTCCCCGATACTCGTAAGGTCAGGACCCGTTCGTTCTGTACCCATTAAATTGGCTGTATTACGCCAAAAATCTGTCCTTCTATTGACGGCGAAATCTGCGGATACGCTGGGTCTCTTTCCGAAGACATTATCCATTTCCACATTTCTTACCTGCTGGGTATGGCAGGCTACGCAGCCATTTTCCAGATAAACCATTTTTCCCGCCCTTTCTCCATCTGTGAGCAATTTTGCTCCTTTGGGCAAAGGATTATTTATTTTCTGATTTTCAAGAGCGGGAAAAACAGCGATGTATAATGTTAAAGAAATAAAGAGCAATAATGCCAATCCAAAGAGAATTTTATGATTATTAAAAAGAAACATAATTCTGTTTTATTTAAATTCTGTTTTCTGGAATTGTTTCTTGACCGCCAGTATTTCCGAAGGGGTTCGCGGTATTTTTATTTTATCTTTTGACTTGACCATCTTATAGAAATTGTAGGCGAAAATCAAATGAGAAATCCACATCATTGTACCCCCGATCGCCCGCCAAAGCCAAAACGGAGCCATATTAATTACTCCTTGTATAAAAGGTTTCTTATCTATCCAGCTCTGACCGGTTTGCGTCCCGCCGATCATCAATGCAATCACATACAAAAGCAACCCGATCAGGGCCAGCCAAAAATGAATTCCTACCCAGATTTTTGGCGGCTCTTTTCCGGTCAGCCTTGGAATCAAAGTATAGCTAAATCCCCATAGCATGAAGGTAATAATCCCATACATCGTAAGGTGGGAGTGGGCAACCGTAAAATCGGTAAAATGCCAAAGCAGGTTGGTATACCTGAATGCCTCAACCGTCCCCTGCATGGAACCGGTAAAATAGAAAATAATTGAAATAAAATAGAACGGCAGCGTATAACTGGTTTTAAGCTGGTACCAGGCTCCGTTGAAGGTGAGCAGAAAATTGGCTGTGCCGGCCGCCACGGGAATCAGCATACCCGCGCTGGCTACAATGGCGGTGGTCTGAATACGCCACGGAATGGCGCTGAAGATAAAATGATGCGGCCCTATCAAAGTATAAAACAATACGTGTGTCCAAAATGCCAAAACACCCAGGCTATAAGAATAAATCGGTTTATTCAGTTGCTGGGGAAGAAAATAATACATTAATCCTAAATTAAGCAGCATAAACCACATCCCTATTGCCTGATGCATATAATATCCCTGTGTAATAGTTTCACCTATACCATTTTGCCAGAACGGAACATATCCTACTATGATTACAATCACAATGAACATAACAGCCGAAAGGATATACCAGTTGGAAATATAAATTTCCTTGGAAACCCTGTGAATAACAGGCTTGAAAAAATTTTGAAGCGAAATTGCTACGCCGACAGCAAAGACCAACATAATCGGCCAGATATATTCCCTGTATTCTCCGCCTCCGTTATTTACTCCGGCAAGCAAGGAAATTGTACCTGCCAGAACGGCAAGATTGATCAGTATTAAAGAAAAATATCCCTGCCGGATGTTAAAATTTTCCTTATTGCTAACCCTGGGAATAACATAATGTGCTAATCCCGTCATAGCGAGAGAAGCCCATCCCCAAAAAACCATATTGGTATGCGCCGGCCTCAACTTTCCGAAACTGAGCCAATTGACATGTTCAATATCAGGCATTACAAATTTAATCCCCAGATATAACCCGATAGTTGTCCCGAGCACCAGCCAAAAGATCGCCGTACCCAAAAAATATAAAATTAGCCTGTTAAGCCTGGGGGAAACGGTTTGCTGAAAGGACGATGTTCTGCGTTTAACAGGAAAAAACCTTAATTCCTCTACGAAATTTACATTGCTTATTACACCTTTTTCATCTGAGGACGGCAGAGTTCCGGAAAGTTTATTTTCCGGCAGTAAATAATTTAATTCTTTTTCCCGTTGCCGGTAAGCTGCAATTTCTTCGGGCGTCAGTTTCTCAATTTCCTTTTCTATTTCATGGTATTCCTTATTTCTCAACAACCTGTCGTAAATAAAGATGAATTTCAGTATAAAAATCAACAAGGCTGCAACTATGATAATCAACAGAAGCAATATTGTAATCTGGATACCGGTTGCGTTAAACCAGGAGCTTTCCATGAAAGTTATATTAATTTATTAAAAGTCTAATTGGAAAACCCGCTTGCACAGGTCTTCCAAAAAGAATAATGATAGTGCTCTATGCCCAATCATTGTTAAAAACAAAAACGAACGAAATGTTATTTAATATTTTTAATAGAATCTACATTATAGTCTGTGCTGTCCACGGGCAATGTCGCATCCAAACTATCGGGTGAAACTTCCAAAGTTCCTGAAACGGTACTATCTGTAGTGATAATTGAATCTGCATCATTATCTTCAATTTCATGCCCGGGCTCTCTTCTACAGCCAACAACTCCTATTCCTAACACCATTATCATTAATATTGATTTTTTCATCTTAATTTTTTGATGAAATTAGAATATAGAGTATAAAAAATTTTATGACTGGAGTCATAATAACAGAAGAATCAGGCTTTATTAAAAGCTTCAGTCAAGACAAAAAAAAGCAACCAACTGATTAACAGCTGATTGCTTATTTAGCCAAGTAGACCCACAGGGATTCGAACCCCGACAAACGGTACCAAAAACCGGTGTGCTACCGTTACACCATGGGTCTGCCTTAAATTGCGAGTGCAAATATAATTTAATTTTCTCTTTGTGCAAAAAAGAAAATTATTTTTTTCTTATTCCCATTCAATTGTGGCAGGCGGTTTCGAACTTATATCATATGCCACCCGATTTATTCCTCTCACTTCATTAATGATACGATTGGAAACCAATTCTAAAAATTCATAGGGCAATTTTGACCAGGTAGCCGTCATAAAGTCAATCGTATTGGCCGAACGGACTACTGCGGTGTACTCATATGTTCTTTCGTCGCCCATTACGCCTACCGACTTTACTGGAAGTAAAACAACAAATGCCTGACTTACTTCATCATACAAATTATGGTTATACAATTCCTGAATAAAAATATCGTCGGCTTCCTGTAAAATTCTCACTTTTTCTTCGTCCACTTCTCCCAAAACACGAATCCCCAATCCTGGCCCGGGAAAAGGATGTCTGTAAACCAGCTCCCTTGGGATTCCCAGTTCCATCCCTACTTTTCGCACTTCATCTTTGAACAATTCCCGAAGCGGTTCCAAAAGTTTCAGTTTCATTTCTTCCGGTAATCCGCCTACGTTGTGATGCGATTTAATGGTCGCCGACGGTCCTTTTACCGACTGCGATTCAATAACGTCTGGATAAATCGTTCCCTGTGCCAAAAATTCGGCATCTTCAATCTTATGGGATTCTGCATCAAAAACTTCGATGAATTCGCGACCGATGATTTTCCGTTTCTGTTCCGGGTCTGAAACTCCTTTCAGTCTCGACATAAACTGCTCCTGCGCATCCACCATTTTGATGTTCATATGGAAATGCTTCCCGTAATTTTCCATTACTTTTTTCCCTTCGTCCTTGCGCAAAAGCCCGGTATCTACAAAAATACAGGTCAGCTGGTCGCCGATGGCTTTGTGTATCAATACCGCCGCCACAGAAGAATCTACGCCTCCCGACAAGCCGAGAATCACTTTTTTATCGCCTACTTTTTCTTTGATGCGCTGAATTTCGGTCGAAATAAAATCGGTCAGTTCCCAATTCTTTTCGCATTGACAAATATCGAAAACAAAATTCTCTAAAATCTTGTTGCCGAACTCGGTATGGGAAACTTCTGGATGGAACTGCACTGCGTAGATTTTCTTTTCTTCGTTCACAATCGAAGCGATGTCAATGTTTGACTTCCCGGCGAGCTTAAATCCCGCAGGAAGTTCAGCAACTTCATCAAAATGGCTCATCCAGACGGTTGAAGCCTGTGGAACATTCTGGAACAAAACAGAAGCATCTGTGATGATGAATTCCGATTTTCCGTATTCGCCCTTCTCACCTTTTTTCACTTTTCCGCCCAAAAGATGCGCGGTCAGCTGCATGCCGTAGCAAATCCCGAAAACCGGGATCCTCTGCTCGTACAAGGCTTTATCAACCAAAGCCGCGTCTTCTGCAAATACCGAAGAGGGTCCGCCCGATAAGATGACTCCTTTGGGTTGTTTGCTTAAAATTTCTTCGAGTGAAGCATTAAAAGGCAGGATTTCGGCATATACACCAAATTCACGTATTCTCCTGGCTATTAGTTGATTATATTGAGATCCGAAGTCCAGAATGATGATTCCGTTTGTCATTATGCGAAGTTTGCGCAAAAATAGTATTCAATTACGAATTTAGAATTACGATTTACGAACTATTTGCATTTAGAAACTAATAAAACTCGTTGTACTTTCTCTTACTATTAAAAATTACCGAGTTTTATTCCGCTAACTTCCTGATTTCAGCATCTCCTTCCAGGTTCCACATCTGGCGTTCTACCCAGCCCGCACGTTTGCTCACATAGCCGCTCGGCGGATTGACCCGGTACTTTTTGGGATTCGGAAGATTTACAATGATTCTTGCCGCTTCATTCCGGGTTAAGCGGGAAGCCGGCTTTTTGAAATAACGCTGCGAAGCCGCTTCAATCCCAAACGTCCCAATCCCCGTTTCCGAAACATTGAGGTACATTTCCAGTATCCGTTCTTTACCCCAAATGAGTTCGATCATAAACGTAAAATAGGCCTCCAATCCTTTTCGGAACCAGCTTCTACCCTGCCAGAGAAAAACATTTTTCGCCACCTGCTGTGAAATAGTGCTCGCACCCCGCAACTTTTTACCCTCATTTTTCTCATTGAATTTCAATGCTTTTTCTATGTGCTTTTTGTCAAATCCATTATGAGTTGCAAACAGTTGGTCTTCCGATGCAATTGCGGCCAGTTTCGCACTTTTAGGCATTTCATCATAAGAAATATAATCACGGTGAAGTCCGTTGCCTTCTATCAAACTGTTGATCTGCGTAACCGTAATAGGCGGGTTAACCCATTTCAATGCCACAATGTATACCAGCTGAGCGAGGAACAGAATGATAAAAGTTCTTTTAATGAGTTTCCAAAGTTTTTTCATTTTCTTTTTTGCGAAGTTCGAAATTCGCTTTAAATCAATCCGATATCATTCCGGTAATATTCATAATCGAAATGGATTTTCCTGGTATTTTCGTACGCGATTTTTCTCGCTTCTTCCATATCCGAGCCGATTCCCACCACATTCAGAACACGCCCGCCGGACGTCAGGATTTTTCCTTCTGAAATTTTCGCCCCGGCAATGAAATACGGGCAATCCACATTTTCCAAGCCTCTGATTTCAAAACCTTTTTCATAGTTCAGCGGATATCCGCCCGAAACCATCACCACGCAACAAGCCTGCTTTTCAGAAAATTTCAATTCAAACGATTCGCCGTTATTGGATTTCGTAATTATTTCGTACAAATCATTTTCCAGCAAAGGCAGAGTAGCCTGCGTTTCGGGATCGCCCATCCGCAGGTTGTATTCAAGCAGATAAACACCTTTTTCCGTAATCATCAAACCAAAGAAAATCACGCCAGAAAAGATCAGATTATCGGCAATCAAACCTTTTAAAGTAGGTTCAAGGATATCCGATTTAAAAGTCTCGAAATGTGCGCCTGTAAACAAAGGGTTGGGAGCTATAACACCCATCCCGCCAGTATTCAAGCCCGTTTCGCTCTCACCTATTTTTTTGTGGTCTTTGGCCGAAACAAAGGGAATGATTTCCTTTCCGTTGAAGATCGACAAAATAGATGCTTCAAATCCTTCTAAGTATTCCTCAATCACCACTTCACTTCCTGCCTCACCAAAAGTTTTATCTTCCATGATTTCCAGAACCGCTTTTTTAGCTTCGTCAAAATCCCGGCAGATAATTACGCCTTTTCCGGCTGCCAGCCCGCTTGCTTTTACCACTATGGGAAATTCCTGTGATTCTAAGTATTCGATAGCCAGCATCGGTCCCTGGAAAATTTTATACTTCGCAGTTTTTACGCCATGTTTAGCCATAAAATCTTTGGCAAATGCCTTACTGGCCTCTAATTGCGCTGATTTTTTGTCTGGACCGAAAATATTCAGCCCCACTTCGTGAAATAAATCGACGATTCCTCTGGACAATTCATCTTCCGGTCCTACAAAGGTCAGATCAATATTTTCATTCAAGGCAAAATCACGGATTTCTTCCAATGATTTCAACGAAACGTTCTGCCCGATTTGCGCCGTTCCGGCATTCCCGGAAGCAAAAAACAATTCGGTTTCATATCCATTTTTAATAGAATCCTGTTTGAATTTCCATCCGATGGCATGCTCACGGCCTCCGGAACCGATAATAAGGATTTTTCTTGTATCATTCATGTTTGTCTAAGTCTATCTTTTTCAATGTAAAAAGTGTCTCGTGCCTGTAAAAATCATCGGGATTCTGTGTTCATTACAGGCGTCAATACTTTCCTGGTCTTTTACCGAGCCGCCCGGCTGGATCAACGCTGTAATTCCATTTTCGGCAGCGAAGTCGACCGTATCACGGAAAGGAAAAAATGCGTCGGAAGCCAAAACCAATCCTTCGGTTTGAATACGTTTTGCACGCTCAATGGCTTGCTGTGCTGCCCAGATGCGGTTGGTTTGTCCACCTCCTATTCCGAATGCCTGTCCGTTTGTTGCTACAACAATCGCATTGGATTTCACCCATTTCACTATCTTTTGCGCAAAAACCAGATCATCCATTTGTTTCTCAGTCGGCTGTTTTTCGGTCACAATCTTTAAATCGGTTGAAAATTGATTATCCACGCTTTGTACTAATAATCCGCCATCAACTTTGGCATAACTTACACGATCAGAAACCGGGTTGGTTACTTTTATAATTCGCAAATTCTTTTTGGCCTTAAATGCTTCCAATGCTTCGTCTGTAAAAGCTGGGGCTATGACGATTTCCAGAAATATTTTATTTAGTTCTTCGGCAGTTGTTTTGTTGACTTCCGCATTAAAAGCGATGATGCCGCCAAAAATGGAGACAGGGTCACATTCGTATGCTTTTCGATAAGCTTCATCTACCGTTTCTCCAATTGCCACACCGCAAGGCGTAGAATGCTTTACAGCGCAACAGGTAATTTCCCTGAATTCCGAAACCACTTTATACGCCAAATCCATATCGCGGATGTTGTTATAAGAAAGCTCTTTTCCCTGCAGGTATTCAAAATCTTTCATAGCACCGTTCCGGGTTTTGTCTACATAGTAAGCCGCTTTTTGATGTGGATTTTCACCATAACGCAAATCCATTGCTTTTTCATAAGAAGATTCCATAAAATGCGGGAATTCTTCATTTAAAATATAGGATGAAATAGCCGCATCATAAGCCGAAGTCAAATTGAAGACTTTTCCGGCCAGAAGTTTTCTTGTTGCAAGCAAAGTCGTTCCGCTTTCCTCTATTTCCTGCTGAATTTTGGCATAATCATTTACGTCGGTTGCCACCGTTACATCATAGAAATTTTTGGCTGACGAACGCAGCATGGACGGCCCGCCGATATCTATGAATTCGATCATTTCGGGTTCGGAAAGCCCGGTGTTCATTTTGGCAAAGAACGGATAAAGATTCACGATGACGATATCAATCGGGTTAATGTTGTACTCTGCAAGTGTCTGCATATGCTTTTCGTCAGAACGACGTGCCATGATTCCACCGTGGATGGCCGGGTGAAGCGATTTTACACGTCCGTCCAGAATTTCCGGAAACCCGGTCACATCTTTCACTTCGATCACCTCAATTCCATTGTCTTGTAAATGTTTGAAAGTTCCGCCGGTCGATAAAAGCCTGTAATCTTTGGAAACCAGAAATTGAGCAAACTCCAATAAATTGGATTTGTCCGAAACACTAACCAGTGCCTGTTTTTGCATTTTGTTTTGTTTTTAAAGTTATATTTTGCGAAGTTCGCTTATTTACCTGCTATATTCAGAATTGATTTAATCAGAATCTCTTTCTCTACCTCCGCTACCTTCCTTTGTAAATCTTCTATTTTATCTCCCTTTTCGATTTTGAATTTTCCCTGCAGGATAATTTCCCCTTCGTCCACTCCGGCAGTAACGAAATGGACTGTGGCGCCACTTTCTTTCTCCCCTGCTTCTAAAACGGATTTGTGGACTTTTGCCCCATACATTCCTTTTCCGCCATATTTAGGTAATAATGCCGGATGGACATTGATTATTCTTCCTTTCCATTTTTCAGTAAATTCCGGTGTGAGGATAGAAAGAAATCCGGCGAGCACGATCAAATCTACTTTTTCCCCTTCCAGATTATGGTCGGCATCTTCCGAAAAGGTCTTCCTGTTTTCCAATAAATAAGTTGGAATATCAACATCCAGAGCACGTTCAATGGCATAGCAATCACGATCGGCCATAACCATAGCAATTTCCACATTTTGCAAAGCACCGTCCTGAACAGCGTCTATAATGTTTTGTAAATTGGTTCCGCTCCCGGAAACGAATATGGCAATTCTCATTTTATGGTGTAAAATGTACTTTTTAAATATGGTGCAAAGATAGAGTTTATGTATAAAGATTGAAATTTGAAGTGAAAACAATTTTAAATATAAAATGCACAATGAGTAGATCTTTTATTGTGATTAAAATTTATCAGATATATGCGGTTATTTTTTTAACTTTATGCTATCCTTAATTTGTATTTTTTTCAAATTCTAAATCAAACCTATCAAATTCTAATCGATAATAGAGTTTTAAAAAGTAAAAATTAACTTTGTTAAAGCATGAAACTATTTAATGATTAAATCTTTACAACTCCTTTTTTTCTTTTTATGTTGTTTAGGAATGTCGGCTTTTGCCCAAAATCAAAAGATTGACAGCCTTAAAAAAATCATTGAAAACGAACCCGGCAATTTGCAGAAAACTATCCTGCTTAATGAAATTGCTGATTTATACAAATCTGAAAACCCCGCATACACCAAAGAATTTGCAGAAAAAGCATTGATTCTTTCCCGAAAAAACAATTATATCAAAGAAGAAGGGAAAGCATACATCAACTTAGGTAATTACAGCATTATTTCCGGCGATTATCAAAAAGCATTGGAATATTTCCGTTTGGGAAAAGAACTTTTAGAAGAAAATAATTCCCCCGATGAATATTCAAAAGAGCTGGCACGGATTTATGGAAGCATCGGAATTGTTTTCTCTGAGCAAAACAGTTATGCAAAAGCCCTGGAATATCATTTAAAAGCATTGAAACTTTATGAGAAACAGGGAGATAAACAAACACTTTCCAGAATATACAATAATGTCGGGATTGTTTACAAAGCTCAAAACGAAAACCCAGAGGCACTGAAATATTTTATTAAAGCTTATAATTTACAGGACAGCCTGAAGGATCCGACGATCGGGATTACGATAACCAATATCGGAAATGCTTATTTTGCGCAAAATAATTATGAAAAGGCTTTTAAATACTATAAAGAAGCCGAGAACCAATTTCAAAAAAATACAGATTACCGGGGTTTAGGAGAATTGTATAACAATCTTGGACGTTATTACCACCAGACCGGTAAAAAACAAAACGCCATTCAGGCATGGAATGAGGCCATAGAATCATTCAATCAAATAAAAGATAAGTTCGGGATTTCAGATACTTATTATATGCTCGGACAGTTTTATTTTTCGGAACAAAATTACCGACAGGCCCTTGATTATACTCAAAAGGCAAATTCACTTGCAAAGGAATTATCTCTGTTAGAAATGCTTACTCTATCTGAAAAACAGCTGCGTGACATTTATGAAAATTCCGGAAATTACCCCCTTGCATTGCAGCACGGGAAAATTTATGATGAGCTAAAAGACAGTCTGTTAAATTACCAGAATATCCGGAAGACCGTTCAGTCAGAAATGGACTTTGAATTTGAAAAGAAAGAAGCACTCCACAAAGAACAGCAACAAAAACAAGAGGCTGTATTTACGGAAAAATCTAAACGGTATAGACTTCAATTCATATTCGGAGCTATGCTGCTCGGACTATGCTTCGGACTGGTATTTTTATTTTACAACCGGCATCAGCTGAAAAAAACGCTGACATTGCAGAAAGAGTTAGCGGAATACGAACAAAAGGCGCTGCATTTACAAATGAATCCGCATTTTGTGTTTAATTGCCTGGGTTCTATTTCAAGCTTTATTGTGCAAAACGGGAATGATTCGGCTATTAAATACCTGAGCAAATTTTCAAAATTGATGCGGTTTACATTGGAATATTCAAAAGAGCCGCTTATTCCGGTTGATAAAGAAATAGAGGGTCTGCAGAATTACCTGGAACTTGAACAGCTTAGATTCAATAATGCATTTGATTTCTCTATTGTAAAAGATGAAAATATAGAAGATGATCTGGCGCTGCCCCCCCTTTTCATACAGCCTTTTGTAGAGAATGCCATCATTCACGGCATTGTTCCCAAAAAAGAACATGGCTTCATAAAAATTAATTTTTCCATAAATGAAAACCATTTGATCTGTACCATTACCGATGACGGGGTTGGAATTGAAACATCAAAAGCGCTCAAAAAAGAATCTGTTTCCGTACATAAATCAATGGCATTGGACATCATAGAAAAAAGATTGAAAATGATTGAAAATTCAACATCCAAACATTCGGCATTAAAAATTGAGGAAATAAAAGACGAATCAGGAAACATACACGGGACAAAAGTTACTCTTTTGTTGCCTGTTCAATACCTAAAGAAATAAATTGACTGATATGATTAAGGCAGTACTGGTAGATGATGATCTGAATCTGAGAAAGGGCACGAAAGCTCTGATCGAAAAATATGCTCCCGACATTCAAATTATCGGTGAGGCAGAAAATGTTGTCGATGCCATCAATGTCATCAGCAGAAAAATGCCACAAGTCGTTTTCCTTGACATTCAGCTGTCGGAAGGCACTGGTTTTGACATTCTTAAGAAATTGACAGAGCTTCACGGAAGCATATCGTTTCAGGTTGTATTCATTACTGCTTATGAACAATACGCAATCAAGGCGTTCCGGTTTAGTGCGCTTGATTTTCTGCTTAAACCCATTGACCCGGAAGAACTGCAAAATGTGATTGAAAAAATTAAAATTGCCGTTCAGAAAAACCATGATTTTGAACATATAGGGCTCCTTCTGGAAAACATCAGAAAAAAATCAGATAATTTTAAGCGTATTGCTCTTTCAACCTCAGACGGAATCCATTTGTTTGAGATTGGGAAGATCATACGTTGCGAATCTGCGGACAATTACACGAAATTCTTCATGAAAGATGGTAAGTCTATTCTCATTTCCAAAACTTTAAAAGAATATGAGGAATTATTGAGTGAACATGGTTTTGAGCGAATCCACCAGTCACATCTCATAAATCTGGCTTATTTAAAATCATATATCAAGAAAGACGGTGGGTATGTGGTCATGTCAGACAATAGCAATCTGCCTATTTCACAAAGAAAAAAAGAACGTTTACAAGAAATTTTAAAAACTTTATGATAAATTCTAACTAAAACATAAGACTTACAACCTAAATCTTATAGATAAATTTAATATCAATAATATGGAAACAATAAACAACATCCTTTACATGAAAAAAATGTATTACTTAATGTTTCTTTTTTTCACGACGGGAGTATTGCAAGCCCAAACTGTCTTCATAACTGACGCAAATTTCAAGAACCGGTTACTTGAGGCATCACCTTCCAATACCATTGCGAAAGATGCAGACGGGAACAGCATCACGATTGATATAAATGGAGATAGTGAGATTCAGGAGTCTGAAGCTTCAGCCGTTTATGAACTGGATGTACATTCGTCTCAAATTTCGGATTTGAACGGTATTGAGTACTTTGTCAATTTGTCCCGTTTGGATTGTTCGGGAAACAACCTCACAGAGCTTGATCTTTCTTCCAACTATAATCTTGGATACATGTGGGTTATGGACAATCCTGGCCTTAATTATGTCAATGTTAAAAACGGAAGCACTTTTCAGGGAATTGGTGAAACTGACTGGATAAACATCTGGGGCAACCTTCCCAACTATTGTTATGTGTGCGCAGATGATTTTGAAGTGGAACATATTGAATCTTATCTGAATTTTTTCGGAACACAGGGAAAACACGTTTCCCCTTATTGTACATTTTACCCGGGTGGGAATTACAATACCATTACAGGAAAATTTATTTTCGACTCCAATAATGACGGAACCTGTGACAATTTTGACTTACCCCGTTCTTTCCTAAAAATTAATACTGTAGACGGCTTCCACCAAAATACCAGTTTTACCGATGATATGGGAAATTATGTTTTCTATACGCAGGAAGGTGTATTTCAATTATTCCCCCAGACAGAAAACACCGAAGCTTTTACTTTTTCATCTGTAAACAATACTGCAGATTTCCCATTGTCGGATAACCAGATCGAAACCGTAAACTTTTGCATTCTGGCAAATGGCAGTCATCCGGACCTGGAAGTAGCCGTTAGCCCTTTGGTCCCACCAAGACCCGGCCTAAAGTCGACTTATAAAATCGTTTACCGAAATAAAGGGAATCAAACTCTTTCCGGGAATCTGTATTTCCATTATGACGACTCCCGCATGGATTTTGTTTCAAACGAACCTGCCTTAAGCGGACAGACCGAAGGTTTATTGAAATATGATTTTATTAATTTAGCTCCTTTTGAAAAAAGAGAAATTTTTGTTGTATTGAATGTCAACGCTCCAACCGATAATCCGGGGGTGAATATTGGGGATACTCTACCTTTCTCAGTTATGATCAACAATAACAATCAGGCAGATGAAAATCCTGAAGATAATATTCATGAATTTGAGCAGATCGTTGTAGACACGTACAACCCGAACGATATCATTTGTGTTGAGGGAGATGTGATCGGCATGGAAGATGTAGGAAAAGAATTACATTATCTGATAAGATTCAAAAACACAGGGATTTACCCCAGTGAAAATATTGTGATTGCAATGGAAATAGATCCTGAAAAGTATGATCTTTCAAGTGTTAGAGTGCTCGACACTTCACACAGTGCAAGGGCACGGATGACCGACAATAATTTGGAAATTTTCTTTTCCCATGCCAGAATAGAATCCGGGGGGCATGGAAACATCCTTTTAATCATGAAAACCAAAGAAAATCTCTCTGAAGGTGATTTTGTAAAGAGCAGGGCGAACATTTATTTTGACAATAACTATCCGGTCAGGACAAATGAAGCAACAACTTTCATTGAAGGTTTAATGAGGAGCGGGGATACCGGTCTAAATGATTCTGTTTCCATATTCCCCAATCCGGTAACGGACAAGCTTACAATCAGCTCGGAAGATATAATAAAATCCATTGAATTGTTTAACATGAACGGAATGCTTATAAGAACAACACTTATCAACGACAACAAAAACGTTCAGAATCTCCATTCACTCAACAAGGGAATTTATATCCTAAGAATTCATACAGATAAAGGAACTATCGTTCAAAAGATAGTAAAACAATAAGTTCCGCCAACTTTATTAAAATCATAGAGGGGAAATCCTCTATGATTTTTTCTTAAATATTTTCAACCATTTAACTGCCTCCAAGCCTTTCTCATGGGTTTGTCTATTTACCTTACAATATATCTGTGAATAGATAAAAAAAACAATGCAGACTAGGATAGCCCTTTCTGTTTATCTATGGATAAATAGGCAAAAAAAACATTCCGAGGCAAATTCTAATTCAAATCAGCCAAATACTCATTGTCCTGCTTGAAATGTGAATTTTGTAGATAAACTTGTAAATGATTTAATTACAAAAATTATGAGAAACTATTTATTTTATTTAGCATTTATGCTCTTTTTTGCGCATATAAATGCACAAACAGTCGTCTGGTCTGACAATTTTGATGACCAGGACATTTCAGATTGGACCACCTATGACGTAGATGGCGATGGTCATAACTGGGGTGAAGTTTTTCAAGTAGTCGACGGGCTTACAGGTACGCCTGTTTCTACTGTGGCACTTATTTCCCGCTCATGGCAGGTTGTCGCATTGACTCCTAACAATTGGGCCGTATCGCCGGCCATTGATTTAACTGGAATTTCCGGTACAATTACTTTAAAATGGAAAGTTCAGGCAGCAGCATTTGAATGGGATAACGAGCACTATTCTGTGTATGCTGCAACCAGCTCAAATATAGCTGATTTGGGGACATCCTCTGTGACTTTCTCTGAAACTTACGATGATCCGGACGATAACGGGCCTCAGTTAAACAGGGAAATGGATTTAAGCTCTTTTGCAGGTCAAGTAATCTATATTGCATTCAGGCATCATAATGTTACCGATATGGATTGGATATCTATTGATGATGTTGTCGTTGAAGCAGAAACAGGTGGAGATCCTGATCCGGTGGATTATTGCATCCCAGGTGAACCAACATTTAATGATGCAACCGGAATAACAAATGTAACGTTTGAAGATATAGACAATACAACTACAGGAGCTGGCACTTACCAGGATTATACAGCTATGGTAGCCAATGTTGAAGCCGGGGAAACTTACCCGTTGTCTA
>Ga0182743_1000186_pt1 | contig 98310 bp, 84 predicted proteins | sample eDN3rd30CKraftOP_FD_128522 | JGI IMG/M metagenome (GOLD analysis project Ga0182743, IMG submission 128522) | Enriched Organic Plus compost microbial communities from Emeryville, California, USA - eDNA 3rd pass 30_C Kraft OP (version 2) (version 2) ...
GCCGCCGCACCGGATACGGCCGGCCAGGTCGCGGTGCCGGCCTGGACCGGGCCGGTCATGGACGAGGCCGGCGCCCTGACGGCCGATCAGGTCCGCACGCTCACCGCCCAGGTCCAGGCGCTGGAACGGCAGCACGGCTCGCAGCTGTTCGTGCTGCTGGTGCCCACCACCGGCAACGAGTCCATCGAACAGTACGCACGCCGGGTCTTCGACCAGTGGGCCGTGGGGCGCAAGAACATCGACGACGGCGTGCTGCTGCTGGTGGCCGTGCAGGACCGCCGCCTGCGCATCGAGGTCGGCTACGGGCTCGAAGGCGCCGTCACCGACGTGGACGCCGGGCGGATCATCCGCGAGCGGATCACGCCACGCTTCGCAGCGGGCGACCTCTTCGGCGGGGTGGAAGCCGGGGTCTCGGCCCTGACGGGCCTGATCCAGGGCGAACCCCTGCCGCCTCCGGAGTCCACCGACGATGACGAAGGGCTCGACGAACGCGTGATGTTCCTGCCCCTGACGTTCTTCGCCCTGATCATGACGCCGCCCATCGGGGCCCTGTTGCTGGGCGGCTTCGTGTTCGTGCTGACCGAAAGCCTGCTCTGGACCGCCGTCGCGGCACTGGCGGGACTGGCGCTCGGCATCCTGGGCCGAATCCTGCACATCCCCGACAAGCTCGCCCGCGGGCGCGGCGGCCGGGGCGGCGGCCGTGGGGGCGGAGGCGGTTTCGGTGGCGGCTTCGGCGGAGGCGGCGGGTTCGGCGGTGGCGGATTCGGCGGTGGATCCTCGGGTGGCGGAGGCGGCGGCCGGGGCGGCGGCGGGGGCGCATCCGGCAGCTGGTAGCAGGCCGGGCTGCCGGCCATTCATGTCAGGCGCCCGCCCGATCGAAGCGGACGCCGGGACCCCGGCTACAACGCGGCGAACAGCGCCTGTGCCACGGCGCCGACCAGCGCCTCGCGCCGGGCATCGGGCGCGGGCTCCTCGCCGATCATGGACCATTCGGGATGGCCGCGCGCCTCGTCCAGCATGCGCTGCACGTCGGGCGGCAGACGGCGCAACGGCTCGGGCGGCGTGCCGGGTTCCTGACCGGTCCCGGGTACCGCGTCCTCGTCCTCCGGCGAAGGGGCCGGCGCCGGTTCGGCGGGATCCGGCTCGGGCGGCGCCACCTGCGCCAGCAGGTCGCCGTCGATGGGCCGCATGGCCGCGTGCCCCCGGCATTCCAGCGCCCGCACCAGGGCCAGCTGGCGTAACCCCAGCAAGTGCAGCACAGGGTCGTCCACGGTCATTTCCGTATTGCCCGCCAGCCGGCCCACCAGGCGCTTGCCCCACTGGCTGGCCCCCTGCCAGGCGCCGCCGATGGCAGCCCCCAGCAACGCAGCGGCCCCCAGGCTCAGCCCCCCGGTCAGCACATCGATGGTGGCCCCCGCCATGGCACCGGTGGCCATGCCCTTGCCGACCTGGATGCCGAAAGTCCGCAAGGTCTGGGGATTGAACAGGTCCATGCCCCAGCGCTCGCCTTCCAGCGGCAGGGGGTGATGGGGAAAGGTCGCCTTGCTGAAGCGGTAGCGCTTCAGCAGCGCGTGCACGCAGTCCTGTTCGCGGTCGCGGGTGCGCTTGCGCAGCCCCAGGGTGATCGAGGCCATGTCCGTCGGATCCTGGGAACAGGGCAACCGCAGCGCGGCGGCATCCACCAGCAGTTCGGCGATCAGGCGCGTGGCGTCCTGCAGCCGGCGCAGGCGCTGCTGGCCCAGGTCGACGCGCAGGGTCTGCAGGGCGGCCGCATGCTGGTCCAGCATCAGTGCCAGGCGTTCCAGCAGCTGGCCTTCGCCATCCAGGGCGGGCGCCACGGTATCGAAATCCACCGTGGCATGCAGCCCCAGCCGGGCCAGCGCGTCGCGCCAGGCGGTCGTGTCCGCGTGCGCCGTGCGGGTGAAGTTCAGCACCGGCAGGATGGGACGGCCGCAAGCGGCCAGCAGCATCAGTTCGTCGCGATGCTTGGGCAGGACGGGATCGCGGGTATCGATGACGTACAGCGCGGCGTCGGTTTCCAGCACCGTGGCCAGCACCCGGCATTCCTGCTCGAAGCGGCCGGCGGCCTCGGGGCTGTCGAGCAGCTTGCGGATGCGGTCCGGCCCATCGTGCCTTTCCTGAGGCGGAGACAGCTGGTCCAGGTAGTCCAGGACGCCCATGGCGTCTTCCAGGCCCGGCGTGTCGCGCAGCACCAGAATGGCCTGGCCGGTCTCGGTCAGCAACTGGGCGCTCTCGACGTGGCGGGTGGTGCCGGGCCGGTCCGCGACCTCGCCGAAGGATTCGTCGCGCAGCAGCGTGCGCAACAGCGAGGTCTTGCCGGTATTGGTGTGGCCGACGACCGCCAGGTCGATGGGTTTCGGGGCGTCAGTCATGGGGGACACTTCCGATGTGTTCGAGCCAGCCGTCCAGGCTGGAAATCCGGGGAACGGCCTGGTGCGACAGGGCGTCCTGCCAGGCCTGCAGGCGTTCGGGCGTGCCGCCCAGGCACAGGGCGCGCAGATCGGGGCAGGAACGGCGCAATTCGTCCAGCCAGGCGGCGGCGCCGCGGTCGGGCGTCAGGCGCGCGTCGCAGACGAAAAGCAGGTGCGCAGGCGGCGTGCGCAGGAGCGCGCGGATGCGGGCGCGGTCTTCCCGGCTGTCGCAGCGGCCGAAATCCACCACGTCGTCCGGCAGCTGGGCCGGCGGCCAGTCCAGGCCGTGCCCCAGCTCGTAGGCCAGCACCGCGGCCCGTCCGCCGGCAGCCGCCACCGGGGCGGCGGGACCGATTGCGCCGTCGATCGCCGGCGCGGGGCGGTCGATGCCCAGGTTGGCGTGCGTGGGCAGCAGCCGCTCGCGCAAATCCAGCCAGCCCGGCAGGCCGGGGTCCACGGTCAGTCTGGCCAGGCGCCGGCGCAGGTGCAGGATGCAGGCGGCCAATGCCAGCAGCCGCGGCAGCAGGCCCCAGACGAGCACGCATCCGATCAGCCACAGGGACCATTCGGCCTGGACACCGGCGGCCAGCGGCTGCGGGCCCAGGCTGGCGGCGATCAGGGCATCGCTGGGCGCCTCGAAGCCCAGCAGGCCGGGCACGCTGCCCAGTATCCGGGTCATGCCGACGAACACATCCGGCGACAGCAGGGTGGTTTCCCAATGGAACGTATAGTGGCGCGCGCTCAACAGCAGGAGCAGCGTGGCCAGGGCCCCCAGGAAAGCCGCCGTCCAGGCTCCGTGGCTGATCAGGCCGATCGCGGTCTTCCAGGCCCGCGCACGGCCGAGCAGGGACAGGAATGCCTGGGCCGCGAGGGCGGCATCCGGCCCCCGGACCAGGCGCCGGGTCAGCCAGAGCCACAGGCGCGACAGGGCGGTCGAATCGGGCAATCCCGGCAGCCAGCCGGCCAGCCAGATCAGGAAGGTGAGCGCATGCAGCCCCAGCAGTCCCAGCAGCGCCAATGCCAGGTTGACCTGGCTCTGGCCCAGGACGGCGGCGGCCGTGCCGATGCCCGCCAGGCAGGCGCACAGCCAGAGCACCGCCAGCGCCCAGCGGGCGCCGACGGACCATTGGACCAGGCGGTCGTGCAGCTCGCCGTGTTCGGCCAGCCAGGCTGCCCGCGCCAGGATGCGGACCCCCAGGTCGGCGGGCGCGCGCAGGGCGGCCTGGCAGGCGGCGCGGTCTTCCAGTGGCCCCCAGTGCGCCTCTCGCAGACGCACGGCCTCGGCCTGCCAATACTGGAGCAGCGGGCCGGCGGGGTGGGGAGCGGCGGTGGGCGGGCGGTTCCGCATGGGGAAACGGGCGGATGAAAACAAGATGATACCGAGTTTTACCGGAACCGGGCGCACGACCCTAGGCGCCCGCGGGTCCGCGCGCCTTGCGCACGCCGGCAGGCGGCACGCCCATGGCTTCGCGGTACTTGGCCACGGTCCGCCGCGCGATCACGACGTTCCGGTCGGCCAGCATCTGTGCCAGCCGCATGTCGGACAGGGGCTTGCCGGCCGGCTCCGACGCCAGCAGCTCGCGCATCAGCGCCTGCACCGCCAGCGCCGAGGTATCCTCGCCGGAGCGGGTCTGCACCACCGTGCCGAAGAAGAATTTCAGCTCGTGCACGCCCCAGGGCGTCTGCGCATACTTGAGGCGCGTGGCGCGCGAAATCGTGGATTCGTGAAGATCCAGCGCCTGCGCAACTTCCCGCAGGGTAAGCGGCCGCAGCGCCGCGACGCCCGATTCCAGGAACGCCTGCTGGTGCTTCGCGATGTATTCGGCCACGCGCAGGATCGTCTGCCGGCGCTGGTCCAGGTTGTGGATCAGGCTGCGCGCCTGGCGCATCCGGTCCCTCAGGTCGGGAGACATATCCTGGTCCGCCAGGCTGTCCGCCAGTTCAGGATTCAGGCGCACGCGCGGCTCGATGGCAGGATTGAGGCTGACCCGCCAGCCGTCCGCCGCCCGATGGAACAGCACGTCGGGCACGATGTAATGAACGGGATCGGCCTGCCAGGCGCCCGCTGGCCGGGGATCCAGGCGCCGCAGGACCCTGTGGGCGGCGTCCAGCATCGCGCGGTCGCAGCCCAGCGCCTCGCACAGGCGCCCCCATCGTCCGGCACCCAGGTCTTCCAGATGGCCGGTCAGGCGGTGGGCACAGGCCAGCACGTCCGCAGGCCATTCGCCGGCGCGCGCCCGCAACTGCAGCCGCAGGCATTCGGGCAGATCGCGCGCGCCCACCCCCGCGGGATCGAAGGACTGCAGCAGGCGCAACGCCGTGGTCCATTCCTCGTCCTCGACGTCCAGTTCCGGCGGCAGGTCCGCGGACAGCGCGGCCGGATCGAATTCCAGATAGCCACGCTCGTCGAGTTCGCCCATCAGCCGAATCACCAGGAAGCAGTCGCGCTCCGTGGCACGGGTCGCATGCAATTGCTGCAGCAGGTGATCGATCAGGCTGGCAGGCTGGCCCGGTTCGGGCAGGTCGTCGGGCAAGGCGGCGCGCGCGGACTGCGACCACAGGCGGTCCAGCCGCTCGGCCTGGGCCGCCGATTCCGGTTCCGGATCGACAGTCTCGAGCAGCGGATTGTCGGCCAGTGCCTGGGCGATTTCCTGCTCCAGCTCTTGGGACGAGCATTGCAGCAGGGCCAGCGCCTGGCGCAACTGAGGCGTCAGCGTCAGGTGCTGATGCTGGCCCAGTTCCAGGGACGGTTGCGCGCGCATGTTCTATCTAAGGCATGTTCAATCTAAAATACGGCCATGAAACCGGAACGAAACGAATCCTCCAGCCGTCGGGATCATGCCCTGCTGCGCAAGATCCTGCTCAAGCTCACGGCCACGTCCAAGATTCTTGCGTCCGCCCTCGTCGTGGTGGTCGTCCTGCTCTGGTATGACGCGCTGAACCGCCTGCTGGCTTTCGGCAACGGCATCGATTATGCCGGAAACCGCATCGTGGGGGCGGAAGCCACCGCCCTGCTGCAGCGCTACAACCCATACTTCTGGGGCGCGCTGGTCACGCTCGGCTCCCTGCTGCTGGCCTACCTGACCTGGCTGGCGGTGCGCGCGATCCTGGCACGAGCCCGCCTGCGTCCCGTGGACCCCGCCTCGTTCCAGCAACTGGCCAACCAGCTGTCCGGCGCCGCGCTCGATGTCCTGCTGTGGGCCTGGCAGACCCGTGACGAACCTCTGCGCGTGGGCGACCTGCTGCTCACCCGGGACGAGCTCTCCGCCGGCCGCGCCAGCCGCCTGCACCGGGCGGCCGAACAGCTCGCCATCCTGGAAAACGCCCGCCAGCGGCAGTAGGCCGACGAGCGCAGGCCGGGACGGCGGCACCGCCGTCCGCCCGGCTTGCCGTTGCGCAGGCGCCGCACTCCGGGGCGCCTGCGCGGTTCCGGCGCCCGGCCACCCAGGGGACGGCGCATGCGGCGCTTGCCAAGCGGCCGGAATTATGTTTGACTTCCATACATGAACGTCACGCGCACTTCTTTTCACGATGCCCTGCAGCGCCCCGCTGCGGGTTGCGCGCGTCCGTTGCCTCTCCTCTCCCTGTCGGGCCTACTGCTGCTAGCGATCGGTTGCCGGGCCTAGCGCCGCGTGGCAGTTCGGCAGCCTGTTTCGCCACACCCTCGCATTCCCGCGTCCGCGATCCGGGCGCACACGCCCTGACAGGTAATGACATGATCAAGAACCCCGCCGACAAATACATCCCGTTCGCTCCGTTTGCACGCGACTTCGCCGAACGCACCTGGCCCAGCCGCCGCATCGCCACCCCCCCGATCTGGATGAGCACCGACCTGCGCGACGGCAACCAGGCGCTGATCGAACCCATGAGCGTCGAGCGCAAGCTGCGCTTCTTCGAGCAACTGATCAAGATCGGCTTCAAGGAAATCGAGGTTGGTTTCCCGTCCGCATCCCAGACCGACTTCGATTTCGTGCGCAAGCTGGTCGACGAAAACCGCATCCCCGATGACGTCACCATCATCGCCCTGACCCAGGCCCGTGAAGACCTGATCCAGCGCACCGTCGAGGCATGCGCAGGCGCAAGGCACGCCATCGTCCACATGTACAACGCGTGCGCGCCGGCCTTCCGCAAGATCGTCTTCCGCATGAGCCGCGACGAGGTCCGCGCCATCGCCGTCGAAGGCACCAGGATGGTCAAGGCCGAAGTCGCCAAGCACCCCGAAACCCACTGGCGCTACGAATATTCGCCGGAAGTCTTCAGCACGACCGAGCCCGATTTCGCGCTGGAAGTCTGCAACGCCGTGGTCGACACCTGGCAGCCGACCGTCCAGGACAAGATCATCCTGAACCTGCCGGCCACGATCGAGGCCACCACGCCGAACCTGTACGCCGACCAGATCGAATGGATGCACACCCATCTGGCCCAGCGCGACAAGATCGTCCTCAGCGTTCACCCCCACAACGACCGGGGCACGGCCGTGGCCGCCGCCGAATTCGCCGTCATGGCCGGGGCCGACCGCATCGAAGGGTGCCTGTTCGGCAACGGCGAGCGCACCGGCAATGTGGACCTGGTCACCCTGGCGCTGAACCTGTACACCCAGGGCATCCACCCGGGCCTGGATTTCTCCGACATCGACGAAGTCCGCCGCTGCGTGGAATACTGCAACCAGTTGCCCGTGCACCCGCGCCACCCCTACGCCGGCGACCTGGTCTTCACGGCTTTTTCCGGCTCGCACCAGGATGCCATCAAGAAGGGCTTCGCGGTGCAGCAGGCCGACGCGCCGTGGGAAGTACCGTACCTGCCCATCGACCCGGCCGACCTGGGCCGCAGCTACGACGCCGTCATCCGCGTCAACAGCCAGTCCGGCAAGGGCGGCGTGTCCTTCCTGCTCGAACAGGAACACGGCCTGATCCTGCCGCGCCGCCTGCAGATCGAATTCAGCCGCGCCATCCAGCGCGTCACCGACGAGACGGGCCGCGAAGTCACGCCCAAGGACGTGTTCGAGATCTTCTCCAGCGAATACCTGGACCGCGAAGCGCCGATGAAGCTGATCCGGCACCGCATCACCGGCAGCCCCAAGACCACCGGCCAGAAGCAGTTCATGATCGAGGTCGAGCTGGAAATCGACGGCCAGGTCCGCCATCTTTCGGGCCAGGGCGACGGCGCGATCTCGGCCTTTGTGGACGCGCTGGGTATCGAGGCCCGCGTGATGGACTACCAGGAACACGCCATCGGCACCGGCACCGATACCCGTGCGGCGTCCTACATCGAGATGCGCATCCAGGACGCCCCCAGCGGTTACGGCGTCGGCATCCACGAGGACATCGTGACCTCGTCCTTCCTGGCGATCCTGAGCGCCGTCAACCGCCACGCGGCAGCTGGCGGGGACATCCGGCCGCACGCATCGGTCGCGGCCTAGGAAACACAGGGGCGGCCCTGCGAAAAGGGCCGCCCGCCATCAGGAACCACAGCGCCCATCGGGCAGGCGCCGTCCCCGCATCCCGGGGTTCATCCGGCACCACAAGCGCCCGTCTCGTTCAGCCCCGTCCCACAGGACGGGGTTTTTGCTTGCGCAGGAGATGGCGCCGGCCGATCAGTACACGATGGCCAGACCCGGCAGGTCGACCGTCACGCGCGGCTTTTCCAGCGCCTGGACGGCATGGCCGGCGAATTCGTTCGCCAGGTCGGGTTGCGCGGACAGGCGGCTGTAGCCCAGGGCATCGGCCACCCCCAGGATCTTGTCCAGCAGCAGCACCTTGCCGCTGACCCGCAAGGGCTCGCATCCCAGGGATTCCCAGGTCTGTTCGAACCATTCGCGGGCGGCGCGTGCGCGATCCGGGTCTACCGGGGCATCGACAGGCAGTTCCAGCGAGCGGTGGGCATCGAAAATCACGATTACATGACCCTGCATGGGTGCTTCTCCGTGCGAAATGCGTGAATTTACCAGGACGGCGCGGGTTCCCAGGTGACGTCTTCGCCCTTTTCGCGGGCCAGCCGCAGCATGGTCAAGAGCGGCCATGCCCGGCGTCGCATGCCGACCGGCTGGGCGATGGGGTGCTCGACCGTGTCGTCGTGATCGCCGGAGGCGTCGTCGTGGCCGGGATCGGCGGCCACCAGCGCTTCGATGCCCGCGATGGCCGTGTCCAGCTGCGCCCGGGTGATGACGCCGCGTTCCGGCAGGCCGGGCGTGTCGAAGGTCTTGCCGGCGGCCACCAGGATGGGCCGGGCATGCTGGGCGAACATCAGGACTTCCGCCGCAGATTTCGATTGGAACAAAACGAGCATGGTGGATTTCCTGCAATGGACACATCCATACACTACCCGAACTTCAACCCCCTGCCAAGCAGCACAATGGGCGCTCCGACAGCAGGTTCCCCATGCCCGAAACCCTTGTCCGACGCCGCTTTCCGCCCTGGCTCGCCGGCCTGCCGCTGGCGCTCGCCTGCGGGCCGGCGCCCACCCCCGCGCACGCCACCCTGAGCTGTCCCGCGCCGCAGATGCGGGTGCCCTGCGGCGCGGCGTCCGCGCACGGGCCGGCGGCCGAGCCCGCCCCCGATCCGGGCATCGCCAATCCCGTGCACCTGGCCACCGGCGAGAAATTCCTGCGGGAAGCCGACCTGCCCGAACCGCTTCGGGCGGAACACCCGTCCTTCGTCCGCCTGTACCGCTCCGGCTCCGGAGCGGACGGCCCCCTGGGCCCCGGCTGGACCAGCGAATACGACATCCGGTTGCGGGCGCACCCCGGCGGCTGGCGGCTCGAACTGCCCGACGGCCGCAGCGTGCGCTTCAGCGCCCGGGGCCAGGGCGCCTCGCACGCCGATGGCCGCATCCTGTCGCCGGAACCGCCTGCCGCAACCTGGCAGGGCCCCGGCGGCAGGCGGCTGGACTTCGACGCGCAGGGCCGGCTGCAAACGATCGGCACACCCGGCCGGCCCGACATCGTCGTCGAACGCCACACCGGCGGCCCCCTGGACGGCCTGATGCGGACGATCCGGCGCGGCGACCACGCGCTGCGGCTCGGCTACGATGCATCGGGGCCGAACCCCCGCCTGCACACGCTGGACACCCCCCTGGGCGTCTTCCGCTACGAGCATGCCCGTACCGAAGAAGCCGCGGCGCCTGCGCCGGCATCGTCCACTGACACTGTTTCCCCCGGGCATGCACCCGGTCCGGCCCCGATCCTGCTGCGCGCCGTGCAGCGCCCGGACGGCATGCGCCGCCGCTATCACTACGAGCCCGAACGGCAGGCCGGGCACCCCGCCGCCCTGACCGGTGTCACACTCGAAGCGGCCGATGGCCGGCGCTCGCGCGTGCGCAGCTGGATCTACGACACGCGCGGCCGCGTCATCCAGGCGATTCCGGGCCCTCCCGGTACAACGGCCGGGCGCCTGCAACTGCACTATCCGCCCGGCCGGCCGGACAGCGGCCCGACCCGGGTGGCATCGGCCCACGGCTGGGCGGAAGTGCGCCATGCCCTGCAAGGCGGCAGGCTCGTGCCACGCTCGATGCGCACGTCTGCCTGCGCGGCCTGCCCGGAAACCGTCCTGGGCATCGACCACGACGCCCGGGGCCGGCTGGCCGCCATCGGCGGGCTGCGCATCCGGCACACGCCGGACGACCGGATCCGGGCACTGGCCGAGGCGCACGGCGGCTGGCCCGGACTGCGCCTGGACTATGCCCCCGAAGGCCGGCTGGTGCGTTGGTCCAGCCGGCTGACGGGCACGACCCGGCTTGCCTATGATCCGCAGGGCCGGCTGTCCGGCCAGGAACGGGCCGGCGGCAGGCGCACGGACATCCGCCGCGATGCCATCGGCCGCCCCGTGCGGCTGCTGCATGCGGCGCCCGGACTGCCGACGCTGGAGGTCGGCCTGCGCTGGCGGGGCGACCGGCCGATCCGCCTGTCGCACCCCGAGGAAACCGAATACCTGCAGCACGATACGCACGGCCGGGTGACGGCGCGCGCCGTCCATCGACCCCGTCCCGGCGGAGATGTGGCCTACCGGGAACGCTTCGCCTACGACGAGCGGGGGCGCCTGGCGCGCCACGACCTGCCCGAAGGCGGGGCGCTGCGCTATGCCTGGTCCGGAACGGGCCGCCTGCACCGCCTGGACTGGGAAGCCGCCGACGGCACGCTCCATACCGTCATCGAATCCATCCCGGGCCTCGCCGGCTACCGCTACGGCAACGGGCTGTGGCTGCGCACGGCCGCCGGGCCGGGCGGGCAGGCCGAAACTCTGGTCGTGTCCGACGGGCCGCGCATCATGTGGGGCGAGCGAAGGCGCCACGACGCACGCGGCCGGGTCGTGCGCCTGAGCACGTTCCTGGCGCCCGGTCCGGCAGAAACGCCCGGCGCGATGCCCGCGGCCGCCGGAAGCTCGCCGCCCCCGGCGGCCGCGGCTTCGCCGCCCGCCAGCCACTGGCACCACCTGCTCCTGGCCTACGACGACCGGGACCGGCTGGCCGGCATCCAGGACGCGGCCACCCGGACCTGGCTGGCCTGGGGCGAGGACGGCCGCCTGGCGGCCCGACTCGACCGGCACACCTTTGCACCGGATGCCACGCGCAGGGGCGGCACGCCGGCTGCGCCGCACGACGCGCCCCGGCCCGCGCCAGCACCGTCCCTGCCCGGAGACCAGCCCTTCACGCCACCGATCACCCGCGATGCCGGCGGGCTGCCCCTGGCGGTCGGCGGCCGCGGCGTGCGCTACCAGGCCCAGGGCAGGCCTGCCGAAGTGCGGGAAGCCGGCCGGGTCCTGGCCCGCTACGCCCACAATGCCCGGGGCCAGCGGATCCGCGCCATCCTGGATGGCCAGGAAACCGAACGCTACTACCTGGACAACCGCCTGGCGGCCATCTGGCGGCGGCCGGCCCCGCATCCGGGGCACCCACAGGCCTTCGGCATCACCCAGCGCTACCTGTACGCCGGCGAAGTCCCCGTCGGCCTGCTGCACACGGAAGCCGATGGCCGCACCCGCCTGTATTACCTGCACGCCGACCTGCTGGGCGCTCCCGTCCTGGCCACCGACGCGGACCGCGCCGTGCGTTGGGCGGCCCGCTACGATGCGCTGGGCCGCGCGACCCGCCTGCGCGGCGACCTGGACCTGCCCCTGCGGCGGCCGGGCCAGGACGAAGACCCGGCGACAGGCTGGCACGACAATGTCTTTCGCACCTTCCTGCCGGAACGCGGCCATTACCTGGAACCCGACCCCCTGGGGCCGCTGCCCGGCCAGCAGGCCCTGGGATACGCCGCCCAGCAGCCCCTGCGCCACGCCGACCCCCTGGGCCTGATCCTGCTGGCCTTCGACGGCACGCGCTACGGGCCGCGCAACCAGGGCAACGTCTGGAAGCTCGCGCAATCCTACGAAGACGGCCCGGCCTACTATCACGCCGGACCGGGCAACGCCTACTACACCGACTGGGACGCCATCACCGCCGCCGGCAGCCGCCAGATCCTGCAGAATCAGTGGCAGTCCCTGCTGAACGCCCTGGACCGGGCCCAGGGCGCCGCCGCGCCGGTGCCCATCGACATCCTGGGCTATTCGCGCGGGGCGGCCCTGGCTCGCGACTTCGCCAACCGCATCGCACGGCACACCCGCGACGGCTGGTTCTCCTACGACGACCCGTTGCGGGGCAGCATCGGCCTGTGCGTCGACCTGCGCTTCCTGGGCCTGTTCGATACCGTGGCGCAATTCGGGCTGCTGGGCGCCGCCAATGCCGGTTTCGATCTGGGCATCGCCGGCGCCTGGCATTGGGTGGCCCACGCAGTGGCGCTGCACGAACTGCGGGCACTGTTTCCCCTGGTCTCGGCGGCCGGCGACACCGGCAACACGGTCGAGGCGCCCTTCATTGGCGCCCACGCCGACATCGGCGGCGGCCTGCTGCTGGATGAGCGGATGCAGCCCATTCCCGACGGCGACCTGTCGGACGTCGCCCTGAACTGGATGCGCTGGCAGGCCCTGGCCGCCCTGGTGCCCCTGGCAGAGCTGGCGCCGGCAGACCGGACGGTGTCGCGCCCGCTGCTGCACGACGAGCGTACCCCCGCCTTGCGCGGCCTGCCGCCGGGCGACCGGGCGCTGCAGGACGCCACGGCGCGAACGATCGGGCTCCAGGGCGCCGACGCGCGCCTGGGCGACGAACAGCGGCGCATCGTCGAGGCATTCATCCGCCGGGCGGACGGCACGGGCGGGGATCCGGCGTCCGTGGCCGGCCACGTGGACATGGCCACCTATGGCGCCTGGCTGGAGACGGCGCTGGGCCTGCCCGGAATGGCGCCGCCGGCACGGCGGCCCTGAAATCGGGCTATCATTTCGGGATACCCTCAGATACGGACACCATGCTACCAGAGCAACACACCCGGCTCACCGCCATCCTCCGCTCCGTCCTGGACTCCCTGATACCCGGCCAGGTGCCGGACGTCACCCTCGAACGCCCCAAGATCGCCGCTCACGGCGACGTGGCCAGCAACGTCGCCATGCAGGCTGCCCGCGCGGCTCGCCGCAACCCGCGCGAACTCGCCCAGGCCGTCGTGGAAGGCGTCCTGGCCCACCCGGACGCAGCCGGCCTGATCGATTCGGCCGAAGTCGCAGGACCGGGCTTCATCAATTTCCGCCTGTCGGCCGCCGCCCATCAGGCCGTCCTGGACGCCATCCAGGCCCAGGGCGAGCATTACGGCCACCGCCCCGCCACCGACGAGCGCGTGCTGGTGGAATTCGTCTCCGCCAACCCGACCGGCCCGCTGCACGTGGGGCATGCCCGCCAGGCCGCCCTCGGCGACTCCATCTGCCGCCTGTTCGCCACCCAGGGCGCCCAGGTCTCGCGCGAGTTCTACTACAACGACGCCGGCAACCAGATCCACAACCTGGCGATCAGCGTCCAGGCGCGGGCGCGCGGCATCGAGCCCGACGACCCGGCCTTCCCCGCCGACGGCTACCGGGGCGAATACATCCAGGACATCGCGCGCGACTATCTGGCCCGCGCCACCGTCCAGGCCAGCGACGGCGAGCCCGTCCAGGCATCGGGCGACCTCGACGACCTGGACGCCATCCGGCGCTTCTCCGTGGCCTATCTGCGCCGCGAGCAGGATCTGGACCTGCAGGCCTTCGACCTGCGCTTCGACAACTACTACCTGGAAAGCTCGCTCTACACCAGTGGCCGCGTCGAGCGCACCGTCCAGGCCCTGATAGACGCCGGCCACACCTACGAGCAGGACGGCGCGCTGTGGCTGCGCACGACCGAACTGGGCACTGGCGACGACAAGGACCGCGTCATGCGCAAGTCCGAGGGCGGTTACACCTACTTCGTGCCGGACGTGGCCTACCACGTGGCCAAGTGGGAACGCGGCTTTCACCATGCCATCAACATCCAGGGCACCGACCACCACGGCACCATCGCCCGCGTGCGCGCCGGCCTGCAGGGCCTGGGCCTGGGCATCCCGGCCGACTACCCGGCCTACGTGCTGCACAAGATGGTGCGCGTCATGCGCGACGGCACCGAGGTCAAGATCTCCAAGCGCGCAGGCAGCTACGTCACCCTGCGCGACCTGATCGACTGGGTCGGGCGCGATGCGGTGCGCTTCTTCCTGGCCCAGCGTCGCGCCGATTCCGAATTCGTCTTCGACATCGACCTGGCCCTGTCGCACAGCGAAGAAAACCCGGTCTACTACATCCAGTACGCGCACGCCCGCATCCATTCGCTGCTGCGCCAGCACGACGCCAGCGGCCAGGGCGCCGCAGCCGATCCGTCCCTGCTGACGGCACCCACGGAAATCGCGCTGCTCAAGCGCCTGGCCGAATATCCCGGCGTGCTGACCCAGGCTGCCCGCGAACTGGCCCCGCACCAGCTGGCGTTCTGGCTGCGCGACTGCGCCGCCGACTTCCACGCCTGGTACAACGCCGAACGCATCCTGGTGGACGACCCCGCGCTGGGCGCCGCCCGCCTGCGCCTGGCCCGCGCCACCGCCCAGGTGATCGCCAACGGCCTGGGCCTCCTGGGGGTCAGCGCCCCCGAGCGCATGTAACGCCATGGCTGCGCGCAAGAAATCCTCGCGGTCCGGCGGCGCCTGGTTCGGCCTGGTCCTGGGCATGGTGCTCGGCGTGGCCGCGGCCGTGGCCGTGGCGCTGTTCGTCACCAAGGCGCCCATGCCCTTCAAGGACAAGGCCAGCCGCGACGCCCCCACCACCCTGCTGCCGGACGTGAAGAATGCGCCGGACCCGAACATCGCCCTGTACGGCAAGGACGGTCCGGCCGGCACCCGCTCGACCTCGCAGGGCGGCAGCGCCATCAATCCGCCCGCTCCGGCGCCGGAACCCGGCGCTCCGCCGGAAAACCCCCTGTCCGACGCCATCGGCCAGATCATCGCCGGGCTCGACAAGCCAGACGCCAAACCTGCGCCGGGCCAGACCCAGGCCGCCGCGCAAACGGGCCAGCCGATTCCGCCGCCTCCGCCCCCGCCGCCCGCAGCCCGGCCGGCGCCCGGCACGCAAACCACCTATTACCTGCAGACCGGCGCCTTCCGCTCGGAAAAGGAAGCCCAGGCCATGCTGGCCCGGGTCGTCCTGCTGGGCCTGCCGGTGCGCATCGAGACCGGCGAATCCAACGGCGCCCCCATCAACCGCGTGCGCGTCGGCCCCTTCAAGGGCATCGACGAAATGAATCGCGCCCGGACCCGCCTGGGCGACGACAAGATCGAATCGACGGTCGTACGCCCCTGAACCGACGTACCAAGGAGCACCCATGAAGAACGCCCTGTTTTCCCGTCTGCTGTCGGGCCTGGTCCTGGGCCTGGCCGCGCTGGCCATGGCGCCCGCACAGGCGGCGCCCTACGACACGCTGGATCCGGTCCAGCCGTCCGACACTCCGGGCAAGGTCGAGGTGCTGGAATTCTTCTTCTACACCTGCCCGCACTGCAACGCCATCGAGCCCCTGGTCGAAAAATGGCGCAAGACCCTGCCCGACGGGGTGGTCTTCAAGAGCGTTCCGGTCGCTTTCAACGCCAGCATGCGCGACATGCAGCGGCTGTACTACACACTGGAAGCGCTGGACCGCCTGGATCTGCATCCGCAAGTCTTCAAGGCCATCCATGAAGAGCACAAGGACCTGACCCAGGCCAAGGAAATCATCGACTGGGCCGTAGCCCAGGGCCTGGATCGCCAGGCCTTCACCGACGCGTTCAACTCATTCGGCGTGCAGACCAAGATCTCGCGCGCGGACGAACTGACCAAGTCCTACCACGTGGAAGGCACGCCGACACTCGCCATCGGCGGCCGCTACCTGACCTCGCCCGCGCAGACCGGCACCTACCAGGGCGCCGTCGACGAGGCCGACAAGCTGGTCAAGCAGCTGCTGGCCCAGTAGCAATGCCGGCCGCGCCGGCGGCCTCACTGCTGCGCTTCGCGGCCAAGCAGCCGGCGCCAGACCCAGGCCAGGCCCGACAGGCGGTTGCCGGGCGCAGGAATGCGCGTGATCTCGGGGGCGGCAAGCCAGCGACCTTCCGCATCCTGGCCGGCGATGTCATAGCGGAAGAAATAGTCCGGCTCCAGGCCCATCCGCAGATCCGACAGGATCAGCCGCCGCGCGCCATCGCCGCGCTGCCGTGCCTGCACGCCGACGAAGCCGTGCGTGAACCACAGCAGGCGCCGCAGCTGCGGCGTGGCCGCCAGCTGCGCCAATGCCCGGGTGTCGCTGGGCCGGAAGATGAACCGCATGCGCCCGCGATCGGCAATCAGCGAACGGTCTCCGATCCAATAGCCATCGGGCGCCATCACGATCACGCGCCACAACAGCGTATTGAAGGGCAGCGGTGTGGAAAAGCGGGGAGCATCCTGCAATCCCATGGTGGCCAGGCTTTGCGCGGCAATACGGTCCACCGTGCATTTGGCCGCCATGCTCCAGGCCAGATAAAGCGAGCTGAGTGACAGGCCGATGACCAGCCACCGGTGCGCCGACCGGCTGCGCCGCACGGCACCCGGACCGGCCCCGGCCCCGGCCCTGCCGGGGGACAGCCACCAGGCCAGGATCACGCCGAACAGCAGCGGCAGCGTGTAGGCGGGATCGATGATGAAGATCGACGACCACATCACGGGCGGCATCTGCAGGGGCCACAGCAGCTGGGTTCCATAGACCGTGAAGGCATCGAGCAGCGGATGCGTCAGCAGGGCCAGCCAGATCGCCCACAACCAGCGCCGCGGTGATTCGCCGACCAGGGCGCTCCTGCGCTTCAGCCACAGCCACAGCAGCCATCCGGCCACCGCCAGCACCGGCAACGAGTGCGAGGGGCCGCGATGCCACGTCACCTGGGTGACGACATCGCTGCCCGCCAGGCCGAACCAGAACACGTCCAGGTCCGGCAACGTGCCCAGGATGCCCCCGGCGACCAGCGCGACGCGCCGGTGCCTTTCGGGCACCACCAGTGCGGCCACGCTGCTGCCCAGGACGACCTGCGTCAGGGAATCCATGCCTTGCTCCGCCCCGATCCGCGCCACGGCGCACCCGCGGGCCCCGGCAGTGGTGGGGGACCCGGCCGGTGCGTCACGCGCGCGCCGCCGCGAATGCCTGAGCCAGGTCCGCGATCAGGTCGGCGGGGTCTTCCAGGCCGATGTGCAGGCGCAGCACCGTGCCGGCCTGCATGCGGGCGTCGGCCATTTCCGCCCAATAGCCGTGCGAGGCCAGGGCGCCGGGCTCGACCTGCGTGACCAGGCTTTCGTATCCGCCCCATGAATAGCCGATCCCGAACAGCCGCAGGCTGTCGATCAGGCGGCGCACCTGGGCCTCTGTGAAATCCACGGCCACGGCCAGCAGGCCGTTGGCGCCCGTCGCGTCGCGCCGCCACAGGGCGTGGCCGGCGTCGTCGGGCCACGCGGGAAAGAAGATCCGCGACACCTGCGGCTGGGCGTCGAGCCAGCGGCAGACTGCCATCGCATTTTCGGCGCAGGCGCGCAGGCGCACCCCCAGCGTGCGTGCCCCGCGCAGGGCCAGCCAGGCGTCGTCGGCGCTGACAGTGCTGCCCAGGGCATAGTGGGTTTCGTGCAGCTTGCCGACCAATGCCGGATCGCGCGCCACGGCCGCGCCCAGCATCAGGTCGGAATGCCCGCCGACGTACTTGGTGGCCGCGACCACCGAGACGTCGGCCCCCAGGGCCAGCGGACGGTAGATGTAGCCCGAGCCCCAGGTGTTGTCGGCCACCACGGTCAGGCCGCGCTCGTGCGCCCAGCGCGCCAGGGCCGGCAAGTCCAGCATTTCCATCAGCAGCGAACCCGGGGATTCCAGGTAGAGCACCCGCGTTTCGGGGCGCAGGGCCGCCTGCAGCGCGGCCAGATTGCCGCGCACGAAATCCATGGATACCCCCATGCGCGACAGGACGGTCTTGTGCAGGTAGCGCACCGGCCCGTAGACGCAGTCCACGACCAGGGCATGATCGCCCTGCCCCAGCAAGGCCATGAGCGCCATGCTGATGGCCGCCATGCCCGAAGGCGCGAGGAACGCCCGCTCGCCGCCTTCCAGACGGCACAGCAGGGTTTCCAGGGCTTCGTGGGTCTGCAGCCCGACCCGGCCGTAGGTGGGCACGCGCTCGCCGCGCTGCTTGGCGGCCTGGGCCCGGTCCAGGACATCCATGGAGGCGAAGCGCACCGTGCTGGTCCGGTACGAGGGTAGCGCCACCGGCCCGGAGCCGGTGACGGGGTCCAGGGGAGCCTGGCCGGTATGCTGCAGCAGGGTGTCGATGCGATCGGGATCGTGCGTTGCCATGATGGTTGTCATTGAGGTCGGATGCTCTGGAACCGGTACACCCCGTCCTCGCCGAGGATGCGCCGCAGGGATCCCTGGAAGTATAGGGCGTGCAGGTGGGCGATGGCTTCGCCCATGGCAAAGGACAGCTGGTGCATGTCGAGCTTGCGATGGAACAGCACCGGCAGCAGGTCGTAGGCGCTGCCGGGCTGCTCGCAGGCGGCCAGGACTTCGGCCAGGCGCTCGGCGTGGTGCGTCCGCTGCTGGGCGATGCGCCGGTGCAGGCCCCGGAAGGGCCGGCCGTGCGACGGCAGCACCAGGGCGTCTTCCGGCAGGCGCTCGTAGGCGACCAGCGAATCCAGGTACAGGCGCAGGGGGTCGGACTCGGGCTCCAGGTCGAACACGCTGACGTTGGTGGAAATGCGCGGCAGCACCATGTCGCCCGAGATCAGCGTGCCCAGGTCGGGACACCACAGCGAGACATGCTCGGGCGCATGGCCGTGGCCCACGATGACCTGCCAGCCGCGCCCGCCGATGGACACTTCCTGGCCATGCATCAGGCGGTGGAAACGGGGCGGCATGTCGGGCACCAGGCGGGTGTAGTAGTCGTGACGGGCGCGGATCATGTCCAGCGCCTGCGGATCGACCAGCCCGTGACGGGCGAAATGCCGCGCCGCGCCCTCGCCGGACGGGCCGCTGCCTTCGACCGACGAATCCGCCACCGACGACCCCGCCCACAGCCGGGCCACTGCGTAGTCCGTCATGGACATCCACAGCGGAGCCTGCCAGCGCGCGCACAGCCAATGCGCCAGCCCGACATGGTCCGGATGCATGTGGGTGACCAGCACGCGCAACACCGGCAGCCCATCCAGCGCCTGCTCGAACACGGCTTCCCAGCAGTCGCGCACTTCGGTCCGGTCGATGCCGCAATCGACCACCGTCCAGCCCTCGCGGTCGCCGATGCGGTCACGCAGCAGCCAGAGGTTGATGTGATCCAGGGCGAAGGGCAGCGGCATGCGGATCCAGCGCACGTCCGCCGCCACTTCCAGCGCACGGCCGGGCCCGGGCAGGGTATCGCCCCAGGGATAGTCCAGTTCGTTTTCCAGCGGATTCATGCCGTGTCTCCATGACGGTTCGGGTTTTCTCTCATCATTATGTCAGAATTCCTTCTTTACGTTGACGTAAACGTAATACATAATAGGCACCGGTTCCACCCCTCGTTCCGCATCACGACCGCCCCATGAGCCAAGCCACCTGGACAATTTCCGAGCTTGCCCGCGAATTCGGCGTCACGCCGCGCACGATCCGTTTCTACGAGGATCAGGGCATCGTCAGCCCGGCGCGCGAAGGCCGCAATCGCGTCTACGCGCCGCGCGACCGCACGCGGCTCAAGCTCGCCCTGCGCGGACGGCGCCTGGGGCTGCAGTTGTCCGAAATCGTCACGCTGATCAACCTGTACGACCAGGGTGGCGCCAGCAGCGAGGCGCAGTTGCGGCACTACGCCGAAGTCCTCGCCAGCCACCGCGCAAAGCTCGAACAGCAGCGGCGCGACCTGGACGAAACCCTGAAAGAAATCCGCCACCAGCAGGCCGAGTGCGAGGCGCTGCTGCTGGCCCGTCATTCCTAGGAGACTGCCATGAACCTGCCCGGCCTGAACTTCGACCTCGGCTCCGACCTCGACATGCTGCGCGAGGCCGTCCGCGACTTCGCCCAAGCCGAAATCGCCCCGCGCGCGGCCGCGGCCGACCGCGACGACCAGTTCCCCATGGACCTGTGGCGCAAGTTCGGCGACCTGGGGCTGCTGGGCGTCACGGTATCGGACGCCTATGGCGGCGCCAACCTGGGCTACCTGGCGCACATGATCGCCATGGAAGAAATCTCGCGCGCCAGCGCATCGATCGCGCTGTCCTACGGCGCCCATTCCAACCTGTGCGTCAACCAGATCCACCGCAACGGCACGGAAGCCCAGAAGCGCAAGTACCTGCCGGGCCTGATATCCGGCGAACAGATCGGCGCGCTGGCCATGAGCGAGCCGGGCGCGGGCTCCGATGTCGTCAGCATGCGGCTGCGCGCCGAGAAGCGCGGCGACCGCTACGTGCTGAACGGCACCAAGATGTGGATCACCAACGGCCCCGACGCCGACACCCTGGTGGTCTACGCCAAGACCACCCCCGAGGCGCACCAGCGCGGCATCACCGCCTTCATCGTCGAAAAGACCTTCCCCGGCTTTTCCGTGGCGCAGAAGCTCGACAAGCTGGGCATGCGCGGTTCACACACGGGCGAGCTGGTGTTCCAGGACTGCGAGGTGCCCGCCGAGAACGTGCTGGGCCAGGTCGACGGCGGGGTCAAGGTGCTGATGAGCGGCCTGGACTACGAGCGCGCCGTGCTCGCGGCCGGGCCCCTGGGCATCATGCAGGCGGTCATGGACGTGGTCGTGCCCTACGTGCACGAACGCAAGCAGTTCGGCCAGGCCATCGGCGAATTCCAGCTGATCCAGGGCAAGCTGGCCGACCTGTACACCACCCTGCAGGCCTGCCGCGCCTTCTGCTACACGGTCGGCAAGAACCTGGACAACCTGGGCGCTGAGCACGTGCGCCAGGTGCGCAAGGACTGCGCCGGCGTCATTCTGTACTGCGCCGAAAAAGCCACCTGGATGGCGGGCGAGGGCATCCAGATCCTGGGCGGCAACGGCTACATCAACGACTACCCCACCGGCCGCCTGTGGCGAGACGCCAAGCTCTACGAGATCGGCGCCGGCACCAGCGAGATCCGCCGCATGCTGATCGGCCGCGAGCTCTTCGGCGAAACCGCCTGAACAGCGCCATGGACGAGACTGGCGACCACCGCCGCATCGAGCCCGTCGCGACCCGGGGCCAGCCCCCGGAGGCCGTGGCGCGCATGATCCTGGCCGGGTTCGATCGTCACTATTCGCTGTTCCGCTACAGCGCGCAGCGGGCCAAGGCCCTGTTCGAATCGGGCGACTGGCACGGCATCCAGCAGCTCTCGCGCGAGCGCATCGAATACTACGACACGCGCGTGCGGGAATGCGCGACCGCCCTGGGCCAGGCGCTGCGCGGCACCGCCCGCGCCCATACCGCGCCGGACACGGCCCTGACCGACGAGCAGGTCGAATTCTGGCAGGCGGTCAAGAGCAGCTACATCGCGCTGCTGGCCGGGCACCGCCAGCCCGAGTGCGCGGAGACCTTCTTCAATTCGGTGTCCTGCCGCATCCTGCACCGCAGCTACTTCAACAACGACTTCCTGTTCGTGCGCCCGGCGGTGGCGACCGACTACATCGACGGCGCGCACCCGTCCTATCGGGCCTACTACCCGCTGACCGAAGGCCTGCTGCCCAGCCTGACCCGCATGGCCGCCGACTTCGGCCTGGCTGCCCCCTACCACGACCTGCCGGCGGATGTGCGGCGCATGGCGCGGATGGGCCTGCGCCACCTGCGCCGCACACTGCCGCGCGGCCTGGGCAAGCGGCTGGCGCCCGACTGCCAGATCCAGGTGCTCAACACCCTGTTCTTCCGCAACAAGGGGGCCTACATCGTGGGTCGCCTGATCAACCAGACCGCCATCCACCCGTTTGCCGTGGCGCTGCTGCACACACCATCGGGCCACATCCAGTTCGACGCCCTGCTGCACACCAGCGACGACCTGAGCACGCTGTTCAGCTTCACGCGCGCCTATTTCCTGGTCGACATGGAAGCCTCGGCGGCCTACGTCGATTTCCTGTCGTCGCTGTTCCCGCGCAAGCCCAAGGCCGAGATCTACACCACCATCGGCCTGCAGAAACAGGGCAAGACCCTGTTCTACCGCGACTTCCTGCACCATCTGTCGCATTCGCGGGATCTCTTCGATTATGCGCCGGGCATCCAGGGCATGGTCATGACGGTGTTCACGCTGCCGTCCTACCCCTACGTGTTCAAGCTGATCCGCGACCGCATCGCGAAGGACGGCATGGACGAGGCCACGGTCCGGCGCAAATACCAGATGGTGAAGAAGCACGACCGCGTCGGACGCATGGCCGACACCTGGGAATATTCGCAGGTCGCCCTGCCGCGCAACCGGTTCTCGCCCCGCCTGCTGGAAGGACTGCGCCGCGAAGTCCCCAGCCTCCTCGAAGAGACCGACGACCTGGTGGTGCTGCGCCACGTCTACATCGAACGCCGCATGACGCCGCTGAACATCTACCTGGCCAGCGCCTCGGACGCGGCACTCGAGGCCGCCGTCCAGCAATACGGGCAGGCCATCCGCGAACTGGCCGCCGCCAACATCTTCCCGGGCGACATGCTGTACAAGAACTTCGGCGTCACCCGCCTGGGCCGCGTGGTCTTCTACGACTACGACGAAATCCAGCGCATGACGGAAATGCAGTTCCGCCGCATTCCGCCCGCGCCCAACGAAGAAGCCGAGTTGTCCGGCGAGCCCTGGTACCCGGTGGGCGCCAACGACGTGTTCCCCGAAGAATTCGAGCGATTCCTGCTGGGCGACCCCCGGGTGCGCGCCGCCTTCCTCAAATACCACGCGCCGCTTTTGGATGCACAATGGTGGCAGGACTGCCGCGCCCGCGCCGCCCAGGGCCGCATCGAAGACATCTTCCCCTACGACCAATCGCGCAGGCTGCAGCCGCCGGACGGCCATTCACGGCCCGCCCACAGCGCATCCCGGGACACCCCCTGAAATAGGAGCAACACCATGTCCGAATCCATCGTCATCGTATCCGCCGCCCGCACCCCCATGGGAAGCATGATGGGCAGCCTGTCCGGCCTGGCCGCGCACGAGCTGGGCGCCATCGCGATCCGCGCAGCAGTCGAGCGCGCCGGCATCGCGGGCGACGCCATCCAGGAAGTCATCATGGGCAACGTGCTGCAGGCCGGCCAGGGCCAGGCGCCGGCCCGCCAGGCCGCGCTGGGCGCGGGCCTGCCCAAGGGCGTCGCCTGCAGCACCCTGCACAAGGTCTGCGGCTCGGGCCTGAAGGCCGTGATGCTGGCCCATGACATCATCAAGGCCGAATCGGCCGAAGTCGTGGTGGCCGGCGGCCAGGAAAGCATGAGCAACGCGCCCTACCTGCTGCTGCGCGGCCGCCAGGGCTACCGCTACGGCCATTCCACGGTCTACGATCACATGGCGCTGGACGGCCTGGAAGACGCCTACCAGCGCGGCACGGCCATGGGCGTGTTCGCCGAAGACTGCGCCTCGAAATACAGCTTCACCCGCGAGCAGCAGGACGCCTTCTCCCTGGAATCGCTGCGCCGCGCCCGCCAGGCCACCGAAGACGGCAGCTTCAAGTGGGAAATCGCGCCGGTCACGGTCAAGGGCCGCAAGGGCGACACGGTGATCGACACCGACGAGTCGCCCACCAAGGCCATGCCGGAAAAGATCCCGACGCTCAAGCCCGCCTTCAAGAAGGACGGCACGATCACGGCGGCCAACGCTTCCTCGATCTCCGACGGCGCTGCCGCCCTGGTGGTCATGACGGCCTCCAGGGCCCAGGCGCTCGGCGCCCGGCCGCTCGCGCGCATCGTCGCGCATTCCCAGCATGCGCAGGAACCGCAATGGTTCACCACGGCCCCGGTCGGCGCCATCCAGAAACTGCTGGACAAGACCGGCTGGAAGGCCGGCGACGTCGACCTGTACGAAATCAACGAAGCCTTCGCCGTGGTCACCATGGCGGCCATGGCCGACCTGAACCTGCCGCATGACAAGGTCAACCTGCACGGCGGCGCCACGGCCCTGGGCCACCCCATCGGCGCTTCCGGAGCGCGCCTGCTGACCACGCTGATCGGCGCCTTGCGCAAGACCGGCGGCAAGCGCGGCATCGCTTCGCTGTGCATCGGCGGCGGCGAAGCCGTGGCCCTGGCCATCGAAATGCTGTAAGCATCCCGCAGCCCGCAGGGGCCGGCCGTCGCAAGCGGCCGGCCCGCTCTTTCCAGGAACAGGAACCGACATGCCGGTCATCGAGTCCCGCATCAACCCACGATCCCAGGAATTCCAGGACAACGCGCGCGTCATGCGCACGCTGGTCGACGATCTGCGCGAGCGCATCGCCCGCACGGCGCAGGGCGGCGGCGAAACGGCCCGCGCCAGGCACCTGGCGCGCGGCAAGCTGCTGCCCCGCGAACGGGTCGAGCGCCTGCTCGATCCCGGCACGCCATTCCTGGAACTGTCGCCGCTGGCTGCGCTCGACGTCTACGACAACGCATCTCCCGGCGCCGGCCTGATCACCGGCATCGGCCGGGTCGGCGGCACCGAATGCGTGATCGTCTGCAACGACGCCACGGTCAAGGGCGGCACCTACTACCCGCTGACGGTCAAGAAACACCTGCGCGCCCAGGAAATCGCCCAGCAGAACCACCTGCCCTGCATCTACCTGGTCGACTCGGGCGGCGCCAACCTGCCCAACCAGGACGAGGTCTTTCCCGACCGCGACCACTTCGGGCGCATCTTCTACAACCAGGCCGTCATGTCCTCGATGGGCATCGCCCAGCTGGCCGTGGTGATGGGCTCCTGCACCGCCGGGGGCGCCTACGTGCCCGCCATGAGCGACGAGTCCATCATCGTGCGCAACCAGGGCACGATCTTCCTGGGGGGCCCGCCGCTGGTCAAGGCCGCCACGGGCGAGGAAGTCTCGGCCGAGGACCTGGGCGGCGGCGACGTACATACCCGCCTGTCGGGCGTGGCCGACCACCTGGCCGAGAACGACACGCATGCGCTGCGCCTGGCGCGCGACGCGGTGGCCCGGCTGAACCGCCCGGCGCCGCCCGCGCCCGGCCCCTGGGCCGAACCCCTGTACGATCCTGCCGAGCTGGATGGCATCATCCCCCAGGACACGCGCAAGCCCTACGACGTGCGCGAAGTCATCGCCCGCATCGTGGACGGTTCCGACTTCGAGGAATTCAAGGCGCGCTTCGGCACCACCCTGGTCACGGGCTTCGCACGCATCTACGGCATGCCGGTGGGCATCATCGCCAACAACGGCATCCTGTTCTCCGAGGCGGCCCAGAAAGGCACGCACTTCATCGAACTCTGCTGCCAGCGCAACATTCCCCTGATCTTCCTGCAGAACATCAGCGGCTTCATGGTGGGCCGCAAGTACGAAAACGAGGGCATCGCCCGCCACGGCGCGAAGATGGTCACGGCAGTGTCCACCGCATCGGTACCGAAATTCACGGTGCTGATCGGCGGCTCCTTCGGCGCCGGAAACTACGGCATGTGCGGCCGCGCCTTCGGCCCGCGCCTGCTGTTCCTGTGGCCCAACGCGCGCATCTCGGTCATGGGCGGCGAACAGGCCGCCAGCGTCCTGGCCACGGTGCGGCGCGACAGCATCGAGCGCAAGGGCGGCGCCTGGTCCGCCGCCGAGGAAGAAGCCTTCAAGGAACCCATCCGCGCCCAGTACGAGCGCGAAGGCCATCCCTACTATTCCACTGCGCGGCTGTGGGACGATGGCATCATCGCCCCCGCCGACACCCGCCGCGTGCTGGGCCTGGGCCTGGCGGCGGCCCGCCATGCACCCGCCGAGCCCACCCGCTTCGGCGTCTTCAGAATGTGAGGACCTTCCCGTGTTCGACACCCTCCTGATCGCCAACCGGGGCGAGATCGCCTGCCGCATCGCCGCCACGGCCCGCCGCATGGGCATCCGCACCGTCGCCGTGTATTCCGACGCCGACGCCGACGCCCGGCACGTCCAGGCCTGCGACCGGGCCGTCCACATCGGCGGCCCCGAGCCCGCCGCCAGCTACCTGCGGGCCGACGCCATCCTGGATGCCGCCCGCCGCACCGGCGCCCAGGCCATCCACCCGGGCTACGGCTTCCTGTCGGAAAACGCCGGCTTCGCCCGCGCCTGCGCGGATGCCGGCCTGATCTTCGTCGGCCCGCCCGCGGACGCGATCGCCGCCATGGGCAGCAAGTCCGCCGCCAAGACCCTGATGTCCGGCGCAGACGTGCCGCTGGTGCCGGGCTACCACGGCGAGCGCCAGGAAGCCGATTTCCTCCAGGAACAGGCCCGCGCCATCGGCTACCCGGTGCTGATCAAGGCCAGCGCCGGCGGCGGCGGCAAGGGCATGCGCATCGTCCAGGACGACACCGATTTCCAGGCGGCCCTGGCTTCCTGCCAGCGCGAGGCGGCCAGCAGCTTCGGCAACGCGCAGGTCCTGATCGAGCGCTACCTGACCAAGCCGCGCCACATCGAGATCCAGGTCTTCGCCGACACGCACGGCCAGTGCGTGTACCTGTTCGAGCGCGACTGCTCGGTGCAGCGGCGCCACCAGAAGGTCATCGAGGAAGCCCCCGCGCCCGGCATGACGCCCGAGCGGCGCGAGGCCATGGGCCGCGCGGCCGTGGCCGCCGCGCAGGCCGTCGGCTACGTCGGCGCCGGGACGGTGGAATTCATCGCCGAGCCCGACGGACGCTTCTACTTCATGGAAATGAACACCCGGCTGCAGGTCGAACATCCGGTCACCGAGGCCATCACCGGCCAGGACCTGGTGGAATGGCAGCTGCGCGTCGCCGCCGGCCAGCCGCTGCCGCTGCGGCAGGACCAGTTGCGCATCCAGGGCCATGCCATCGAGGCGCGCATCTACGCCGAGAACCCGGACAAGGATTTCCTGCCCAGCATCGGCCGCCTGAGCGCCCTGCAATGGCCGCCGCACGTGGTGTTCCAGACCGGTCCGGTCCGTGTGGACGGCGGCGTGCAGGAAGGCGACACGATCTCTCCGCACTACGATCCGATGATCGCCAAGCTGATCGTCCACGGCCAGGACAGGGAGCAGGCCCGGCAGCGGATGCTGCGCGCGCTGGGCGCGGTGCGCTGCACCGGCGTGCAGACCAACATCGCCTTCCTGGGCCGCCTGATGGACGACCCGGCCTTCGCCGCCGCCGACCTGGACACCGGGTTGATCGAGCGCGAGCATGAGCGCCTGTTTCCCGCGCCCCAGGATTGCGAGGACACCACCCTGGCCCTGGCGGCCGCGGCCTTGCTGCACGGCGACGGACTGCCCCGGCCCGGCGCGCCGGCGGCCGATGCAGGCCCCTGGCTCCAGGCCGACGGCTGGCGCGTGGGTGGCCGCTACGAGCGCGTGCTGACGCTGAAAGACGCCCGGGACGAACGCACCGTGCGCCTGTGCCGCGACGGCACGGACTGGACCCTGGCCGTGGACGACCGGCCCGCACAGGCCTTTAGCTGGCGCGCCGAAGGACGCCATCCGGTCCGCGCCCGCGTCCGCCTGGGCGAAGCGGAAACGCGCGGCGACATCCACCGCAACGGCTTCCACCTGGATGTCTTCGCCGACGGCCGGCGGCATGCCCTGGAATGGCGCGACCCGCTGACCCTGGCGGCTGCGGCCGCCGACGACGCGGCCGGCGGGCTGACCGCACCCATGCCGGGCAAGATCCTGTCGGTCGCCGTCGCAGCGGGCGATTCCGTGACACGCGGCACGCCCCTGATCGTCATGGAAGCCATGAAGATGGAACACACCATCGAGGCGCCCCACGACGGCACGGTCAAGGAAATCTTCTACGCGGTTGGAGACCAGGTGGCGGAAGGCGTCACCCTGATCGACCTGGAATCCGCCGCGGCCGGCTGACCCCGGCAGCCCTCCTGCTCCAGTTTCCGGCCCGCACCCGCCATCCGGCGGCGCGGGCCGGGTGCGCTTCCGGAGGAATCCGGTAAACTGGAATGGCAACCGCTTCATGACCGCCATGTACGACATCCTGGTTTATCTGTTCGAAAACTACTACACGCCCCAGGCCTGCCCGCGCGCCGAAGTTCTGGCAAGCAAGCTGGCGGCCGCCGGGTTCGAGCACGAAGACATCGACGACGCGCTGAACTGGCTGCGCGACCTGGCCAACACCACCGAGCGCTGCCTGCCGCTGGCCGTCATGCGCGACGCCCGGCGCGACGCCGCGCGCATCTACACCGACGAGGAATACGCGGCGCTGGGCACCGAGGCCATCGGCTTCATCAGCTTCCTGGAAACTTCGGGCAGCCTGCCCCCGGTCTTGCGCGAAATCCTGATCGAAGCCGCCCAGGCGGCGGATCATTCGCCCCTGACCCTGGCCGAGATCAAGGTCCTGGCGCTGATGGTCCTCTGGAGCCAGGAAGCCGAAGTCGACCACCTGGTATTCGAGGAACTGCTGGCCGACGACGAAGGCCGCCTGTCGCACTAGCACCCGTCCACCCCGGGCGGCGGGATCAGCCGCCCCCCAGCCACGATGCCGATGCCCCAGAACCCTTCCGCCGGCCACCAGGGCGCATCGCCGGCGGCCGGGGCTGCGGACAGCCCCGCCTATGTGGGCCGCTTCGCGCCCAGCCCCAGCGGCCCCCTGCACGCGGGCTCGCTGGTCGCCGCCCTGGCCAGCTACCTGGATGCTCGCGCGCATCGCGGGCGCTGGCTGCTGCGCATCGAGGACATCGACGAACCCCGCACCGTGCCCGGGGCCGACCGCATCATCCTGCAACAGCTGGAAACGCTGGGCCTGCGCTGGGACGAGGAACCGGTCTGGCAGACGCAGCGGCACCCCCTGTATGAACGGGCATTCGCCCGGCTGCGGGATGCCGGGCGCGTCTACGGCTGCGCCTGCACCCGGCGCGAACTGCCGCCCGGCCCGTATCCCGGCACCTGCCGCCCGCCCGCGGCCTCGCGCGGAGCCGGCCCGGACACGACCCCGCCCACCGCACGGCGTCCCGTCCGCAGCTGGCGCTTCCTGGCCGCACCCGGCATCGAAACTTTCCGCGACCGCTGGCTGGGCCCCCAGTCCCAGGACGTGTCGGCCGAGGTCGGCGACTTCATCATCCGCCGGGCCGACGGCCTGTGGGCCTACCAGTTGGTCGTGGTCGTGGACGACGGCGACCAGGGCGTCACCGACGTGGTGCGCGGCGCCGACCTGCTGGACTCCACCGCGCGCCAGCGGCAGCTGGCCCGCGCCCTGGGGCTGGTTCCGCCGCGCGTACTGCACGTGCCGCTGGTCCTGGACGCCGCCGGCCACAAGCTGTCCAAGCAGAACCACGCGCCCGCGCTGGACGTATCGCGCCCCCTGGACTGCCTGCGCGCCGCCTGGCGCGACCTGGGATTCTCCGATCTGGCGGCGGCCACGCCGCAGGCATTCTGGCCTGAAGCCACCGCCCGCTGGGCGCAACGGTTCGGGGTGGACGCGCCGCGCCCGGGCTGAGGCCGGCGCGGCACCGTGCGCGGGTCATGCGCACGCAACCCGGGGGCACCTAGAGCGGCGCCTGTTCTTCGTCCAGCAGCCCGGACAGCAAGGCGGTGCCGTCGACCGCCACCCGCAGCACCCCATAGCGCGCCCTGGCGTAGCGTTCGGCCTGCCCCTCGGGAAAGAACCAGCTGCGAGCGCCCCAATCCATCTCGCCGGCACGCCAGCGAAAGGCCAGCGCCACGACGTCCGCCGCGGCCATGGGTGTCTCGGCCGTCACCCCCGCCAGTTGCCAGATGCCCCGGTCGTCGGACCGCAGCAGCAGCCAGCCCCGCCCGGAAGCCTGCAACGCGTCCCGCACCGAAGTCCGCTCGCCCAGCCAGTCCCGCGCCTGACGGCGCACAGCGTAGTCCAGGTCCATGTAGTCTCCCTGCATCAGGGAGCGCGGGTCCACTGGCGCCAGGGCCAGGACCACCGGCCGCCCCTCGGCCAGGATCGTCCGGTAATGATGGATCTGGATCTGAGCCACAGCCAGCGCCAGCGCACCGGCGGCCAGCATCCCGGCCGGCCGCCGCCAGGGCGCACGCCGCGCAGCAAGGCCCAGGGCCGCTCCCAGGGCCGGCCGGCCGGCCAGTCCGGCCGCCGCCAGCAGCCAGAGCGCGGCCAGCCCCAGGCTTCCGGCCTTGTGCGCCAGCGTCACAGCGGGATCCAAGTAGAAGACATACAGGCCGGGCGGGGCAATGGCTGCTCCCAGGCACGAAAGAAGGCGGTGCCCGGCCAGGCGGCCCAGCAGGAACCCGGCCAAGGCCACCGAAACCCCCGGGGCGTCCACCCATCCCAGGCCAGCCATGGACAGGACGGCCGCGGCCGTCCAGCAGGCGGCCGGCGGCAGCGCACGGCGCGACGCCAGCCAGGCGCCCAGGACCAGTCCGGGCAGCAGGGCAACCGCCAGGCCCGCCAGCCGGTCAGGCAGCGGCAGGCCCCAGGCGTAACCACCGCCGAACGCCGCCGCCAGCCACGCCAGGGGTGGTGCGACCAGCAGCAAGGCCCAGGCCACCGGCCGCCACAATGGCCGGCGATCCGCCCGCAGCGACAGAGTCCAGGCCAGCACCGCCCCCGCCTGGCACCACCACAGGCGCAGCATCAGGCCCTGCGGCCAGTCCGCGGGGGCGGCATCGAGCAGCCCCCGATCGGCCGGCGTTGCCGGCCAGGTCAGCCAGAGAACCGCAGCCAGCACCGCCAGCGCGGCGGCAAAGCGCAGAGCCTGCCGTGCACTGGCCAGGAAGACCGCCGCCCCCAGGGCCAGGACCGCGCCCAGCGGCAGCGCCGGCAGGCCCCGGTCGGTATCGAGGAACAGGGCGCCGCCAGTCGCCAGGACCAGGCCCACGCCGGCCAGCACTTCGCCCAGCTGGCCGGCAAGCGCACCCGGGCGGCCGCGGCGCGCCAGCCACAGGCCCGGCACCAGCAGAATCACCCCCAGCAGCAGGGCCTGCGCGCCGGTCTCGATATCCGCCATCGCCGCCACCCAGGCCACCAGCAGCAGGACGACGGATCCCAGGATCCCCACCCGCAGGCCGGCCAGGAACCAGGGCTCCCCGGGCGCCCGGGCCGGCGACACCGCGCGCCAGAGCCGGCGCACATGCGCCAGGGCAGCCAGCCCCAGCGCCAGCAGCAGCAGGATGAGCCCCAGCATCGTCAGCATGTCGTCCGCATGGGGCCAGAGCCACAGCCAGACCAGCCCCAGGCCGGTCAGCAGCGCCAATGCGCCCACGGCCAGGTCGCGGCGCCGGCGGGCATATACCCAGTACAGCGCCGCCAGCACGGCCACCGACAGCACGGGCAGCCACGGCGCCGGCCCGGCGCCCATGTCCAGGGCCGCCGGAAAACCGGCCATCCACAGCCCCCACAACAGCGCGGCCGCGGCCAGCCGTCTGGCCAGGCGCCATGGGTCGTCGAGCCGGGCTCCCGCCCATTCGGCCAGGACCAGCAGGCAGGCATTCAGGGCCGCCAGCCCGAGGAACGTCCGGGAATCGTCCCAGTCCAGCCAGGATGCGGCCCCGGACGAAAGATAAAGCCCGAGCGCCAGGTTCAGCAGGGCGGCGCACAGCAGCCAGGGAAATACCGTGCGCAGCAGGAGCAGCCAGGGCAGGCTCAGGCCGGCCCAGAGCAGGAACAGGGGCCAGGCATCCGCGCCGGTCTGGTACGCCTGGCCCACGAGCGCCAGCAGGGCGCCGGTGCAGGCCGCCGCCAGCCCGGCAGGCAGATCCACCCACCGGCCCGCGCGCCAGGCCAGGGCCGACGCCGCCAGGCTGGACCCGGCCAGCGCACCGCGCGCCAGCCACAGCCGGGCGTCCGGCGCCCATCCGCCCCACTGCGACGCCACCCAGAAGACCAGGGCAGCGGCGGCCAGGATGACGGCCAGCAGCGCAGCGCCCCCGGCCAGGCGGCGGCGCCACGGACCCGAGGCGTCGGCCTGGGAAACGGGTGGGTCGGATTGCATCATGCGGAGTCCTGTGGGCAGACGGAAACGTTCACCGCATCTTATCGCGCGCGTTCCTGCGCGGCCTGCCGGTATTCCCGCGTCGTCTTGCCCGTCCAGCGCTTGAAGGCCCGGCGGAAATTGGTCGATTCCGAGAAACCCAGCAGCAGTGCGATGTCGTCGCCGTTCATGTGGGTGGTCCGTACGTATTCCACCGCCAGGGACGAGCGCACGTCGTCCAGGATCGCCGAGAACGACGTGCCCTCGGCCTGCAGATGCCGGCGCAGGTTGCGCGATGTCATGCCCAGCTGGGCCGCGATCGCCTCCATGTCGGGGAATTCGCCGGGCCGCCTCAGCAGGCGCTGGTAGACCTCGCCCGCCATGCCCGTCAGGGTACTGGCGTTGCTGATCAGACCTTCGCAGGTCTGCTGCAGCACGGTGGCCGTCAGCCGGTGCGCCAGCCGGGGACGCTGATCCAGGATGGCCGCGTCATAGTGCAGCTCGCACTGCGGATGGCCGAACTCGCAGGGACAGCCCAGGAAGCGCTCGTAGATCGCGGCATGGGGCGGCGCCGCATACGAGAAACAGGCCCTGACGGGAAAGCAGGGGCGGCCGAACACGTCCTGCAGGTGCGTCACGTGCTGTGTGTACTGCTGCTCGATCAGGAAGCGCCGGATGTCCGGCGAGTCGTAGCTCACGATCGCATCGGGAAAGGTCCAGACCGCCTTGTCGTCCCGTTCCGACCACTCGATGGTCAGGGTCGGGGTCGCCAGCGAGTGGTACTTCACGCCCAGCAGGAAATAGTCGCGCATTTCCAGGCACGACATGAGCGCATAGCCGTACATGCCATAGGCGGAAAGATGCAGCCGCGAGCCTGTCAGGAATGGCGTGGCGGGATCGGCCGACAGGGCCAGGGCATTGCCGCAGACGTCCACGTACTGCCGGATCGAAGTCAGCGCCGTGGCATCGTAGATGCGTGTTTCGTCCACCCCGGTGCCCTGCAGGCTCAGCGACGGCGGGATCCCCTGCTCGGCCAGCACTTCGACCAGGGCGGCGATCTTGTAGGGCGCATAGATGCGCTCGTTATAGCGGGGAGGGCGGCTTCGCATGGGGAATGGTATTTCCGATGATGATATGCGGACGTCCGGAATCGATCTTATCATCCATGCGGGACTCCATTACTCTTTCCCCGGGGCCATGTCCGGCCCGCAACAGAACAGACAACCCGCCAGGGAGACAGGAATCGGCATGAAGCTACAAGACAGGGTCGCACTGATCACAGGCGCCGGCCGCGGAATCGGCGCAGCGACCGCCATCAAGTTCGCGCAGGAAGGCGCAACGATCGTCGCCTGCGACATACACGAAGACGCCGTGCAGCAGACGCTCCACGACTGCCGCGCCGCCGGCGCAACCGCCATCGGCATCGCGGCAGACGTCACGGACCGGTCCGGCATGGATCGGGCCGTCGAATCCATCCTGGACCGGTTCGGACGCGTCGACATCCTGGTGAACAACGCAGGCATCACCCGCGATGCCCGCTTCGAGAAAATGACCGAGGCGCAATTCGACGCGGTGATCAACGTGAACCTGAAGGGCGTCTTCAATGCCGCCCAGGCCGTCGTTCCCAGCATGATCGGACAGGGCCGCGGCGTCATCCTGAACGCCAGTTCCGTGGTCGGCCTCTACGGCAACTTCGGCCAGACCAACTACGTGGCCGCCAAATCCGGCGTCATCGGCTTCACCCTGACCTGGTGCCGCGAACTGGGCCCGAAGGGCATCCGGGTCAACGCCGTGGCGCCCGGCTTCATCCAGACCCCCATGCTCGACAGCGTGCCGGATACCGTGCTGACGCGCATGAGCGACCAGGTCCCGCTGCGCCGCCTCGGGCAACCCGAGGAAGTCGCCAATCTCTACGCTTTCCTGGCCAGCGACGAGGCCAGCTACATCAACGGCGCCGTGATCGAAGTCACCGGCGGCCTGAGGATCTGACATGTCGATCACCCAACGGTTGCTCGTGCCTGCGGACCTGAAAGTCCTGATCACCGGGGGCGCGGCCGGCATCGGCGCCTCCATCGCGGCGGGCTTCCTGGAGGCGGGCGCCCGCGTCTATGTCTGCGACATCGACGCACAGGCGCTGGAAGACTTCCGGCGGCGCCATCCCGGCGCCCGGGGAACCGTCGCGGACGTCGGCCGCGAAGACGCCGCCGCGCACGCCGTGGAAGACGCGGCGCAGGCGCTGGACGGCCTGGACGTGCTGGTGAACAACGCCGGCATCGCCGGTCCCACGGGCGGCATCGATACCTTGTCCGCCCCCGACTGGGAGCGGACGATCGGCACCAACCTGAACAGCCAGTTCTACTTCCTGCGCCATGCCGTCCCCCACCTGAAACGCTCCGCACACAATCCGCACATCGTCGCCATGTCCTCCGTGGCGGGCCGCCTGGGCTACCCTTTCCGCACCCCCTACGCCGCGACGAAATGGGCCATCGTCGGCCTGATGAAATCCCTGGCGGCGGAACTCGGCCCCGAAGGCGTGCGCGTCAATGCCATCCTGCCGGGCGTCGTCGCCGGCCCCCGGATGGACCGCGTCATCGCGGCGCGCGCCCAGGCGCTGGGGCTGGACGACGAAGCCATGCGGGCGCAGTATCTCGGCAAGATTTCCCTACGCCGCATGGTCTCGGCCGAAGACATCGCCGCAATGGCCCTGTTCCTGTCCACCCCGGCTGCCTCGAACATCTCGGGGCAGGCCATCAGCGTGGACGGCAACGTCGAATACCTGTAGCCCGCCCGCGCGGGCTAGAAGCCCACGGCATCGGCCCCCTTCAGGCCCAGCATGTCGCGGGCTTCCCGGGGCGTCGCGATCTCCAGGGACAAGTCCTCCAGGATGCGCCGGATCTTGCGAACCTGGTCCGCATTCGATGGGGCCAGTTCGCCCCGCGACAGGAACAGGCTGTCCTCCAGCCCCACGCGGACATTCCCGCCCATGACAGCCGCCATCGTCGACAGGGCCATCTGGTGCCTGCCCGCCCCCAGGACGGAAAACCGGTAGCCGTCCCGGCCGAACAAATGGTCGGCGACGTCCCGCATGTGCGTCAGGTTGGCCGGATCCGGTCCGATGCCGCCCAGCACGCCGAAGATGAACTGGATGAACAGCGGCGCCTGCACCAGCCCTTCGTCCACGAAATGGGCCAGGTTGTAGAGATGCCCCACGTCGTAGCACTCGAACTCGAAACGCGTGCCGTGGGCCTGCCCCAGGGACTTCAGGATATAGGCGATGTCCTTGAACGAGTTGCGGAATATCTGGTCTTCCATGCCTTCGACGTAGGGCTTCTCCCAGTCGTGCTTCCACTCGGTCATGCGGCGTGCGACCGGATGGATGGAAAAATTCATCGATCCCATGTTCAACGAGCACATCTCCGGCCTGGCCAGCAGCGGGTAGGCCAGCCGCTCGGCCAGGCTCATGCGCGTCGTGCCCCCGGTCGTGATGTTGATGACGGCATCGGTGGCCGCCTTGATCCGCGGCACGAAGCGGCCGAAGATTTCCGGATCGGGCGTGGGCCGACCGTCGACCGGATCGCGGGCATGCAGGTGCAGGATGGCGGCGCCCGCCTCGGCGGCCGCGACGGCCTGCTCCTCGATCTGCTCCGGCGTCAGCGGCAGATAGGGCGACATCGACGGCGTGTGGATGCCACCCGTGATGGCGCAGGTGATGATGACCTTGTCATTCTTGCGTTTCATGTTTCCGTTTCCATGCATCTGCGCGGCCCGTGGGCCGCAAGGTTCAAACCGCCAGCCATTGCGCGAGCAGTTCGTCGTTGCCCGCGATTTCCTGCGGCGCGCCCTCGCGGACGATCCGGCCATGGCCCATCACGCACATGCGCGTGGACACGCGCAGCGCGATGGTCAGTTTCTGCTCCACCAGGACGACCGACACGCCCCGCCGGTGGATGTCCTCGATGCAGTCACTGACCGCGGCCACGATCTGCGGCGCCAGGCCTTCGGTGGGCTCGTCGATCAACAGCACGCGCGGGTTTCCCAGCAGCGACCTGCAGATCGTCAGCATCTGCTGCTCGCCGCCCGACAGGCTGCCCGCCAGCGTGCCGCGCCGTTCCTTCAGCCGGGGGAAATAGTCGAACATCTGCGCCACCGTCCACGCGGGCACGCCTTCCGGGCACGGCTGTTCTCCCATGCGCAGGTTCTCGTCGACTGTCAGGTTGGCGAATACCTCGCGTGCTTCCGGCACGTAGGCGATCCCGGCGCGCGCGATCTCGTACGGCCGCCGGCCGGCCAGGGAACGGTCCGCGAGCACGATGTCTCCGGACGAAGGCGGCACCAGCCCCATGACGGCCTTGAGCAAAGTGGATCGGCCGGAGCCATTGCGTCCGACGAGCCCGACGACTTCGCGCGGCTTCACGTCTAAGCTCACCCCGCGCAGGACATGGCTCTTGCCGTAGTGCGCATGCAGATCCCGGACGCGCAGGATCGGAGTTTCCGTGTTCATGCCGTGGCCTCCTCGCCCAGATAGGCTTCCCTGACCCTGGGGTTCGCGCGGATCTCTTCCGGCGTCCCGCTGGCGATCAGTTCGCCATAGACCAGCACGCTGATGCGGTCGCTCAGCGTGAACACGACTTCCATGTCGTGCTCCACGATCAGCAGGGCGCGCCCCTGCGTGACTTCGCGGATGAGTTCCGTGGTGTAGCGGGTTTCCTCGCGCGACATGCCGGCCATGGGCTCGTCGAGCAGGATGATCCGGGGATCCGACGCCAGCGTCATGGCGATTTCCAGCGAACGCTGTTCCGAATAGGACAGCTCGCCCGCCACGGCCGATGCCCGATGGGACAGGCGGACGTTCTCCAGCAGGGCTATGCCGCGATCGCGCACGCGTTCGTCCCGGTCGGCCAGGCGCCAGAAGCAGTACTGCAGGCCGCGCGGTCTCATCACGGCCAGGCGGATGTTCTCGAAGACCGTCAGCCGGGGAAAGAGATTGGTGATCTGGAACGACCGCGCCAGGCCGAGCCGGTTGATGGCCTGTGGACTGCAGCCGGCGATGGGGCGCCCCCCCAGGCGGATCTCGCCGGCGCTCGGGCGCAGCTGGCCGGAAACGAGATGGAACAGCGTCGATTTCCCGGCCCCATTGGGCCCGATGACGGCATGCCGCTCGTTCCCGCCCACGTCCAGGCTCACGCCCCGGATGATGTCCACCGGGCCGAAGGATTTGCGGACATCGTGCAGGGAAAGGACTGGAGCATTCAAGTCAGCCTCCTTTCGGTCATTGCGCCGGCCGCCGGTGCACGGTCCGCCGGCGCCGCATCGCGCAGGCGGCCGACTGCAGCCGCGGCCATCTTCCAGAAGAGCCAGCCCAGCACCGCCAGCGTCGCCGGCACCAGCCAGGTCGTCACGCCCAGGGGCGGCCATTCCCGGCCGAACAGGGAGACCGCCGGCCATTCCCAGGCGCCCGCCGCCTGGGCCAGGCTGCGGTAGTCCTGCGAAAACAGCCGCTGCAGCAGCTCCGTCAGGAATATCGCGGCGGCGGCGTAGCACGCCCCGGCCAGCAGATAGAGGCCCGCACCGGGCGCCGCCGCCCGCAGGCCGTGGCGCTGCACGAAGCGGCCGGCCAGCGCCAGCAGACCCGCCAGCCCCGTTGGCATGAAGATGATGACGAGCACGAACAGTGCCCCCTGGTAGAGCAGCCAGGACTGCGTCAGATCCGAGACCGCGTAGCCGAAGAAGGTCACCAGGGCCGCGCCCAGGGCGGGCCCCAGAAAGGCATGGACGCCGCCGATGTAGGTGTTCAGCACGACGGCGGCGGACAGCGAGGTGTCGAACACGACATAGTTGGCCGACTCGTTGCTCAGGACCTGCAGGCCGCCGGCGATGCCGGAAAACATGCCCGACAGCGCGAAGATCAGGACGCTGATGCGGTGCACGTCGTAGCCCAGGAACCGCAGGCGCTGGCTGTTCTCGCGCAGGCCCAGCGCCAGGCGTCCGAGCGGCGTGCGGGTCAGCAGGTACAGCAGCACCAGGCTCGCCAGCACCCAGGCCAGCGTCAGGTAGTAGACCTCCACGGTCGAGCCGAACGTCAGGCCCCAGGCCGGCATGCGCATCGACGAAATGCCGGCCTCGCCGCCGAAGACGCTTTTCAGCTGCGGGGCCATGGCGTGCAGCAGCTCGGCGATCGCCAGGGTGATCATGGCGAAATACGCCCCCGTGCGCTGGGTCGAGAACCACCCCGCCACCAGGCCTGCAAGCAGACCGCCCGCCGCGCCGACGAGCGGCATCCAGGGCGTGGGCAGCAGCCCCGCGCCACCCAGCGCATTCATGGCATGGATGGTGGCGAAGGCCCCCACGCCGAAATAGGCGGAATGGCCGAAGGACAGCATGCCGGCATAGCCGCACAGCAGGTTGTAGGCGCAGGCGAACAGCGCGGCGATCAGCATCGAGATCGCCGCATTCACCAGGCCGTCCGGAAGCATCAGCGGAACGGCGGCCAGGACGGCCACGCCGGCGGCCAGCAGGATCGCGCGTGTCTTCATGGCGCTACTCCTTTTCGCCCATCAGCCCGCTGGGCCGCACGAGGAGCACCAGCAGCATGAGCGCAAACGGAAGGCTGGCGGCCAGGCTGGAGATCTTCAGGGAAAGGATGCCGGCGGCATCCTGCGCCAGGTCTCCGGCACCCAGCCAGACCAGCAGGTCGGCCGGCGTGGCGTCGATGCCCACCGCCACGGAGGTCACCACCCCGATGAGCAGCGATGCCAGCATCGCGCCTTCCAGCGAGCCGAGGCCGCCGATCACCACCACCACGAACACCAGCACGCCCAGTTCCAGCGCCATGTTCGGGCTGGTGGTGTAGAACGCGCCGGCCACCGCGCCCGCCAGCCCGGCCATGGCGGCGCCCACGCCGAAGACGCCCATGAAGACGCGCGGCACGTTGTGGCCCAGCGCCTCGGCCATCTCGGGCCTGTGGATGGCGGACCGCACGATGATCCCCACCCGCGTGCGCGACAGCAGCAGGTAGATCGCCACGAACATGCCGATGGCCACGATGCCCATGAACAGACGGTAGGCCGGATAATCCAGACCGCCCAGCGTGAAGGCCGCGAAATCCAGGTCCGCCGGCACCCGGTAGTTGACCGGATAGTTGCCGAAGAACAGCTTGACCAGTTCCACGATGATGAACGACAGGCCGAAGGTGACCAGGAGTTCGTGGGCATGCCCGTACCGATGCACGCGCCGCAGTACATGCCGCTCGACCAGGACGCCGATGGCCCCGACCAGCAGGGGCGACACGGCGACCGCCACCCAGAAGCCGACCGCCCCCTGCAGCGCATAGGCGAAATAGGCCCCCAGCATGTAGAACGAGGCATGGGCGAAATTGAGAATGCCCATCATGCCGAAGATGAGCGTCAATCCCGCCGACACCATGAACAGGAGCAGGCCGTAGACGACGCCATTCAGCAGGGGGATTGCGAGATGTTCCATGACGTCTCCCTGGTTCCGGACCCGATCAATCGGGCCGCTGCATCCGGCATGTGCCCTGCGCGGGCACGGCGGCTTCCTGTGCCGTGAACCGCTTCACCGGCTTGAATCCCAGGTCCGTGCCGTCGGCCTTGTAGCGGGCATCGCGGGACACGACCGATACGGCCAGCGGCAGCAGGGCCTGGTGATCCTGCGCCCGCATGCTGAGCGTTCCCATGGGCGTTTCGAGCGAGGCCTGCTCCAGCTGCAGCGCCAGCTTGCGCACATCCAGCTTCCCGTCGCCGGCCGGCACGTGCTTCAGCGCCTCGCCCACCAGCAGCACCCCGAACACCGTCTGCGGCTCGATGAAGGTGGGCGCATGGCCCATCTTGGCCTGGTAGTCCTGCACGAACGCCGCGCCCGCCTCGCCCGCTGCCTCGGCATTGAAAGCCTGGGCGACATACCCCCCCAGCGCGACGTCGCCCGCATTGGCGATGTTGCCGGGCTGGTCCAGGTAGACCGTGCCGAAGCGTGCCTTGAGGCCGGACGCCCTGGCGGCCTTCATGAGCAGCAGCAGGTCGCTGCCCCAGTTGCCCGTCATCACGGTATCCGCCCGGGCGGCCGCGATCTTGTTCACGTAGGGCGAGAAATCCTGGATCTTGCCGACATCGTGCAGCGTCTTCTCGACCACCTGGTAGCCGCCGGAGGCGGCCGCATCCACGATGGCCTGCTCCATGTCCTGGCCCCAGGAATAGTTCTGGTTGATCGCATAGACGCGGGAACCCAGTGCGCCGTCCTGCTTCATGCCCGCCACCAGGGCCTTGACCCGCATCGGAGCGTTGCCGGCGACGCGGAAATGGTAGAACTGGCATTTCTCGCCCGTCAGCGACTGCGCCTCGGCGCCCACGTTCAGGTAGATCAGTTCGCGACCGGGGTTGCGCAGGTTCCACTTGCGGACGTCCTCGGTGATCTGGCCGCCGATGGCCGATGAGGCGCCCTGGACGACGAGCTGCGCGCCATCGGAGATGGCCGCCTTCAGCTTGTCGGCGGCACCGGCCGGCCCGCCCTGGTTGTCGTATTCCAGCAGTTCGAGCGGCTGCCCATGCCAGCCGCCGTCGGCGTTGATGCGATCCACCGCATAGCGCACGGCAGACCGGTAGGTCAGTCCCGTCGACGCCTGCGGGCCGGACAACGTCTCCACGAGGGCGATCTTGACGGGGGCGGCCGCCGCCAGTGCCGAAACGCACAGCAGGCCGGGCAACAGCGCCATATTCAGGACGGAATGTGATTTCATGAGGGTCTCCTCCATGAGAGCGGTCAACCGCGCATCCACATGCACCGGTTGAAGGCATGTTAGAGACCGTGCCTGTTCCATTACAGATCGATCAAGGACATGACCGTATCTTTACCGGACACGCAGACTCATGGCTTACCCTAATGAGAAGAGAAGGCGCCAGCGCATCGCGCCGGCCTTTCGGAGGGACGGAAATCCGGCGCCAAAGGATGGGCATGCCGGCTGCTCACCGGACGGGGCGACTTGCGTGCCGTGGTCCCCCCTCGTATGATCCGCGCTATCGTGGTCGCAAAACGGCCCCAACTGGAACCTCATGACCAAAACCCTGATCATTGCCGAAAAACCCTCGGTCGCACTGGACATCTCCCGGGCCTTGGGCGGCTTCACCCGGGAAGGAGACTACTTCGAAAGCGAGCAGTACGTGCTGTCCTCCAGCGTCGGCCATCTGCTCAGCCTCGTTGCGCCGAACGATCCGGTTCGCGGCAAATGGAGCTTCACCCACCTGCCGGTCATCCCGCCCCAGTTCGAGTTGGGCCCCACCGACAAGCGCTCGGCCGAACGGCTCAAGCTGCTGGTCAAGCTGCTCAAGCGCAAGGATGTCGGCGCCGTCATCAACGCCTGCGACGCGGGCCGCGAAGGCGAACTGATCTTCCGCTACATCATCCAGTATTCGGGGGTGAAGAAGCCCATCCAGCGCCTCTGGCTGCGGTCCATGACCCAGGCCTCCATCCGCGAGGCCTTCGCCAACCTGCGCGACGACGAAACCATGAAGCCGCTGGAAGCCGCCGCCCGGTCCCGCGCCGAGGCCGACTGGCTGGTCGGCATCAACGGCACCCGCGCCATGACGGCGTTCAACAGCAAGGACGGGGGCTTCTTCAAGACCCCGGTGGGCCGCGTGCAGACGCCCACCCTGGCCATCGTCATGGAACGCGAGGACCGCATCCGCCGCTTCGTGCCGCGCGATTACTGGGAAGTCCACGCCACCTTCGTCGCCGCCGCCGGCCTGTACGAGGGGCGCTGGTTCGATCCGGACTTCAAGAAAAACGAACAGGACCCCGACGTCCGCGACTCGCGCCTGTGGTCCGCCTCGGCCGCCCAGACCATCGTGGCCGCCTGCCGCGAGCAGCCCGGCAGCGTGACCGAGGAATCCAAGCCCAGCACGCAGATGTCCCCGGCCCTGTTCGACCTGACCACCCTGCAGCGCGAGGCCAACTCGCGCTTCGGCTTTTCCGCCAAGACCACGCTGGCGCTGGCCCAGACGCTGTACGAACGCCACAAGGCCCTGACCTATCCGCGTACCGATTCGCGCTACCTGCCCCAGGACTACGTCGGCACCGTGCAGCAGACCATGCGCGTCCTGGCCGACAGCGAATCGGGCGCGGCCCGTTCCGTGCGCCCCTACGCCGCCCAGGTCGTGCAGAAGGATTGGGTCAAGCCCAACCGGCGCATCTTCGACGACAAGAAGATCTCCGACCACTTCGCCATCATCCCGACCCTGCAGGTGCCGCGCGAGCTGAGCGACGCCGAATTCAAGATCTACGAACTGGTGGCGCGCCGCTTCCTGGCGGTGTTCTTCCCGGCGGCCGAATTCCGCGTCACGACCCGCATCACCCAGGTCTCGGGCCACCATTTCAAGACCGAAGGCAAGGTGCTGGTCAACCCGGGCTGGCTGGCCATCTACGGCCGCGAGTCCCAGGGCGAGGATGCATCCCTGGTCCCCGTGGCCGAAGGCGAGCGCGTGCGCACCGAAGACATCGAGGCGCGCGGCCTGACCACCAAGCCTCCGGCCCGATTCAACGAAGCCACGCTGCTGTCGGCCATGGAAGGCGCCGGCAAGCTCGTGGACGACGAGGCCCTGCGCGAGGCCATGTCCGAGCGCGGCCTGGGCACGCCTGCCACCCGTGCGGCCATCATCGAAGGCCTGCTCAACGAAGGCTACCTGCGCCGCGAAGGCCGCGACCTGATCCCCAGCGCCAAGGCGCGCCAGCTGATGACGCTGCTCTCCGGCCTGGGCGTCAACGAGCTCACATCGCCCGAACTCACCGGCGAATGGGAACACCAGCTCAAGCTCATCGAACAGCGCAAGCTCGACCGCGAATCCTTCATGCGCGAGATCGCCCAGATGACCCAGGTGATCGTCAAGCGAGCCAAGGAATACGAACGCGACACCGTGCCCGGCGACTACGCCACCCTGCAGACGCCCTGCCCGAAATGCGGTGGCGTGGTCAAGGAAAACTACCGCCGCTACGCCTGCACGGCCTGCGACTTCTCCATCGGCAAGCATCCGGGCGGGCGCACCTTCGAGATCGCCGAAGTCGAGGAACTGCTGGCCAGGCGCGAACTGGGCCCGCTGACCGGCTTCATCAGCAAGATGGGCCGCCCCTTCGCCGCCGTGCTGCGCATCACCGACGAATACAAGCTGGAATTCGACTTCGGCCAGCGCGAGGACGAAGACGCCGAATCCGTGGACTTCTCCGGCCATACCCCGCTGGGCGCCTGCCCGAAATGCGGCGGCCACGTCTTCGAGCATGGCATGAACTACGTCTGCGAACGCGCCGTGGGTCCCGAAAAGACCTGCGACTTCCGCAGCGGCAAGGTCATCCTGCAGCAGGAAATCCCCGCTGCGCAAATGAGCAAGCTGCTGGCCACCGGCAAGACCGACCTGCTCGATGGTTTCGTGTCCAGCCGCACCAACCGCAAGTTCAAGGCCTTCCTGGTGCGCCAGGCCGACGGCAAGGTCGGCTTCGAATTCGAGCCGCGCGCGCCCAAGGCGGGCGCCAAGACGGCGGCCAAGGCAGCCGGCAAGACCGCCGCCAAGACGGCGGCAAAGTCCGCCACGAAGACAACGGCCAGGAAAGCCCCCGCTAAAAAGGCGGCGGCGAAAAAGGCCGTCCGCAAAACGGCGGCCAAGACGGAAGAGGACGACGGCCCGGTCTTCTGACCGCACCCGGGCGGCACCGCCGCCCGGTGGGCATGCTAGCTGCTGGCGCGGATCTTCAGCTCGAAGCCCAGGTCGATCGCGGGCTCGTCCACCGGCTCGCCGCGCATCAGCCGCAGCAGCATGCGCGCCGCGGCATCGCCCACTTCCCGGCGCGGCGTGCGCAGGCTCGTCAGCGCGGGCAGCATCTGCGTGTTGCCCGGCAAATCGTTGAACCCCACCACGCTGACCCGGTCGGGCACCGGGATTCCCAGGCGCAACGCTTCCAGCAGGCCACCGTGGGCCAGGTCGTCGTTGCAGAAGAATACGGCGTCCAGGTCGGGATGCGCCTGCACCAGGCGGCGGAAGGCTTCCGCCCCCAGGGCGGCCGACGAAGGCCTGGGGTCGAGGATTTCGAGCCGCGGGTCGTGGCAGCCCGCCGCGCGCAGGGCGCCGCGAAAGCCTTCGGCGCGCTCCAGCGTGCGCGGATCCAGCTGGGCGCCGACGAAGGCGATGCGCCGCCGCCCCTTGTCCAGCAGGTGGCGGGCCACCGTCTGCGCAGCCACGGTCTGGGAAAAGCCGACGCAGTACACGCCCGGATCGTCGCTCAATTCCATCACGTGCACGCACGGCGTGCGGCTGGCCTCGATCAGGCGGCGCTGGGCCTCGCTGCGATCGAAGCCGGTCAGGATCAGCCCCGCCGGCCGATGGGAAAGATAGCTGTCCAGCAGGGCGGCTTCACGCTCGGGCCGGTACTGGGTGATCCCCACGAAGATCGGGTAGCCTGCCTCCCACATCACATCCTGGACGGCTTCCAGCAGCTCTGTGAACAGCGTGTTCGACAGAAGCGGGATCAGCACCACGACATGGCTGCTCTTGGCCGAAGCCAGCGCGCGCGCCGACGGGTCGGGCCGATAGCCGAGCTGCTCCACGGCGGCTCGCACCCGCTCGGCCAGTTCGGGGCGCACGGTCGTCTTGCCCGCCACCACGCGCGAGGCCGTGATGGGACTGACGCCGGCCAGGGCTGCCACGTCGGCCAGCGTCGCCCGCCCGGTGGCGCGGCGGCGGCCCCGGGCCACGGCCGTCCGGGAGCCGGACCCGCCGTCGGAGGAAGAATCATTCATACAGGAATTCCCTAATGTCGGCCGGAATAAGATAGCGCTATCTTTGCGTCTCACCGCCTTCGGGAAGATCGGTCGGCACTGGCCCGGCCCGACGCTCCGGGCACCATTGTACGTAAGGGCCATTTTTTTTCAATGCAAAAGATAGCGCTATCTTCTCCCGCCGGGGCACTCGGCGCCACGGTCTGTCCGCCGCGTGCGGTGGTCGTGATGGGCGTCTCCGGCAGCGGCAAATCCACCGTCGGCGAAATGCTGGCCCGGCGGCAGGGCTGGGCCTTCGTCGAAGGCGACGCCTTCCACAGCGAAGGGAACCACGCGAAGATGCGGGCCGGCATCCCCCTGACCGATGAAGACAGGGAATCCTGGCTGGAGGCCCTGGGATGCGAACTGGCGCGCCATGCCGCCGGCGGCGTCGTCCTCAGTTGCTCGGCCCTGAAGCGGGCCTACCGCCGGCGGCTGCGCGCCCACGTGGATGGCCTGGCGTTCATCTGGCTGGAAGTCGGCCGCGATGCGGCCCACCGGCGCGTCGCCGGCCGCGGCGACCGCCACTTCTTCCCCGCCACCCTGATCGACAGCCAGTTCGCCACGCTGGAACCGCCCCACGACGAAGCCGGCCTGCTGCACCTGGACAGCGAGCGGCCCCTGGAAGAAATCCTCGAACACGCCGCCGAATGGCTGCGAAGGAATCCCCATGCACACCCCTGACGCACCGGCCAGCGCACCGCGCAAGCCGCCGATCCGCAAGGCCGCCGAGGCTTTCATGGCCGCCACCCTGGCGCTCATGGTGATCGCCGTATTCAGCAATGTCGTGCTGCGCTACGCATTCGGCACGGGCCTGGTGATCTACGAAGAACTGTCCCGCCTGCTGTTCATCTGGCTGGTCTGCATGGGCACGGTCGTCACCGCCTACGACAGGCGCCACCTGAGCTTCGACCTGCTGGTGGATCGGGTGGGGCCGCGCACACGGGCGGCGATGGGCGCGCTGGCCGCCCTGATCAGCGCGATCGTCCTGGGCATGGTCGTCAAGGGCGCCTGGGACCAGGTGATCGCCGGCCTGCACAGCTACAGCCCCGTCATCGGCTACCCCCTGGCGATCGCTGCGGGCGCCACCCTGTTCATGGCCGCCGCCATGGAAATCCTGCTGTTCAAGCAGGTGGTCCTGGACCGCCGCCGCGATCGAACCTAGGAGTGCCCGCATGGACACCACGCTGATCTTCCTCGCAGTCCTGTTCGCCTCCATGGCGATCGGCATTCCCATCGCCGTTTCCCTGCTGGTATCGGGCGTGGCCCTGATGTGGCATCTGGACTTCTTCAACACCCAGCTGCTGGCGCAGAACCTGCAGGCCGGCTTCGACAGCTTTCCCCTGCTGGCCGTGCCCTTCTTCATCCTGGCCGGCGAGCTGATGAACGTGGGCGGCCTGAGCCAGCGGATCATCGACATGGCGCGCGCCTTCGTCGGCCACATTCCGGGCGGCCTGGGCTACGTCGCCGTGTTCGCCTCGGTGCTGCTGGCCTCGATGAGCGGCTCGGCCATCGCCGACACCGCCGCACTGGCCACCATCCTGCTGCCCATGATGCGCCAGCAGCACTATCCCATGGACTACAGCACGGGCCTGCTGGCCTCGGGCGGCATCATCGGCCCCATCATCCCGCCATCGCTGCCCTTCATCATCTACGGCGTGACCACCAACACGTCCATCAGCAAGCTGTTCATCAGCGGCGTGGTCCCCGGCATCCTGATGGGCGGCGCGCTGCTGCTGGCCTGGCGCGTGGTCGCGCGCCGCCGGCAGCTGCCCACGGCGCCCCGCACTTCACCGGCCGAACGTCGCCGCGCAGTGGCCGACAGCATCTGGGCCATCTTCATGCCGGTCATCATCCTGGGCGGGATCCGCTTCGGTGTCTTCACGCCCACCGAGGCCGCCGTGGTGGCCGCCGTCTACGCCTTCGTGGTGTCGCGCTTCATCTACCGGGCGCTGTCCTGGAAGGCCGCCTACGATGTGCTGGTGGCCTCCAGCATCACCACGGCGGTGGTGATGTTCCTGTGCGGCGCCGCGACCGTGGCCGCCTACATGATCACGCTTGCCGACCTGCCCAATCAGTTGGCCCAGCTGTTCCAGCCCATCCTGGCGCATCCGACGCTGTTCATGGCCTGCATGGTGATCTTCCTTCTGCTGGTGGGCACGTCCATGGACCTGACGCCCATCATCCTGATCTTCGCCCCCGTCTGCCTGCCCCTGGCGCTGAAGGCACACATCGATCCGGTCTATTTCGGCTTCATGTTCGTGTTCACCGGCTGCCTGGGTCTGATCACGCCGCCGGTGGGCACGGTGCTCAACGTCGCCGCCGGCGTGGGCGGCGTGCGCATGGAATCCGTGATCAGGGGCGTCGCGCCCTTCCTGCTGGTCTACGCCGCGCTGCTGGTCCTGCTGGTGGCCTTTCCCCAGATCGTCACCGCCCCGGTCCACTGGCTGGGCTGAGGCAAACAACACCGCCCCGTACGGCGGAACTTTCCACCAAGGAGAATCCCCATGAAACTGAAAGCCCTGTTCCTGGCTGCCACGCTGGCAGCCGGCACGATGGTCCTCCCCGCGGCCCATGCCGCCGACATCCAGACCCGCCTGATCCGCTTCGGCTACGGCCTGAACCAGGATTCCAACCAGGGGCGCGCCGTGCAGGTGTTTGCCGACGAAGTCGCCAAGCTCTCCGGCGGGAAGATGAAGATCCGCGCCGTCGGCGCCGCCGCGCTGGGCTCGGACGTCCAGATGCAGCAGGCGCTGATCGGCGGCGCCCAGGAGATGATGGTGGGCTCCACCGCCACCCTGGTCGGCATCACACCCGAAATGGCCCTGTGGGATACGCCTTTCCTGTTCAATTCCGGCGAGGAAGCCGACCAGGTGCTCGACGGCAAGACCGGCCAGGCGATCATGCACAAACTGGAAGACAAGGGCCTGGTGGGCCTGGTCTACTGGGAAAACGGCTTCCGCAACCTGACCAACAGCCAGAAGCCCGTGACCAGCGTGGAAGACTTCAGCGGCCTGAAGCTGCGGGTCATGCAGAACAATGTGTTCCTGGACACATTCCAGCGCCTGGGTGCCAACGCCGTGCCGCTGCCGTTCTCGGAACTGTTCACCGCCCTGGAAACGAAGACGGTGGACGGGCAGGAAAACCCCTACAACACCATCCTGTCGAGCAAGTTCTATGAAGTCCAGAAATACCTGAGCATCACCAACCACGTCTACAGCCCCTGGATCGTCACGGCCAGCAAGAAGTGGTGGGACGGCCTGAGCGCCGACGAGCGCGACGTGCTGCTCAAGGCCGCCGCCGTGAGCCGCGACTTCGAGCGCAAAGACACCCGCCAGGAAGCCGACAAGGCCCTGGCGCAGCTGAAGGCCGACGGCATGCAGATCAACACCGTCTCCCCGGAAGCCGTGCAGAAGATGCGCGAGACCATCGCCCCGGTCAATGCGCAGATCGAGAAGGCGGTCGGGTCCGATCTGTGGAACGCGGTGCAGGACCAGCTGAAGGAAATCCGCAAGCAGGGCTGAGGCCCTTTCACGTTGCGGCCCATGGGCCGCAACGCAGGCACGCCATCAGGCAGGCCCCCCGGCCCGGTCGGATCCGGCCGGGGTTTTTTCCATCCAGGTTCCCGGTGCCGCCGGCCGGATGGTCAGCGGTACACCAGGTCGCGGAAGCAGAGCGACAGGTCGGGCCAGTAGGTGATCACCATCAGGCAGACCACCACCACGCCGACGAAGGGCAGCAACGGCCGGATCAGGCGCTCGATGGGCACCTTGGCGACCGTGCAGGCGGCGAACAGGTTCACGCCGAAGGGCGGCGTCACCATGCCCAGGGCGAGGTTCACCACCATGATCACGCCGAAGTGCGCCGGATCGACCCCGAACTGCGTCGCCACCGGCAGCAGCAGGGGCGCCAGCACCACGATCGACGCGGAGGTCTCGATGAACATGCCGATGAGGAACAGCGCGACGTTCACCCCCAGCAGGAATGAGATCTCGCTGCCGAACAGGTGGCTGAGCCATTCGCCCAGCATCATCGGCACCCCGGCACGGTTCAGCAGGAAGCCGAACACGCCCGCGTTGGCGATGATGAACATGATGATCGCCGTGGACACCACGGAGCGGTGGAAGGTGCGCCCCAGCGTGGTGAAATTCAGCCGGCGATAGACGAAGATGCCAACGAACAGCGCATACACCACGGCCACGGCCGAGGCCTCGGTGGGCGTGAAGATCCCGCCGTAGATCCCCCCCAGGATGATGACCGGCATCAGCAGCGCCCACCAGGCCTTTCTGAACGCGGTCCAGACCGGCAGGCGGCCGTCGCCGTCACGCTTGCCCAGGCCGTTGCGGCGCGCGTACAGCCACACGTAGGCCATCAACCCGAAGACGATCAGCAGGCCGGGCCCGATGCCGGCGATGAACACCTCGCCCACCGACGTATCGGTGGACACGGCGTACAGGATCATGGGAATGGACGGCGGGATGATGACGCCCAGTTCCGCCGCGCAGGCCTGCAGCGAGGCCGCGAAAGGCGCCGGATAGCCGTGCTTGACCATGGCGGGGATCAGGATCGCGCCCACTGCGAAGGTGGTGGCCACGCTGGAGCCGGCCACCGCGGCGAAGATCATGCAGGTCAGCACGCAGCTGCAGGCCAGCCCGCCCTGCACGCCGCCCACCACGCTCTTGGCGAACTCGACCATGCGCTCGGAAATGCCGCCTTCTTCCATCAGGTTGCCGGCCAGGATGAAGAAAGGCACGGCGACCAGCGGGTATTTGTCCAGGGCGGCATAGAGCTGCTGCGCGATCACCAGCCAGGTCATGTGGCCGTCGAAGCCGACCCCGGCCATGGTGGCCAGGCCGATCGAGACGGCGACCGGCACGGTCAGGCCAAAGAACAGCAGCATGGAAATGACCATCAACTGCGACATGGCGCTTCCCCGGTCAGACGGTTTCGATGTGGGGCCGCCGCGGGCCTTCGGCCCAGTAGGCCAGCGCGGCGAACAGGGCCAGCGTGGCCCCCACGGGAATGGACAGATAGATCCACGAAATGGAGATGCCCATGCTGGGCGTGGTCTGGAACCGGACGCGCCAGGTCATGTCGGCCCCGATCCAGACCAGAAAACCCAGGAAACCGACGACGATCAGCAGGACGACGTGCTCCAGCACGCGCGCCCGACGCGGCGCCAGCAGGTTGTGCAGCAGGTCGACGCCCAGCATGGCGCCCTGGCGAAAGGCCAGGGCCACCCCCAGCATCACCGTCCAGATGATGGCGGCCCGGGTCCAGCCCTCGGACCAGGCCGAAGGCGATTCGAGCACGAAGCGCGCCAGGACCTGGTAGAAGCCCGCCGCGACGGCGGACCACAGCAGGGCCTGGGCGATCCAGGACACCAGCCGGGTCAGGCCCCGGTCGATCGAGCCGAGCACGCCCATGGGCCTACTGGGTGTTGCGGATGGCGTCGACCAGGTCCTGGCCGAACTGCTTGTAGTACTGCGGGTAGACCGGCTGGACCGCCTTGACGAAGGCTGCGTGGTCCACCGTATTGACCTGCATGCCGTTGGACTTCAGGGTCTCGATGCCGTCCTTTTCGACCTGGTCGACATAGGCGCGCATGGCCTTGGCGCCGGCGGCGGCGGCTTCCTTGAACTTGGCCTTGCCGGCATCGTCCAGGCCGTCATACACGGACGGCGACATCAGGATCAGCGCCGGGCCATAGACGTGCGCCGTCAGCGACAGGTACTTCTGCAGTTGCCACATCTTCACGGACACGATCACCGACAGCGGGTTTTCCTGGCCGTCGATGGTGCCCTGCTGCAGCGCGGTGGCGACTTCCGGCCAGGCCATGGGGGTGGCCAGCACGCCCAGCTCGCGGAAGGCGGCGATGTGGATCGGGTTTTCGGTCGTGCGGATCTTCAGGCCCTTGATGTCGGCGGGCTCCTTCACCGGACGGACGTTGTTGGTCAGGTGCCGGAAGCCCTGCTCGCCCCAGGCCAGGGCCACCAGGCCGCGCTTGGGGAATTCGGCCAGCATGTCCTGGCCGATCTTGCCGTCCAGGACCTTGCGCGCATGGGCCAGGTCGCGGAACAGGAAGGGGATGTCGAACACGCCGGTCTGGGGCACGAAATTCAGCGTGGCGCCCGTGGATACGATGGCCAGGTCGATGGTGCCCAGCTGCAGGCCCTCGATGACCTCGCGCTCGCCGCCCAGCGCGCTGTTCGGGAACTGCTGGATCTTGAAGTCGGGCAGGCTGCTTTCCAGGGTCTTCACGAAGGCGGCGGCACCCGCGCCATAGTGCGAGTTCTCGGACAGCGCGTAGGCCATCTTCAGCGTGGTCTGCGCCAGGGCCGGCGCGGACGCCGTCATGCCGACCAGGGCCGCGGCCGCCAGCCACCGTGCGAGTTTCTTACCTTGGAACATGGTGTCGTCTCCCGAATCCGATATGAATGTTGTCCGGCCCGCGCCGCGCGCAACGCAGCGTCAAAGCCTTGGTGTTCTAACATGAAGTCCGGCCCGGTCGCAATGGAAACCGCTCACGGATTCGGGTTATCACAGGGTACGGCCCGCGCCCGTCCGGCGGGGCAAAACCCACTGGTGCGCCATCGGCCCGGGCGGTATGCTCGAACCCTCGACCCGGCGGCGCACCGAAGCCGCGAACCGCCCCGGCCACACCACCCGGGGCACCCACGGAGCGCACATGACACAAAGAATCGCAGTGATCCCCGGCGACGGCATCGGCACGGAAGTCATGCCCGAAGGCCTGCGGGTCCTGGAAGCCGCCGCCACCCGGTTCGGCCTGGACCTGGACTTCGAATCCTTCGACTGGGGCTGCGGCCACTACCTGCGCGAAGGCCGCATGATGCCGGCCGACTGGAAAGAACGCATCGGCGGCCACGACGCCATCCTGTTCGGCGCCGTGGGCGCGCCCGACCGGGTGCCGGATCACATCGCCATCTGGGATTCCATCATCACCATCCGCCGCGAATTCGACCAGTACGTCAACCTGCGCCCGGCGCGGCTGATGCCCGGCGTGCCCAGCCCGCTGGCCAACCGGCGCTCCGGCGACATCGACTTCCTGGTGGTGCGCGAGAACACCGAAGGCGAATATTCCAGCCTGGGCGGGCGCATGTTCCCGGGCACGGAACGCGAATTCGTGATCCAGGAATCCGTCTTCACCCGCACCGGGGTCGACCGCGTCCTGCGGTTCGCCTTCGAGCTGGCCGCGCGCCGGCCGGGGCGGCACCTGACGGCGGCCACCAAATCCAACGGCATCTCCATCACCATGCCCTACTGGGACGAGCGCCTGCAGGCCATTGCCGGCGAATATCCCGAGGTCGCCTGGGACAAGTTCCACATCGACATCCTGTGCGCCCATCTGGTGCAGCATCCGGATCGTTTCGACGTGATCGTGGCATCGAACCTGTTCGGCGACATCCTGTCCGACCTGGGCCCGGCCTGCACCGGCACGATCGGCATCGCCCCATCGGCCAACCTGAACCCGGAACGCCGCTATCCGTCCCTGTTCGAGCCCGTGCACGGCTCCGCCCCGGACATCGCCGGCCGGGGCATTGCCAACCCGGTCGGGCAGATCTGGTCCGCCGCCTTGATGCTGCAGCACCTCGGCCGGGACGACTCCGTCTGGCAGGACGCGGCCGATGCCGTCCTGCGAGCCATCGAGGCCGTGCTGGCCGAAGGCCCCCGCACGCCCGACATGGGTGGCACGGCGCGCACCGCCGACATGGGCCGCGCGATCGCCAGCCACGTCGCCCAGGCCCGCTGACCCACGGGCCGACCGCACGCACCCACCGCCCGCGCCTTTCCAGGAGCACGCCATGCCCGCGCACCACTTCATCGCCAACACCCGCCTGCCCGTGTCCGACGCGCTCACCATCCCGGTCATCGACCCGGCCGACGGCCAGGCCTTCGACCGCATCGCCCGCGGATCCCCCGACGACATCGACCGCGCCGTGCAGGCCGCCCAGGCGGCCATGGGGGCGCAGTTCGACGGCCCCTGGGCGATGACCTGCGCCCGCGACCGGGGACGCCTGCTGGCGGCCTGGGGCCGCGCCGTGCTGGCAGAGGCCGACGAGCTGGCCCGCCTGGAGGCGCGCGACACCGGCAAGACGCTGCGCACCGCGCGCAACGACGTCACCGCCCTGGCGCGCTACTTCGAATACTATGCGGGCGCCTGCGACAAGCTGCACGGCGAGACCCTGCCCTACGACACCGGAACCCTGGTGATGACGGTGCGCGAGCCGCACGGGGTCACGGGTCACATCATCCCCTGGAACTACCCGGTCCAGATCTTCGGCCGCAGCGTCGGCGCATCCCTGGCCGCCGGCAACGCCTGCGTGGTCAAGCCCGCCGAAGACGCCAGCCTGTCCACCCTGTACCTGGCTGAAATGGCCGCCCGCGTGGGCTTTCCGCCCGGGGCGCTGAACGTCGTCACCGGATACGGCCACGAGGCCGGCGCCGCCCTGAGCGCCCACCCGGGCGTCCGGCACATTTCCTTCACCGGATCCACCGCCACCGGCCAGCAGGTCGCCGCCGCCGCCGCGCGGCATCATTGCCCGGTGGTGCTCGAACTGGGCGGCAAGTCGCCGCAGATCGTGTTCGAGGACGCCGACCTGGATGCCGCCCTGCCGGTGGTCGTCAACGCCATCATCCAGAACAGCGGCCAGACCTGCTCGGCGGGCAGCCGGCTGCTGGTCCACGAAAGCATCCACGACGCCTTCGTCGAACGCGTCGCCGAACGCTTCCGTGCCCTGCGCGCCGGCCCGCCCGCATCCGACGCCGACCTGGGACCGCTGGTGAACCGCAAGCAGTACGAACGCGTGCGCGGGCTGCTGGACGCAGCCCGCGACGAAGGCCTGGCCGAGGCCGCCCGGGGCCGCATCCTGGACGGCGTGCCGCCGGACGGCTACTACCAGGAAGCCGTGCTGTTCCGGGACGTGCCCGCCGGCAGTGTCCTTGCCCGCGAGGAAATCTTCGGGCCGGTCCTGATCACGCAGGCCTTCCGCGACGAGGCGCACGCCCTGGCCCTGGCCAACGCCACCGACTACGGCCTGGTGGCCGGGGTCTGGACCCGTGACGGGGCGCGGCAGCTGCGCATGGCCCGTCACCTGCGCTGCGGCCAGGTCTTCATCAACAACTACGGCGCCGGCGGCGGCGTCGAACTGCCCTTCGGCGGGGTCAAGTCCAGCGGCCACGGCCGCGAAAAAGGCTTCGAAGCCCTGCTGGGATTCACCGCACTGAAGACCGTGGCGATCCGCTACGGCCAGCAAGCCTGAAAGGAGACACACACCATGCGCCTGCGCGACAAGACTGCCATCGTCACCGGGGCCGGCTCCGGGTTCGGCCGGGGAATCGCTTCGGTCTTCGCCCGCGAGGGCGCCCGGGTGATCGTGGCCGACATCCACGACGAACACGGCCACGAAACCGTCGCGCAGATCCGCGCAGAAGGCGGCCAGGCCGCCTTCGCGCACGTGGACGTCGCCGATGCGGCCAGCATGCGCGGCCTGCTGGCGCAGGCCCTGGAGCACTTCGGCGGACTGGACATCGTCGTCAACAACGCCGGCGCCACCCACCGCAACCGGCCCATGCTCGAAGTCACCGAAGACGAGTTCGACCGCATTTACGCCATCAACGTCAAGAGCATCTATCTCAGCGCCCAGGCCTTCGTGCCGCATTTCCGCAGCCAGGGCGGGGGCGTGTTCGTGAACATCGCATCCACGGCCGCCATCCGGCCACGGCCCGGCCTGACCTGGTACAACGGCACCAAGGGCGCGGTGGTGACCACCAGCCGCTCGATGGCGGCCGAACTGGGCCCCGACCGGATCCGCGTCAACTGCGTCAATCCCGTGGTGGGCGCCACCGGCCTGCTGACGGAATTCATGGGCATGCCCGACACGCCCGAAAACCGCGCCAAGTTCACCGCCGGCATCCCGCTGGGCCGGTTCTCGACCCCCGACGACGTCGCCTACGCCTGCCTGTACCTGGCTTCGGACGAAGCCGCGTTCATCACCGGCGCCTGCCTGGAAGTCGACGGCGGCCGGTGTGTCTGATCACTCTTCCACGTACCAGGTGTCTTCGGACAGCATCACCTGCTGGTGCCCATAGCCGGCCGGCATCATCGGGAAGCAGTTCTGCAGGGGCACCACCGCCACGTCCAGGAAATACGGGCCGTCGTGCGCCATGCAGGCGGCCAGCGCCGTATCCAGGTCGCGCGGATGCTCGACCCGTGCGGCGCCCCAGCCGAATGCGCCCGCCAGCGCCACGAAATCCGGGATCGAAGCGTTGTAGCTGTGGCTGTAGCGGCCCTCGTGGATCAGTTCCTGCCACTGGCGCACCATGCCCATGTGGCCGTTGTTGCACAGGATCAGCTTGACGGGCGCGCGATGCTGCGCGGCCGTGGCCAGTTCCTGGATGTTCATCAGCACGGACGCATCGCCGCTGACGCAGACCACCGGCTTGTCCGGATGCGCGATCTGCGCGCCGATGGCGGCCGGCAGCCCGTAGCCCATGGTGCCCGCCCCGCCGGACGTCAGCCAGCGGTTGGGCCGGTCGATGCCGATGTACTGCGCTGCCCACATCTGGTGCTGGCCCACGTCGGTGGAGACAATGGCGTCGCGCCCGGCCAGCAGCCGGTCGATGCGGCGCATCAGGTCCTGGGGCAGGATGGTGTCGTCCGAAGGCGGGAATTTCAGGCAGTCGCGCGCCTGCCAGACTGCGATGCGCTGCCACCATTCGTCCAGTCGCCCGGATTCCAGCGGATACTGCCCCAGTTCCTTGTGCAGCGCCCGCAGCAGGGGGTAGCAGTCGCCCACCAGCGCCACATCGGCGCGCACGACCTTGTCGATCGAGGCCGGATCGATGTCCAGGTGGATCTTGTCGGCATGCGGGCAGAAATCCGACAGGCGGCCGGTGATGCGGTCGTCGAAACGCGCGCCCACGCAGATGATCAGGTCCGCGTGGTGCATGGCCAGGTTCGCCTGCAGCGTGCCGTGCATGCCCAGCATGCCCAGGAATTGCGCATCGCCCGCGGGGTAGGCACCCAGGCCCATCAGCGTCAGGGTGCAGGGCGCCCCGGTGGCCTGCACCAGGCTGCGGAATGCATGGCAGGCGTCGATGCCCGAATTGATCAGCCCGCCTCCGCCGTAGAACACGGGGCGGCGGGCGCGGGCGATCAGCGCGGCGGCGCGCTTGAGAGCGGCCTCGGTCACGGGCGCCAGCGGCTCGGCGGCGGCCTCGGGCTCGGGGGCGGCGGCGGCGTGCTCGGGTGGCACGCGGGCAATCTGCAGATCCTTGGGGAAGTCCAGCAGCACCGGACCGGGGCGGCCGGCGCGCGTCAGGCGCAGGGCCTTGGCGGCCAGGTCGGCGATGTCCTCGGAGCGGCGCACCTGGGCATTCCATTTCGTGACCGGGCGCGAAATGCCGACCGCGTCGCATTCCTGGAAGGCGTCGGTGCCGATGGCGCCGGTTGCCACCTGGCCGCTGACGCACAGCACCGGAATCGAGTCGCAGAGCGCGTCGAGCAGGCCGGTGGTGGTGTTGGCCATGCCCGGCCCCGAAGTCACGAAGACCACGCCGGGGCGGCCCGTGGACCGCGCGTAGCCCTCGGCGGCGTGCATGGCCGCCTGCTCGTGACGCACCAGCACATGACGGATGCGCGGCTCGGCGTACAGGGCGTCGTACAGCGGCAGCACCGCACCGCCCGGATAACCGAACACCGTATCCACCCCCAGGGCGATCAGGGTGTCCAGCAGGACCTCGGCGCCGTTGCGGTCGAGGACGGGCGCGGGGACGGCGGCATGGGCGGCGGTGGGGGCATTCACGGGCATTCACCTGGACGGAAGGGTGGCGGATGCCGCACCGGCCCCTCGCGCGCGGCGGCACCCGGCGGGATCGCCGCCGGGACGAGTGGACGTGAGCAAAGCATCCCAAGGATAATGGACCCCAGTTTATCCCTTTTCGACTGCATCCCATGGCCAACCCCCGCTCGCCCTGGCATGCCGTGCGCGTCTCGTCCCTGCACGGCACCGGTGTCTTCGCCGCGCGCGACATCCCCGCCGGCACCCGGATCCTGGACTATGCAGGGCGCCGCCTGACGGCGGAGCAGGCCGATGCACGCTGGCCGGTCAACCCGGACGACCCCTACCACACCTTCTATTTCGCGCTCAGCAGCGGCATGGTGATCGACGGCGGCCAGCGTGGCAACGACGCCCGCTGGATCAATCACGGCTGCGCTCCCAACTGCGAGGCGCGCGAGAACGAGACGGGCACCCGGGTGGCGATCTACGCACTGCAGGACATTCCGGCGGGCACGGAATTGCTCTACGACTACGGCCTGGTGATCGACGAGCCGCTCACACGGACGCTGAAGCGCCACTACCGCTGCCGCTGCGGTGCGCCCGCATGCCGCGGCACGATGCTGGCGCTGCCGGACGCATCCTGAGCCGGTGTCCGTACTCATACCAACTGGCAAGTACGCCGTTTCGCTGTAGGATTCAGTGTTGCCATCCGGCCCGACACCTGCCTTGCCCGTCCCATGCCCGACGACCACGCCGCCGATTCCGCCGACCCGCTTGCCTACGCGCCGCCCACCGATCCACCCCTGCGCGTTTCCCTGCGATTCGAGGACTGGCTGACCGTGCTGACCCTGGGCGCCCTGGCCTGCATCACCCTGGCCAACGTGATCGTCCGCTACCTCACCTCCGAATCCTTCGCCTGGACCGAGGAAATCTCCATCTTCCTGCTGATCGTTCTCACCATGAGCGCCAGTTCCTCGGCCTTCGTCCGCCTGCTGCACATCCGCATCGAGCTGCTGGCCGACGGCGGCAGCCCCGAACGGCGGCGGCGCTTCGCCCTGGCCGCGGGCGCCGTGTCCCTGCTGTTCTTCGCCGGCCTGACGGTGCTGCTGGGCCGCATGGCCCTGGACGAATACAACTGGGGCGACACATCCCCAGCCATCGGTGTGCCCACCTGGTGGTATTCCATGTGGCTGCCCGTGCTGTCGGCAATCATCACCCTGCGCCTGGCCGGCATCCTGCGGCGCGCCTGGGGGCAGTCATGATCCCCACCCTGCTGTTCGGGCTCTTCGTCGTCCTGATGATCATCGGCGTGCCCGTGGGCATCGCCCTGGGCACGGCCGGCACCCTGGCCATCGCCCTGGCCAACCCGGACACCCACTGGTTCGGCCTGATGGCGGTTTCGCAGAGCTTCTATGCGGGCCTGGCCAAATACCCCCTGCTGGCCATTCCCATGTTCGTGCTGGTGGGCTCGATCTTCGACCGCTCCGGCGTCGCCGCCAAGCTGGTGCGCCTGGCCCAGTCCATCACCGGCAACGGTCCGGGCATGCTGGCCGTGGTCGCCATCACCGTCGCCATGTTCCTGGGCGGGATTTCCGGATCGGGCCCGGCCTGCGCCGCCGCCGTGGGCGCCATCATGATCGGCGCCATGAATCGCGCCGGCTACCCGCGCGCCTACTCGGCCAGCGTGGTGGCGGCGGGCGCCGCCACCGACATCCTGATCCCGCCCTCGATCGCCATGATCGTCTACTCGGTCCTGGTGCCGCAGGCCTCGGTCCCGGCGCTGTTCGCCGCCGGCATGTTCCCCGGCATCCTGGCGGGCATCGGCCTGATCATCCCGGCCGTCTGGCTGGCGCGGCGCCACAAGATGGGTGCGGCCGCACGCGCCGAGCCTCGCCCGCCCTTCTGGCGCAGCCTGTTCGAGGCCATCCCGGGCCTGGCCGCCCCCGTCATCATTCTGGGCGGCATGCGCATGGGTTACTTCACGCCCACGGAAGCCGCCGTGGTGGCCGTGTTCTACGGCCTGTTCATCGGCTTGTGCGTGCATCGCACCATCCGCCTGCGCGACCTGTTCCCCATCCTGCGCGAAGCCGGGGAACTGTCCGCCGTCATCATGCTGATCGTCACCCTGGCGGGGATCTTCGCCTGGTCCCTGTCCACGCTGTCGATCATCGACCCGATCACCAACGCCATCGTGCATTCCGGCCTGGGGCCATACAGCGTGCTGGCGCTGCTGATCCTGCTGCTGGTCGTGGCCGGCATGTTCCTGGACGGCATCTCGATCTTCCTGATCTTCGTGCCGCTGATCCAGCCGGTTGCCATGGCCTTCGGCTGGGACCTGGTGTGGCTGGGCGTGGTGCTGACGCTGATGGTCGCGGTGGGCCAGTTCACGCCGCCCGTGGCCGTCAACCTGATGGTCTCCAGCAAGATCGCCCGGATTCCGATGGAAAGCACGGTGCCCTGGGCGCTGTGGCTGGTGGGGGGCATGCTCTGCACCCTGGCCCTGGTCGTGATCTTTCCGCAGATCGCACTCTGGCTGCCGCATTATCTGGGATACTGACGTTCACGCGTTCGAGCGGGCGGCAAGCCCGCCGGGGATTTTTCAAAGAGGAGACTGACATGCGCTTCAAACGAATCATCGGCGCCGCCGCGCTGGCCTTCACGGCCCTGGCCGCCGCCCTGCCGGCCCAGGCCGCCGACTACAAGTCCGAATACAAGCTGTCCATCGTGGTGGGCACCAACTTCCCCTGGGGCCAGGGGGCGGTGATCTGGTCCGACCTGGTCCGCGAACGCACCAACGGCCGCATCAACATCAAGGTCTACCCGGGCACGTCCCTGGTCCAGGGCGACCAGACGCGCGAATTCACCGCCATCCGCCAGGGCGTGATCGACATGGCCATCGGTTCCACCATCAACTGGTCGCCGCAGGTCAAGGAACTGAACCTCTTTTCACTGCCCTTCCTGATGCCCGACTATCCCGCCATCGACGCCCTGACCCAGGGCAAGGTCGGCGAGCAGTTGTTCGACATCCTGTCCAAGAAGGGCGTGGTGCCGCTCGCCTGGGGCGAGAACGGCTACCGGCAGTTGTCCAATTCCGCGCGCGAGGTCAAGACGCCCGAGGACGTCAAGGGCATGAAGCTGCGCGTGGTCGGTTCACCGCTGTACATCGACATCTACACCGCACTGGGCGCCAATCCCACGCAGATGAGCTGGGCCGATGCCCAGCCCGCGCTTGCCAGCGGCGCCGTCGACGGCCAGGAAAACCCGCTGTCCATCTACGCCGGTGCCAAACTGTACGACGTCGGCCAGAAATACCTGAGCCTGTGGAACTACGTGGCCGACCCGCTGATCTTCGTGGTCAACAAGGATGTCTGGGATTCCTGGACACCGGCCGATCAGAAGATCGTGCGCGAAGCCGCCATCGAAGCCGGCCGCCAGGAAATCGTCATCGCCCGCAAAGGCGTGACCAACACCGACGATTCCCTGCTGAAGGAAATCGAAGGCCACGGCGTGAAGGTCACGGTGCTGTCGCCCGAGCAGATCGACGCCTTCGCCAAGGCCACCCGGCCGGTGTTCGACAAGTGGGCGAAGCAGATCGGCACCGACCTGGTGCAGCAGGCGCAGGCCGACATCGCCAAGCGCTGATCGGCCGGTTCCAGGCGCCGCGTGCGCCTGGCCCGCCACGCCCGGGCCGGCGCGCACGAAAACCCGCCGCGGCGTATGATGCCGGGACGCTCCCGCCTTCCGGCATCCCATGGAAATCACCTTCGACGTCGCTGTCCTGCTGTTCTTCGTCGCGCTGCTGGCGGGCATCGTGGACGCCATCGCCGGCGGCGGCGGCCTGATCACCATCCCGGCGCTCCTGGCGGCGGGGCTGCCGCCGGGCGCCGCCATCGCCACCAACAAGATCGGCGGCATCGCCGGATCCACCGCCGCCACCCTGCACTTCCTGCGCATGCGCCAGATCGACCTGAAACGCAGCCGCTGGATGATGCTGACCACCTTCCTGGGGGCGCTCACGGGCGGGATCGCCCTGACGCACATCGACAGCGGCGTGCTGCGCCAGGTGATCCCCTTTCTGCTGATCGGCTTCGCCCTGTACTTCCTGCTGTCGCCGCGCGTGGGCGCCGAAGACCGCGCCCAGCGGATCGCGCCCGCCCTGTACGCCGCCACCCTGGCCCCGCTGATCGGCTTCTACGACGGCTTCTTCGGCCCGGGCACGGGCACTTTCCTGGCGATTTCCTGCGTCACGCTGCTGGGCTTCAACCTGGTCAAGGCCACGGCGCACGCCAAGCTGCTGAATCTGTGCAGCAACCTGGCCTCCGTCCTGTTCTTCGCCGCCAGCGGCCACATCGTCTGGTCCTTCGGGTTGCCCATGCTGGCGGGCCAGTGGATCGGCGGCACCATCGGCGCACGCCTGGCCATCACGCGCGGCCACCAGCTGATCCGCATCCTGATGGTGGCCATGGCGGTGATCGTCTCGGTGAAGATGCTGCTGGAGCGATAGCCCGGCATTGGCGGCCGACACCCGCACCGGGGGTGCCGCCGGCTGCCCGGCCGCGGGTCAGGCGGCTTCGCGCAGGCTGCGCACGTCCAGGCTCACGTCTCCACGGTCGCACGACACCCAGGCCGTGCGGTCGGTGATGTTCACGCTCAGGCTCATGGTGCGCTCGGCCAGCGCCGCCAGGTCGCGCGTGGCCTCGGCATCCAGGACATGGACCTGCAGGTTGCCGGCCCGCTCCAGCTTGCCGCGCACCCCCGACCACCAGACATCGGCGCTGCGCCCGTAGGCCAGCACGATCACCTGCTCCGCCCGGCCGCACGCCTTCAGCAGGCGGCGTTCGTCGGGCAGGCCGACCTCGATCCACTGCCGCACGGCCCCGGTCAGGTCCAGGTTCCAGAGGTCGGGCTCATCCGTGTCGCTCAGGCCCCGGGTGAAGACCAGCCGCTCGTCTGCCTCGACCCACAGTGCGTAGGCCAGCAAGCGCACCATCAGCCGCTCGTCGGTCTCGGACGGATGACGGGCGACGGTGACGGCATGGGTGCCGTAATAGGCGCGGTCGTTGTCCGCGACATGAAGTTCCGCCTTGTAGACGGTGGCTCGCAGGGCCATGGCGATTTCCGTTCCTGCGTTCTACTTGAACGCCGTTTCGATGAAGCTGCGCAGTTTACGCGAGTGCAGGCGTTCGCCGGGCATCTCGCGCAGGCGTTCCAGGGCCCGGATGCCGATGTGCAGGTGCTGGCTGACCTGGGTGCGGTAGAAGGCCGTGGCCATGCCCGGCAGCTTCAGTTCGCCGTGCAGCGGCTTGTCCGACACGCACAGCAGCGTGCCATAGGGCACGCGGAAGCGGAAGCCGTTGGCCGCAATGGTGGCCGATTCCATGTCCAGGGCGATGGCGCGCGACTGCGACAGGTGCTGCACCGGCTCCTGCTGGTCGCGCAGTTCCCAGTTGCGGTTGTCGATGGTGGCCACGGTGCCGGTGCGCATGATCCGCTTCAGCTCCCAGCCCGACAGGCCCGACACGTCGGCCACGGCCTGCTCCAGGGCGACCTGGACCTCGGCGAGCGGCGGCACCGGCACCCACAGGGGCAGGTCGTCGTCCAGCACATGGTCCTGGCGCACGTAGCCGTGGGCCAGCACGTAGTCTCCCAGCCGCTGGGTGGTGCGCAGCCCGGCGCAATGACCCAGCATCAGCCAGGCCGACGGCCGCAGCACGGCAACGTGGTCGGTGATGGTCTTGGCGTTGGACGGCCCCACGCCGATGTTGATCAGCGTGATGCCGGTGTGCCCGGGCCGCTTCAGATGGTAGGACGGCATCTGGGGCAGCGGCGCCGGCCCCGTGCGGGGCTCGTCCAGGTTGTCCGGCGTGACGATGCGGTTGCCCGGCTCGACCAGTTCCGTGTAGCCGCCCACGCCGGAGGCCAGCGTCTCGCGCGCCCACTGGACGAAGCCGTCGACATAGAACTGGTAGTTGGTGAACAGCACGAAATCCTGGAAATGCACCGGCGCCGTGGCCGTGTAGTGCTGCAGGCGGTGCAGGGAATAATCGATGCGCGGCGCTGTGAAGGGCGCCAGGGGCCGGGCCTGGTTGGGGCGGCCGCGCCAGGTGCCGTTGACGATGGCGTCGTCGGTCACGGCGAGATCGGGCACGTCGAAGTGGTCGCGCAGGGTGTGCCCCGGGACTTCGGAATACTCACCCTCGACGTACTCGCCTTCCGGAAAGGCGAAATGCAGGGGGATGGGCAGGTCGGATTCGCCGATTTCCACCGGCACGCCATGGTTGCGCAACAGCAGGCGCACCTGTTCGCGCAGGTAGTCCTGGAACAGGGCGGGCTGCGTCACCGTGGTCATGTAGACCCCCGGCTCGACCAGGTGGCCATACGACAGGCGGCTGTCGATTTCCTGGTAGGAATGCACCCGGATGCGGATCGCCGGATAGCAGGCGCGCACCCGCTGGCCCGTTTCCAGGCCATTGGCGCAGTATTCGCGGAAAGCGTCGCGGATGAAAGCCGTGTTGCGCCGGTAGATTTCCAGAAGCCGGTCGACAGCCGCATCGGCGTCCTCGTAGCTGGAGAACGGAATCAGCGGCGGCAGCCGGGTCGGGCGCGCAGTGTCGATGAATTTTTCCATGCGCCCGATTATGGCAGTTCTGCACGACAGCCGGGGCTATCCATCACTCCCGACGGTGCACTTCCCGTCCCGCCGCGTAGGTCGCGGCGACGGCGCGGTCGTCTCCCAGCATCGCCAGGGCGAACAGCAGCTCCTCCAGCGAATCGGCCAGGGCGCTGCGGCGCGCCAGCAGCGGCGTGGCCCTGGGATCCAGGACGATGAAATCGGCCTCGGCGCCCGGCTCCAGCGTGCCGATCTGCCCGGTCAGGCCCAGGTGCTTGGCCGCGCCCTGCGTGGCCTGCCAGAACATGCGCCGAGCCGTCAGATAATGCCCCGACAGGCGCGCGACCTTGTGCGCCTCGTTCATGGTCAGCAGCATGGAAAAGGAGGAGCCGCCGCCCACGTCGGTGGCCAGGGCCACCGGCATGCCGAAATTCTTGGCCGCGGCGAAATCGAACAGGCCGCTGCCCAGGAACTGGTTGGACGTGGGGCAATGGGCGGCCACGGCGCCCGCATCGCGCATGCGGCGCCGGTCGTCATCGTCCAGCCAGACGCAGTGCCCGTAGACGGACCGGGGCCTCAGCAGTCCGTACTGGTCGTAGATGTCCAGGTAGCTGCGGTAGCCGGGGAACAGGTCCATGACCCACTTCACCTCGTCGCGGTTCTCGGACACGTGCGACTGGATGAACACGTCCTGGTAGCGCCTGGCCAGCTCGCCGCACAGGCCGAGCTGCTCGGGCGTGGACGTGGGCGCGAAGCGCGGCGTCAGCGCATACAGCTGGCGGCCCGTGCCATGCCAGCGGCGGATCAGGTCTTCGCTGTCGCGGGCGCCTGACTCGGCCGTATCGCGCAGGTATTCGGGGCAATTGCGGTCCATCATGACCTTGCCCGCCACCATGCGCAGGTCGCGGGCATGGCTTTCCTCGAAGAAGGCCTGGGCCGAACCCGGGTGCACTGTGCAGTACACCAGCGCGGTGGTGGTGCCGCAGCGCAGCAATTCGTCCAGGAAGAAGCGCGCCACGTCCCGGGCATAGTCCGGATTCTCGAAGCGCCGCTCGGTCGGGAAAGTGTAGGTCTCCAGCCACGGCAGCAGGCCCGGTGCCGGCGAGGCGATCATGTCCGTCTGCGGGTAGTGGATGTGCGTGTCGATGAAGCCCGGCGTGATCAGGCGCCCGCTCCAGTCGTGAACCGGTGTCCCGGGCGGCAGATCCCCGATCAGCCTGTCATGGTCGCCGCATTGCTCGATACGGCCGTCGCGCACGACCAGCAGGCCGTCGCGGATCCACTCGCAGGCCTCGTCCTCGGCCTTCGGGGTGTCCCGGAAATAAAGCAGCTGGGCACGATAGGCCTGCAGGCCGGAATTCGATCGGGCGGGCGCGGACGGTTTCGTGGACGTCATGAGGTCTCCTCGGTCGTTGTCTGTGGGCCGCAGGCCGCCTTCGCGGCGGGGCCGGCGGCCCGGCGTGCTTCAATTCGATGGGGTTCGATGGATCAATCGGGTGCGGTCAATGCGCGGGCGCTTCGGTTCGTGCCTGCGCTCCGGCCAGCCGTTCCCGTTCCGAGCGCAGGCGCAGCAGCTGGGCGGCAACCGCAACGGCGATCACGGCTGGCTGCTTGCCCTCGATGCCGGGTTCACCGATCGGGCAGACGATGCGCGCATAGCGTTCGGGCGGGATGCCGCGCGCCTGGAAGCGGTGCTCGAACTTGCGCCGCTTGGTCTGCGAGCCGATCAGGCCGAAATACGCCACGTCGTCGCGCCGCAGCAGCTGTTCGCACAGGCGCTGGTCGAGCGCATGGTCGTGGGTCATGATCAGGAAGCAACTGTCGGGGGGCGCCTCGTCGATCACGGCTTCGGGCGTGTCGGTGGCCTCGATCGACACATTGGCGGGCACGGTGCCGGGAAACAGCTCGTCGCGCGCGTCCACCCAGGTTACCCGGCAGGGCAGGGTGCCCAGGATGTGCACCAGCGCCTGGCCGACGTGTCCCGCGCCAAAGATCACCACATGCAGCGGATCGGGCCGGATGGTCTCGCGCAGCGTCAGGCAGCCCTGCCCGGGGCCGGGCCGCAACAGCCGGCCGGCATCCGCATCGATGCCGCCGGGCGCCGCCGCATCCGGCTCGGACACGCGCACGCAGGGGGCCGCGCCGTCTCCGCCCAGGCGGACCTCGCGAACGCGGCCCGCGGGCGACTGCAGCCCGGCGCGCACGGCCTCAAGCCAGCCGCGGTCGGATTCCCTCAGGCGCTCGAACAGCAGATGCACCATGCCGCCGCAGCACTGGCCCAGCGCCGGCCCCAGGGGCAAGGCCTCGATCCAGCGGTCCGGGCCGTCATCGGCGCGCAGGCGCGCCCGGGCGGACTCGGCAGCCTTCCATTCCAGGTGCCCCCCGCCGATGGTGAGCCACTGGTGTCCGGCGGACACGAGCATCTTGGCGCCGGCCTCGCGCGGGGCCGATCCCTGCACCCAGGCAACCGTGACCAGCACCGCCGCCTGCCGGCGATCCAGGCACCACAGGGCCTGATCGATCCAGGCGTGCATCAGGCCGCGCTGCGTTTCCGCAGGCCCTCGACTGCCTTCAGGATGGCTTCCGGCGTGGCCGGCGCCCGCAGGTCGGGCGAAGACCGCCCGTCGCCCACCGCCGCCACCGCATCGCAGATGGCGTTGAAAGTACTGATGCCGTGCAGCAGCGGGGGTTCGCCCACCGCCTTGGAGCGGTGCACCGTATCCTTCAGGTTCTGCGCCCTGAACAGGCGCACGCGGAAATCGCGCGGACAATCGCTGATGGCGGGGATCTTGTAGGTGGACGGGGCGTGCGTCATCAGCCGGCCGTCTTCGCGCCACCAGAGCTCCTCGGTGGTCAGCCAGCCGGTGCCCTGGATGTAGCCGCCCTCGACCTGCCCCAGGTCGATCGCCGGGTTGATGGACGCACCGACGTCATGCAGGATGTCGGCGCGCAGCAGCTTCCATTCGCCGGTCAGCGTATCGACCACCACTTCCGAGACGGCCGCCCCGAAGGCGAAATAGAAGAACGGCCGGCCGTGCATGGTGGCCTTGTCCCAGACGATGCCCGGGGTGGCATAGAAGCCGTCGGACCACAGCTGCACGCGATCCCAGTAGGCCTCGTCGGCCAGCTGGCCGAACGGGATATTGCGGCCATTGACGTTCACCTGGCGCCACGCGAAGACCACGTCCTCGGGCTTGCCGCCGTACTTGCGGGCGGCGAAATCGGCCAGGCGCGCCCGCAGCTGCAGCGCGGCATCCTCGGCCGCCTTGCCGTTCAGGTCGGTCCCCGTGGAAGCCGCGGTGGCGGACGTGTTGGCGACCTTGTAGGTGTCGGTGGCCGTCACGCGCACGCAATCCAGGTCCAGCCCCAGGGTGTTGGCCACGATCTGGGCGACCTTGGTGTTCAGGCCCTGGCCCATTTCCGTGCCGCCGTGGTTCACCAGGACGGAGCCGTCGCGGTAGATGTGCACCAGCGCGCCCGCCTGGTTGAAGGCCGGCACGTTGAAGGAAATGCCGAACTTCACCGGCGTCAGCGCCAGGCCTTTCTTCAGGACGGGGCTGGATGCATTGAAGTCGCTCACCGCCTGCCGGCGGGCCCGGTAATCGGAACTGGCGACCAGCTCGGACACCAGCGGCTCGAGCAGGTTGCCCTCGACCACCTGGCCATAGGGGGTGGTGTTGCGCGTATCGATGCCGTAGAAATTGGTCTGGCGCACATCCAGCGGATCGCGGCCCAGTTCGCGGGCGATGCGGTCGATCACGACTTCGGTCAACAGCGCGCCCTGGGGGCCGCCGAAACCGCGGAAGGCCGTGTTCGATTGCGTGTTCGTCTTGCCGCACATGGCGCGCACGTCGGCCGCCGGGATGTAGTAGGCATTGTCGAAGTGGCACACGGCGCGGCTGGCGACGGCCTCGGACAGGTCCGCCGAGAAACCCGAGTGCAGCGTCATGTCCAGGCGCATGCCCAGGATCCGGCCCTCGTCGTCGTAGCCGACTTCATACTCGTAATGGAAGCCGTGGCGCTTGCCGGTGATCATCATGTCGTCGTCGCGGTCCGCGCGCAGCTTCACCGGGCGCTGCAGCCGGTGCGCGGCAACCGATGCCAGGCAGGCAAAGAGCGCCGACTGGGATTCCTTGCCGCCGAAGCCGCCGCCCATGCGCCGGCATTCGACCTGGACCTGGTGGGCATGCCAGCCCAGCGTGTGGCCCACCACGGCCTGCATCTCGGTCGGGTGCTGGGTGGAGCACCAGACCAGCATGCCGTCCTTTTCACGCGGAACAGCATAGGCAACCTGGCCTTCCAGGTAGAACTGTTCCTGGCCGCCGCAGTCGAACGTGCCCTTCATCCGGCGCGGCGCGGCGTCCAGCGCGGCCAGCACGTCGCCCTGAACCAGCCGCATGTCGGGCAGCGTGCGGGAATCGGCTTCCTTCGCCTGCACCGGCGTCAGCAGATGAGGCAGTTCCTCGTAGTCGATCCGGCCCAGGCGGGCGGCGCGGCGCGCGGCATCCACCGAGCGCGCCACCACCATGAACAGCGGCTGGCCGACGTACTGGACCAGGCCGTCGGCCAGCAGGGGATCGTCGTGCAGCACCGGGCCGCAGTTGTTCTCGCCCGGAATGTCGCGGGCCGTGAACACGGCGACGACGCCCGGCGCGCGGCGCACGGCTTCCAGGTCCATGCCGCGCACGCGGGCATGCGCCTTGGCCGACAGGCCCAGGGCGGCGTAGACGGTGCCGCGCAGTTCGGGGATGTCGTCGGTGTAGACGGCCTCGCCGGTGACGTGCAGCGCGGCGGATTCATGCGGGCTGGACGCGCCGGCGGCGGGTTCGCCTTCGACGGGGCGGGGAATGCAGTCGTTGGCGACGGCCAGCCGGTCCAGCTCGACCGGCACATTGATGCGCATGTTCATGGCGGTCTCCTCAAGCAATGTCGGCCAACGCGGCCGTACTGACCTGATGCGTCGCCAGCGGCGCCCCAGGGGCGGTTTCCAGATAGAAGCGGTACAGCAGGTTGCGCGAGGCCAGCAGGCGGTATTCGCTGCTGGCGCGCATGTCGGTCAAAGGCTTGAAATCCTGCGCCACGGCGTCCATCGCGGCGCGGACATGCGCCTCGTCCCAGGGCTGGCCCTGCAGGACGGCTTCCACGGCGCGGGCGCGGCTGGGAGTGGCCGCCACCCCGCCGAAACCGGTGCGCACGGAGCGGACCGCGCCGGACTCGTCCAGGATCACGGCAAAGGCCGCGCACACCGCCGAGATGTCCTGGTCGAAGCGCTTGGACAGCTTGTAGTGGCGGAACTGGCGGCCGGCCACCCGCACGGGCACGCGCAGGCCCTGCACGAATTCGCCGGGCTCGGCGGCGTTCTTCTGGTAGCCCAGGTAATAGTCCTCAAGCGGCATTTCGCGCACGCGCTCGCCCCGGCGCAGGACGATGCTGGCGCCCAGGGCGATCAGGCCCGGCATGGAATCGCCGATCGGCGAGCCGTTGGCCACATTGCCGCCCAGCGTGCCCGCGTTGCGGATGGGGAAAGAGGCAAAGCGCTGGCGCATTTCGGCCAGCTCTGGGATGTGTTCGACAAGCGCATCGAAGGCATCGTTCAGCAGCGCGCCCGCGCCGATGAGCAGATCGTCGCCTTCCTGGCGGATGTCGCGCAGTTCGGCCACCTGGCCGATGTAGATCAGGTGCGGCAGGTCGCGGAACTGCTTGGTCACCCACAGGCCCACGTCGGTGCTGCCGGCCAGGATGCGGGCATCGGGATGCTCCAGGCGCAGCTGCGCCAGCTGGGCCAGGGTGCGCGGCGCATGGAAGGTGTGGCCGTCATGCGTGTAGGTGAACACGCCGTCGCGCTGCAGCGTGGCCAGGATGTCCGCCAGGGCCGCCCGGTCGAAGGGCACGGCCGGATACTTGAACATCTCGCCGGCGGCGCGCACGATGGGCTGGTAGCCCGTGCAGCGGCACAGGTTGCCCGACAGCGTGTCGTCGATCTCGGTGCGCGTGGGCGCAGGATCGTCGGGGCCGTGCGCCAGGTACATGCCCCACAAGGACATGACGAAACCCGGTGTGCAGAAACCGCACTGGGATCCGTGGCAGTCGACCATGGCCTGCTGCACCGGATGCAGCGTGCCGTCTTCCCGGCGCAGGTCCTCGACCGTGTACAGCGCCTTGCCATCGAGCGTGGGCAGGAACTGGATGCAGGCGTTCACCGCCCGCATGGCCACGCCGCCCCGGCCGTCGGGCTCGGCCACCATGACGGTACAGGCGCCGCAGTCGCCTTCGGCGCATCCTTCCTTGGTGCCCATGCAACCCAGGTCCTCGCGCAGGTACTGCAGCACGGTGCGGGTCGTGGGCTGGTCGGAAACTTCGTGGATCCGGCCACGATAGTGAAAGCGAATGACATCGGTCTCCATCGCATCCCTCTTTTCATTGAACAGGTGTTGCATCCACGATATCACCGCGCCACCACCCCGGCCATTCACCCCCGATGATGAAGAACATCATGCCGTCATCCGGTGGACGGGGGGCGCACGCCCGTGAATAATAGGCCGATGCAACGAACCCGCGAACCCATGGACACGCACCTGCTGCGCATCCTGCAGATCCTGCTGACCGAACAGAGCGTGTCGCGCGCCGCCATCAAGCTGGGGCTGTCGCAGCCGGCCCTGAGCAATTCCCTGCGCCGCCTGCGCGACATCACCGGCGACCCGATCCTGGTGCGCGGCAAGGCCGGCATGGTGCCCACCAGCCGCGGCCTGGAACTGCTGGCACACGCCAACGAGGCCCTGAGCGCCATCGAGCGCATCACCCAGCCGCCCGGGGCCTTCGATCCGGCCCGGACGACGCGGGAATTCCATGTGGGGGCGCCGGACTACCTGGATGCGATGTTCCTGCCGAACATCGCCGAAATCCTGCGCCGCGAGGCGCCGCACGCCAAATTCATCGTACACCCGATCAATGCCGATTACGACTACGCGGGAGGCCTCGAGGACGGCGGCCTGGACGTGGTCATCGGCAACTGGCTCGAACCGCCGCCGCAGATGCACATGGCGCGTCTGTTCGACGACGAGGTCGTCTGCATGATCGGCAGCCACAACCCGGCGGCGCACCGCGAGCTCACCCTGAAGCACTACCTGGAATTGCCGCACCTGGCGCCTTTTCCGTACGTCACCGAGCGCCAGAGCTTCATCGACGGCCACCTGGCGTCCCAGGGCCTGAAGCGCAACATCCAGATGACCATCCCGTATTTCGGCCAGGTGGCCGGCATGCTGCTGCGCACGGACCTGATCTTCACCACCGGCAAGCAATTCGCCCAGCACTACGCGCGCTACCTGCCCATCACCATCCTGCCCGCGCCCCTGCCTTTCCCGCCGATGCGCTTCTACCTGCTGTGGCACCGCCGCTGTCACGGCGCGCCGGAAGTCGTCTGGCTGCGCCAGAGCATCGCCAAGGTCGCCGCCATGCTGCAGGCCAGCCTGGACGACGCCTGAACCCGTTTGCACGGCATCAGGACAAACCCTGACGCCTCCCAGAAGACATCATCCGGGCTTGATAATCGTCATCAGAGCCGCGCGCACACAGCCGAAAACCTCGTCCCTAGAATGGCCTGACCCATAAAGCGTCCGTCCCATCAGAAGGCGCCCACCCATTCCGGAGACACCCTCATGAGCGAGCAGGAACATGCCTTGCCTGCGGGACTTGGCACCCCCGCATCCCCCGCACCCTCCAACCCCTGGCTGGAACGGCGCTTCCAGCTTTCAGCCCGCGGCACCAGCGTGCGCCAGGAAACCCTGGCCGGCCTGACGACCTTCCTGGCGATGGTCTATTCCGTGTTCGTCGTGCCGGCCATGCTGGGCAAGGCGGGCTTCGACACATCCTCGGTCTTCATCGCCGTCTGCCTGACCAGCGCCTTCGGCTCCCTGCTGATGGGCCTGTGGGCCAACCTGCCGATCGCCGTGGGCTGCGCGATCTCGCTGACGGCCTTCACGGCATTCGACCTGGTCCTGGGCCAGGGCCTGTCGCCCGCCGTCGCCCTGGGGGCGGTGTTCCTGATGGGCGTCATCTTCACGGCCATCTCCGCCACCGGCGTGCGCAGCTGGATCCTGCGCAACCTGCCGACCGGCATCGCGCACGGCACCGGCATCGGCATCGGCCTGTTCCTGCTGCTGATCGCCGCCAACGAAGTCGGCCTGGTGGTGAAGAATCCGGGCCCCGGCCTGCCGGTGTCCCTGGGCACCCTGAACGCCCTGCCGGCCCTGCTGTCGGTGGTGGGCCTGGCGGCGATCTTCGGCCTGGAGCGCCGGCGCGTGCCGGGCGGCATCCTGCTGGTCATCGTGGCGCTGTCGGCCGTCGGCCTGATCTGGGATCCGGCCGTGAGCTTCCAGGGCCTGTTCGCCCTGCCGTCATTCGGCGGCGAGCATTCGCTGATCGGGGCCATGGATGTCGGCGGCGCGCTCAACGCCGTGGTCATCCCCAGCGTCCTTGCCCTGGTCATGACCGCCGTCTTCGACGCCACCGGCACCATCCGCGCCGTGGCCGGCCAGGCCGGCCAGCTGGACGAGAACGGCCAGATCATCAACGGCGGCCGCGCCCTGACGGCGGATTCGGTGAGCTCGATCGTGTCGGCCGGCCTGGGCGGCGCCCCGGCGGCGGCCTACATCGAGTCGGCGGCAGGCACGGCGGCCGGCGGCAAGACCGGCCTGACCGCCACCATCGTCGGACTGGGCTTCCTGGCCCTGATCTTCCTGTCGCCGCTCGCCGGCCTGGTGCCCGCCTATGCCACCGCGCCGGCCCTGATGTATGTCGGCCTGCTGATGCTGGGCGGCGTGCGCAAGCTGCACCTGGACGATACCGTGGACACCATGGCCGGCATGGTCTGCGCCGTCTTCATCGTGCTGACCTGCAACATCGTCACCGGCATCATGCTGGGTTTCTGCACGCTGGTGATCGGCCGCCTGTTCGCCGGCGAATGGCGCAAGCTGAACCTGGGCACCCTGGCCATCGCCATCGCGCTGGCCGTGTTCTACCTGGGCGGCTGGGCCATCTGACCCACCCGGACGCCGGATCCGGCAGGCACGGGAGAAGTCCGCAGGGACTATCCCGTGTCCGGCTTCATCCCCTTGCCAGCACGCCCCGGCCGCAGTCGCCCAGCAAGTGACGCAGCCATTGATGGGAGGGCGCATGATGATTGCGCGCATGCCACAACTGATAGAACCGCATCGGCGGGAATTCGATCGGCGACTCCAGCACCGTCAGCGGCAGCAATTCGGTGTAGTAGCGGGCGAAATGCCGCGTGGTGGTGAACACCAGGTCGGTGCCGGGCAGCAGGTAGGGCGCCAGCATGAAGGATTGCGCCTCGATGAATTCCTCGCGCTGGATCCGCAGGGACGTCAGCACCGTGTCGATCATGCCGCGCTGGGTGATGGAATACGGGGTCGGCACCACGTGCGGCACGCGCCGGTAGTCCTCCAGCGTCATGCCACGCCGCGCCAGCGGGTGGTCGGCCGCCACCAGGCACACGATCTCGTCTTCCAGCAGCACCGACAGGTGCATGCGGTCGGGCGGCTCGGGCCAGTTGCCGATCACCACGTCCAGCTCGCCTTCGGCCAGGGAATGCTCGAAATCGAAATCCGGACCCAGGGAATGCAGCACCAGCCGCGCCTGCGGCGCCTCGCGGCGAAACCGCGCGACCACGGCGGCGGCAAAGGCCGGCGCCAGGTAGTCCGGCGAGCCGATGCGGAACACCTGGCGGCTGCTGCCGGGCTCGAAGACACCCCCGGCCTCCAGCATCGAATCGATCGAGCTCAGCGCAGTGCGGGCGTGTTCCAGGATGGCCAGCGCGCGGTCGGTCGGCACCATGCCGCCTTTCTCGCGCACCAGCAGCGGGTCCTGCAGGATCTGGCGCAGGTTCTTCAGCGCCACGCTGATGGCGGGCTGGGACTGGTTCAGCTTCAGCGCGGTGCGCGACACACTGCGCTCGGTCATGAGGATGCTGAACACCTTCAGCAGATACGTATCCAGCGTTTCGCTACCGCGTCGCGTCGACATCGTTCGGTTCTCCGTTCTGGCGGGGGCATGGGCCATCCGGCACCTGTCCGCCCCCGGGGATGCGGCACAGCATATACCACTTATACCGCGCACCGCCCTTCTTTTGGCGGGCGATACACCGTAGACTTTCCATCATGATGCACTCATCCATTCCTGTCATGACCTTGAACGAACTGTCCGCCCTGACCCAGGCCGAATTTGCCCAGGAACTCGGAACGATCTTCGAACATTCCCCCTGGATCCCTGAACGCGCCTGGGCGGCCCGGCCATTCGCCGACGTCGATGCGCTGCACCGGGCCATGATGCAGGTGGTGCGCGCCGCCGACCCGGCCGAACAGCTCGCCCTGATCCAGGCCCACCCGGAGCTCGCCGGCAAGGAAGCCGCGGCAGGCACCCTGACCGACGACTCGACCAGCGAGCAGCGCGGCGCCGGCCTGGACCAGTGCAGCCCGGAAGAACTGCAGCGCCTGCGCGGCCTGAACGCCGCCTACCGCGAGCGCTTCGGCTTTCCCTTCGTGATTGCCGTCAAGGGCCGCAGCCGCTACCAGATCATGGACGCCATCGAGCAACGGTTGCACAATGAACGGGACGCCGAATTCGACACCTGCCTGGAGCAGATCGGGCAGATCGCGCGCTTCCGCCTCGACGCCCGCTTCGCCGCCTGAAGCCCCGGGCCGCCGGGCTCCGGCCCGCCGGCACGGATCATTGCCCGATCCCGGCGCCTCGCCGGGATTTTCACGGAGTTTCCCATGACTGCCACCACGCTGACGTCCCTGACCATCGAACCCCTGACGCGGGAAGCCTTTGCCCCCTTCGGCGATGTGATCCAGGCCGACGATGCGGCCCGGCACTTCACCATCAACGACGGCAATACCGAGCGCTACCACGACCTGGCCGCCATCGATCCGGGCGAAGACGGCCGCGCCATCGTCTCGATCTTCCGCGGCCTGCCGCGCACGCTGCCATTCACCATCACCATGATGGAACGCCATCCGAAGGCGAGCCAGGCCTTCATGCCGCTGTCGGGGCGGCCCTATCTCGTCGTGGTCGCCGACCCCGCGTCCGTCCCCACGGTCGCCGACCTGCGCGTCTTTCTGTGCCAGGGCGACCAGGGCGTGAACTACGCGCGCGGCGTCTGGCACCACCCGCTGCTGGCGCTGGATGCCGTCTCCGACTTCCTGATCATCGACCGGGCCGGCCCCGGCGACAACTGCGACATCGTCCAGATGGAAGCGCCCGGCGTGATCCCCGAGCTGGACTGACACCGCGCCGGACGCGCCCGCCGCACGGCGGGCACGGGTCCGGCAATGCCGCGGTGCCCTACCCGCGCCGGCCCATCGACCGCAGGCTGATCACCGCCAGCGCCGCCCCGATCAGAACCATGCCCGACAGCTCCAGGGCGCCCGGCCGCTCGCCCAGCTGCAGCCAGCCGGCCAGCACGCCGACCACCGGCACGCCCAGTGCCGACATGCCCGCGACACCGGCCGACAGGTGCTGCAGGGCGAACAGCCACAGGAACCAGGCCAGGGCCGTGGCGATGATGGCGTTGTAGGCCAGCGCACCGTAGAAATACGGCGCCGGATCGATGGGCCGCTCGGGCACGATCCAGGCGGCCACGCACAGGGCCAGGGCGCCGAACAGCATCTGCCAGGCAGTGAGCGGCAGGGCATCCATGGGATGGTCGCGCTTGATCCACTTGGCGACGATGGTCGCCAATGCCCAGCACAGGCCCGCCGAGACCGCCAGCAATTCGCTGGCGAAATCGGCGTGCAGCGTCCAGGGTTCCAGGATCAGCACCAGGCCGGCGGCCGCCAGCGCCAGGGCCAGCCATTGCAGGCCGCGGATGCGCTCGCCAAAGGCCACCCAGGCCATGGGAATCACCCAGAACGGCATGGTGTAGACCAGGATGGACGTCTTGCCCGCGCCACCGTGCAGCAGCGCGATCTGGATCAGGGCGGAGAACGCACCGGTCTGCAGCACGCCCAGCACCGCGACGCGTCCCCAGGCCCGGATGCGTACCGGCCGGCGCAGGACCGCCAGGACGGCCAGCAGCAACACGGCGCCGAACAACGTACGCAATGCGGAGAAATCGAAGGGGCCCACATAGGCCAGCACCGATTTCATCACCACCCAGTTGTAGCCCCAGCCCAGGGCCATTCCGGCCAGGGCCAGCAGCGCCAGCCGTTCATTGCGGCGGGCTACCGCCGCCTGCCGCGCCGCTCCTGCGGCAGGCGTGCCCGGGTCTGCGTCGGGCGTCCGGTCGTTCGTATTCAAGATGTTCTCTGTCCTTCCCAATAACCGGGTTCATGATAATGGGTTCTCAGGGCATCGATGAAATAGCGCACCTTGGCCGGCAGGTAGCGCTGCTGCGGATAGACGGCCTGGATGTCGTAGGCCGGCAGGGCGAACTCATCGAGCACCGTCACCAGTTCGCCGCGCTTCAGTTCGCGCTGGATCTCCCAGGTGGAACGCCAGCCGATACCCAGCCCCTGGCGCACCCAGTGATACAGCAGCTCGCCATCGTTGCAGGCCAGGTCGCCGCGCACCCGCACGGCGAAGGGCTTGCCATCGCGCACGAACGTCCAGCCGCGATGCTGCCCGCCCTGCAGGTTGAACGCCAGGCAGTTGTGCCGGATCAGGTCTTCGGGCGTGCGCGGCACGCCATGCGATTCGAAGTAGGCCGGCGTGCCGCAGACCACGCGGCGGTTCGGATACAGGCGCACCGCCACGTAATTGGGGTCGGTGACCTCGCCGATGCGGATCGCCATGTCATAGCCTTCGCGCACCAGGTCCACCACGCTGTCGGTGAAATTGAAGGACAGCGCCAGGTCGGGGTAGCGCTCGCGGAAAGCCACCGCATGCGGCGCCACGTGCAGGCGGCCGAACGAAGCGGGCGCCGACACCACCAGGTGGCCGGAAAGCGACTTGCCCCGGGACATGATGCTGGCATCGGCCGCGTCGAAATCCTGGATCAGCTGCTGGCAGTGTTCCAGGTAGCGTTCGCCCAGGTCCGTCAGCACCAGGCCGCGCGTGGACCGGTGCATCAGCTGCACGCCCAGGCGCTTTTCCAGTGCCGTCAGGCGGCGTCCCATGATGACCGGCGTCACGCCCTCGACCAGGGCGGCGGCGGCGAAGCTGCCCTGCTCGGCAATCAATACAAAACTGCGTACCTCGGTATAGCGGCTCAAGACGCACCCCGCAGATGGAAAAAGCCGAAAACATACGGCAATGAAAGGGAATCCCCGACCTGGCCGACATCCCCGGATTCCGGGAATTCTACTCCAGGCCCACTCGACCACATACAAATAGTATCGACAGAACAGAGGTGGACTGGGATTCCTGCCGCAGATCGATTTCTTTATTCTGGTCTCGTCAACGAACGAACGACCGATCGACCCAGGAGAAATCATGGCCAGAATGAGAGCAGTCGACGCCGCAGCGGCGGTCCTGCAGAAAGAAGGCATCACCACCTTGTTCGGCGTGCCCGGCGCCGCCATCAACCCGCTGTATTCCGCCCTGCGCAAGAACGGCGGCTTCAAGCATGTGCTGGCCCGCCACGTGGAAGGCGCCTCGCACATGGCCGAAGGCTATACCCGCGCCAACCCCGGCAACATCGGCGTCTGCCTGGGCACGTCCGGCCCCGCCGGAACGGACATGATCACCGGCCTGTACTCGGCCTCGGGCGATTCCATCCCCATCCTGTGCATCACCGGCCAGGCGCCGCGTTCGCAGCTCCACAAGGAAAGCTTCCAGGCGGTGGACATCGAGACCATCGCCAAGCCGGTCACCAAGTGGGCCGTGATGGCGCGCGAACCGGAACTGGTGCCGCGCATCCTGCAGCAGGCCTTCCACATCATGCGCTCCGGCCGTCCCGGCCCGGTGCTGGTGGACCTGCCCTTCGACGTGCAGATGGCCGAGATCGAATTCGACATCGACACCTACGAACCGCTGCAGGTCTACAAGCCCGCCGCCACGCCGGCCCAGGCCGCCAAGGCCGTGGCCATGCTCAACGCCTCCGAGCGCCCGCTGCTGGTTGCCGGCGGCGGCATCTTCAGCGCCGACGCGGCCGGCCTGCTGCAGGAATTCGCCGAACTGACAGGCGTGCCCGTCGTTCCCACCCTGATGGGCTGGGGCGTGATCCCCGACGACCACCCGCTGATGGCCGGCATGGCCGGCCTGCAGACCGCGCACCGCTACGGCAACGCCAACCTGCTGGCCTCGGACTTCGTCATGGGCATCGGCAACCGCTGGGCCAACCGCCACACCGGCTCGATCCCGGTCTACACGAAGGACCGCACCTTCGTGCACATCGACATCGACCCCACCCAGATCGGCAAGGTCTTCGGTCCGGACTACGGCATCGCATCGGACGCCGGTGCGGCCCTGCGCCTGATGATCGAGGAAGCCCGGCGCCTCAAGGCCGCCGGACAGCTGCGCGACCGCAGCGCCTGGGCCGCGGAATGCCGCGCACGCAGGGGCGAGAAGTCCATGCAGCGCAAGACCCACTTCGACCAGTCGCCGCTCAAGCCGCAGCGCGTGTACGAGGAAATGAACAAGGCCTTCGGCCGCGACGTGCGCTATGTCACCACCATCGGCCTGTCGCAGATCGCCGCCGCGCAACTGCTGCACGTCTATGGCCCGCGCCACTGGATCAACGCCGGCCAGGCCGGCCCCCTGGGCTGGACGGTGCCCGCCACGCTGGGCGTGGTGGCCGCGAACACCGGCGACGAAATCGTCGCCCTGTCCGGCGACTACGACTTCCAGTTCATGATCGAGGAACTGGCCGTGGGCGCGCAATTCAACCTGCCCTACATCCACATTGTGGTCAATAATGCCTACCTGGGGCTGATCCGCCAATCGCAACGCGGCTTCGACATGGACTACTGCGTGCAGCTGTCCTTCGACAACATCAATGCGCCGGAAACCGACGGCTACGGCGTGGACCACGTCAAGGTCGCCGAAGGCCTGGGCTGCAAGGCCATCCGCGTGAAGACGGTCGAAGAGATCCAGCCCGCCATCGCCCAGGCCCGCGCCTGGATCAAGGAATTCCGCGTGCCCGTCGTGGTCGAGTTCATCCTGGAGCGCATCACCAACATCTCCATGGGCAACGACATCGACGCGATCAACGAATTCGAAGAACTGGCCGAGCGCGGCGAGGACGCCCCGACCGCCATCACCTTGCTGGACTGAGGAGTCAAGACATGCCCAAATTCGCCGCAAACCTGTCGATGCTGTTCACCGAGATCGACTTCCTGGACCGCTTCCAGGCCGCCGCGAAAGCCGGCTTCAAGGGAGTCGAATACCTGTTTCCCTACGCCTACGACAAGCAGGCGCTGGCCGAACGCCTGAAGGAAAACGGCCTGGTCCAGGTGCTGCACAACCTGCCCGCCGGCGACTGGGACGCCGGCGAGCGCGGCATCGCATGCCACCCCGGGCGCGTCGAGGAATTCCGGCAGGGTGTCGCCCGCGCCATCGAATACGCGCAGGCCCTGGGCTGCCCGCAGCTCAACTGCCTGGCCGGCAAGATGCCCGCGGACGCAGACCAGGCCACGGCCCACCGGACCTTCGTCGAAAACCTGCGCCACGCGGCCGCCGAGCTGAAGAAGGCCGGCATCCGCCTGGTGATCGAACCCATCAACACCTTCGACATCCCGGGCTTCTTCCTGTCGCGCACCGACCAGGCGCTGGCCATCATCGACGAAGTAGGCTCCGACAACCTGCGCGTGCAGTACGACATCTACCACGCCCAGCGCATGGAAGGCGAGCTGGGCAACACGCTCGCCAGGCACCTGGGCTCCATCGGGCACATCCAGCTGGCCGACAACCCCGGGCGCAACGAACCGGGCACCGGCGAAATCAACTACCGCTGGCTGCTGCGCCACATCGACGCCATCGGCTACGACGGCTGGATCGGCTGCGAATACAAGCCGGCCGGCCGTACCGAGGACGGCCTGGGCTGGATCCAGGCGCTGGCCTGACCCCCATCACGACTCAACTCGAATCCACAAGGAGAACTCACATGGCCAATATCGGTTTCATCGGTCTGGGCATCATGGGCAGCCCCATGGCCGCCAACCTCATCCAGGGCGGCCACACCCTGGCCACCTTCACCCACGGCAAGACTCCGCAGAGCCTGCTGGACGCGGGCGCCAAGGCGCTTGCCAACGCCACCGAAGTCGCCAAGGCCTCCGACATCATCATCGTCATGGTGCCCGACACGCCCGATGTCGAAGCCGTGCTGTTCGGCGAGAACGGGGTGGCCGCAGGCCTGAGCAAAGGCAAGACCGTCATCGACATGAGCTCGATCTCGCCCGTCGCCACCAAGGAATTCGCCAAGAAGATCAATGCGCTGGGCTGCGAATACCTGGACGCCCCGGTGTCCGGCGGCGAAGTCGGCGCCAAGGCGGCCAGCCTGACCATCATGGTCGGCGGCAGCCAGGCAGCCTTCGACCGCTGCAAGCCGATCTTCGAGCTGATGGGCAAGAACATCACCCTGGTGGGCGGCAACGGAGACGGCCAGACCACCAAGGTCGCCAACCAGATCATCGTCGCCCTGACCATCGAGGCCGTGGGCGAAGCCCTGGTCCTGGCCTCCAAGGCCGGCGCCGATCCGGCCAAGGTCCGCCAGGCGCTGATGGGCGGCTTTGCCAGCTCGCGCATCCTGGAAGTGCATGGCGAGCGCATGGTCAAGCGCACCTTCGATCCGGGCTTCCGCATCAACCTGCACCAGAAGGACCTGAACCTGGCCCTGACCACCGCCCGCCAGCTGGGCCTGGCCCTGCCCAGCACGGCCGTGGCCCAGGAACTGTTCAACACCTGCGTGGCCCACGGCGGCGCCGGCTGGGACCATTCCGGCATGGTGCGCGCCCTGGAGATCCTGGCGAACCACGAGATCGGACAGTAAGCGGTATCCTGCATTCTGTCCGGCGGGCGCGCTCCCTTGGGCACGCGCCCGCCGGACAGGCCGCAAACCGCGGCGGCTCCCGGCCGCCCCTCACCCTCGGGATGGACGCACCATGAACCTCTCGCCCCGCGAGCTCCTCACCCGCATGTTCCAGGCAGCCGTGCGCGCCGCCCAGCCCGAACACTGCATCCCCGCCTTCCTGCCGCAACGTTCCAAGGGACGCACGATCGTCATCGGCGCCGGCAAGGCCTCGGCCGCCATGGCGCAGGCCTTCGAGCGGCACTGGGCCGGCCCCATCGAAGGCCTGGTCGTCACCCGCTACGGATACGCCGTGCCCTGCGAACGCATCGAGATCGTCGAAGCCGCCCATCCCGTGCCCGACGAAGCCGGCGAACGCGCCGCCCGGCGGCTGTTCGAACTGGTGTCGGGCCTCACGCCCGACGATCTGGTGATCTGCCTGATCTCGGGCGGGGGATCCTCGCTGCTGCCCGTGCCCGGCACCGGGGTGACGCTCGCCGACAAGCAGGCGATCAACCGCGCCCTGCTGAAATCCGGCGCGACGATCTCCGAGATGAACTGCGTGCGCCGCCACCTGTCGGGCATCAAGGGCGGCCGCCTCGCGGCGGCCTGCGCCCCCGCACGCGTGGTCAACCTGCTGATCTCCGACGTCCCCGGCGACCAGCCGTGCGACATCGCTTCCGGGCCGACCGTGGCCGACCCGAGCACCTGCGCCGACGCGCTGGACATCGTGAGCCGCTACGGCATCGACCTGCCGGCAGGGGCGCGCCGGCTGCTGGAATCCGGCGAAGGCGAGACCCTGAAACCCGGCGACGCCCGGCTGGCGTGCGTCGAGACCCACCTGATCGCAACGCCCCAGATGGCCCTGGAAGCCGCGGCCTCGGTGGCCCGCGAAGCAGGCGTCGCACCGCTGCTGCTGGGCGACCGCATCGAGGGCGAGGCCCGCGACGTCGGCAAGGTCCTGGGCGGCATCGCCCTGCAGGTGCGGGCCCATGGCCAGCCGATCCCCGCCCCCTGCGTGCTGCTGTCCGGCGGCGAGACCACCGTCACCGTGCGCGGCCAGGGCCGCGGCGGGCGCAACGTGGAATGCCTGCTGTCCATGGCCATCGCCCTGAACGGCGCCCGGGACATCCACGCCCTGGCGGGCGACACCGACGGGGTGGACGGCCAGGAAGAGATCGCCGGCGCCCTGATCGGCCCCGACACCCTGGCGCGCGCCTGGGCGGCCGGCATGCCGCCGCGCGCCCACCTCGACGACAACGACGGCCACGGCTTCTTCGAACGGCTGGGCGATTCCCTGGTCACCGGGCCCACACTGACCAACGTCAACGATTTCCGCGCCATCCTGGTTCTCTGAACCCCATGGCGTCCTCCAGGAGACACAGCATGAAGACCATCAGAGTCCTGACACTCGAAGACGCGCGCCGCATGGCGGGCGCAGCCGAGGCCGAAGCCCGCCGCAACGGCTGGAACGTCAGCATCGCCATCTGCGACGCCGGCGGCCACAGCGTGTGGCTGCAGCGCATGGACGGCGCCCCGCTCATGAGCGCCCGGATCGCGCCGGAAAAGGCCCGGACCTGCATCCTCAGCGGCAAGCCCAGCAAGGTCTACGAAGACATGGTCAACCAGGGCCGCATCGCCGCCCTTTCCATGCCGGTCGTGCCCCTGGAAGGCGGCGAGCCCATCTATTTCGACGGCAGCCTGATCGGCGCGGTCGGCGTTTCCGGCGTGCAGGCCGGGCAGGACGCCCAGGTGGCCCGCGCCGGCGTCGCCGCCCTGGACGGCGACGATGGCACCCCCGCGGGAGCCCGGGCATGAAGGCCGATCGCCGCGCCCGCATCCTGGCCACCCTGGGGCCGGCCAGCTCATCGCTCGAACAGATCCGCGCCCTGGCCCAGGCAGGGGCCAATGTGTTCCGCCTGAACTTCAGCCACGGCTCGCACGAGGATCACGCCGAACGCCACCGCCTCATCCGCCAGGTCGAGCAGGAACTGGGCCGCCCCATCGGCATCCTGATGGACCTGCAGGGGCCGAAGCTGCGCGTGGGCCGGATCGCCGGGGGCAAGACCACCCTGACGGCGGGCCAGGCCTTTCGCCTGGACCTGGACCCGGCCGAAGGCGACGCCGCACGCGCCAACCTGCCGCATCCCGAAATCTTCGCCGCCCTGGAAGACGGCACCGACCTGCTGCTGGACGACGGCAAGCTGCGCCTGCGCGTGGACCGCCACGGCCCCGACTTCGCCGAGACCACGGTGCTGGTGGGCGGCCCGCTGTCAGACCGCAAGGGTGTCAACGTGCCCGGCGTCATCCTGCCGATTTCCCCCCTCACGCCCAAGGACCGGGCCGACCTGGAGTTCGGCCTGTCGCTGGGTGTCGACTGGGTCGCCCTGTCCTTCGTGCAGCGCCCGGAGGATATCGTCGAGGCGCGCGGCCTGATCGGCGGCCGGGCCTGGATCATGGCCAAGCTCGAGAAGCCCGCCGCCATCGAGCACCTGGACGCCATCGTCGGCCAGGCCGACGGCATCATGGTGGCGCGCGGCGACCTGGGCGTCGAGCTGCCCCCGCAGCGCGTACCGGTGCTGCAGCAGCGCATCGTGCGCCGGGCCCGCGCCGCCGGCAAGCCGGTGGTCGTCGCCACGCAGATGCTGGAATCCATGATCTCCGCGCCTGTGCCCACCCGCGCCGAGGCCTCGGACGTGGCCACCGCCGTCTACAGCGGCGCCGACGCCGTCATGCTGTCGGCCGAATCGGCCTCGGGGCAGTACCCGGTCGAGGCGGTCACCATCATGGAGCACATCATCCGCGAGGTCGAGGCCGACCCGTCCTGGCGTGCCAACCTGGACGCCACCCACAGCCCGGCCGAGGCCAACATCCCCGACGCCATCTGCTGCGCCCTGCGCCGCGTCGCGGGCCTGCTGGAACCGGCCGCGACCGTGGCCTACACGGCCTCGGGATTCAGTGCCCTGCGCGCCAGCCGCGAACGCCCCGCCACGCCGATCCTGGCCCTGACCCCGCAGCCGGAAACGGCCCGCCGCCTGGCCCTGGCCTGGGGCGTGCGCCCGGTACTCTTTCCCGAGCAGTTGCGGGAATCGACCGAAATGATCGACCGGGCCGCCGCAGCCGCCCGGCAGGCCGGCCTGGCCGAGACCGGCGACACGCTGATCGTGATCGCCGGCCTGCCTTTCGGACGCAGCGGCAGCACCAACCTGCTGCACATCGCCCAGGTCTCCTGACGCGCCCCCGCAGCGGGCCGCCTGGCCAGCCTGGCGGTTCCCTAATAAGCACTATCCGGACCGGCATATAGCCCGCCCGCCTCCCCGGAGGCGGGCGTTTTCTTTTGTGCGACAGGTACTTGCACGCGCATCGGAACCCTGGTCCGGGGCGCAGGCGCCCTTTAACTCTTATAGAAGACTGCCTATAATCCAGAATTGACTCCCAGATTATCCAAGGACCATCATGACCGATCGCATTTCCAGCCATGGACTCCAGATCGCCGCCTCGCTGCATCGCTTCCTGGAACAAGAAGCCCTGCCAGGCACGGGCGTACAGCCGGCCGCCTTCTGGGAAGGCCTCGCGGCGATCATTCATGACCTGGCCCCCAGGAACCGCGCCCTGCTGGCCGAGCGCGACCGTCTCCAGGCAGCCCTGGACGACTGGTACGCCAGGCACCCCGGCCCCATCGCCGACCCCGCCGCCTACCGCGCCTTCCTGAAGGACATCGGCTACCTGAAGGACGCCCCCGCGCAGGTCGCCGTCACCACCGCGAACGTCGACAGCGAAATCACCGTCCAGGCCGGCCCGCAGCTGGTCGTGCCGGTCATGAACGCCCGCTATGCCCTGAACGCCGCCAACGCCCGCTGGGGCAGCCTGTACGACGCCCTGTACGGCACCGACGCCATTCCCGAGACCGACGGCGCCACGCGCGGCGGCGCCTACAACCCGGTGCGCGGCGCGCGCGTCATCGCCTTCGCCCGCCGGTTCCTGGACGACAGCTTCCCGCTGGCCCAGGGTTCCCACAATGACGCCACGGCCTACGCCGTCGTCGAAGGCAGCCTGCGCGTCACGCTGAAGGACGGCACGGCCACCGGCCTGGCCGACGACAGCGCCTTCCTGGGCCACCGCGGCGATGCCGCCGCCCCGCAGGCCCTGATCCTGCGCCATCATGGCCTGCACGTCGAAATCCAGTTCGACGCCAGCCACCCCATCGGCAAGACCGATCCGGCCCACATCAAGGACGTGGTCGTCGAAGCGGCCCTGACCACCATCATGGACTGCGAGGACTCCGTCGCCGCCGTGGACGCGGACGACAAGGTCCTGGCCTACCGCAACTGGCTGGGCCTGATGAAGGGCGACCTGACCGAAGACCTGGTCAAGGGCGGCAGGACCATCACCCGCCGCCTGAACCCGGACCGCGAATACACGGGCCGCGACGGCGCCCCGGCCCGCCTGCATGGCCGCTCGCTGATGTTCGTGCGCAACGTCGGCCACCTGATGACCAACCCCGCCATCCTCGACCGGGACGGCAACGAAGTGCCCGAAGGCATCCTGGATGCCGTCTGCACGTCGCTGATCGCCATCCACGACCTGCAGGCGCGCCGCAACTCCCGCACCGGCTCGATCTACATCGTCAAGCCGAAGATGCACGGCCCCGACGAGGTCGCCTTCGCCGGCGAGGTCTTCGGCCGCGTCGAGCAGCTCCTCGGCCTGTCGCCCAACACCATCAAGATGGGCATCATGGACGAGGAACGCCGCACCAGCGTCAACCTCAAGGCCTGCATCGCCGCCGCCGCCGAGCGCGTCGTGTTCATCAACACCGGCTTCCTGGACCGGACCGGCGACGAACTGCATACCTCCATGCGCGCCGGCGCCATGGTGCGCAAGGGCGACATGAAGACCCAGGCCTGGATCCAGGCCTACGAGCTGAACAACGTGCAGACCGGCCTGGAATGCGGCCTGCGCGGCCACGCCCAGATCGGCAAGGGCATGTGGGCCATGCCCGACCTGATGGCCGCCATGCTGGAGCAGAAAATCGCCCACGTGAAGGCCGGCGGGAACACCGCCTGGGTGCCTTCGCCGACCGCGGCCACGCTGCACGCCCTGCACTACCACCAGGTCGACGTGGTCGAAGTCCAGAAATCCCTGGAAAACCACCATGAGGACTACACCGACCGCATCCTGACCGTGCCGGTCGCCCGCGACCCCCACTGGACCGCCGAGCAGATCCAGCAGGAGTTGGACAACAACTGCCAGGGCATCCTGGGCTACGTGGTGCGCTGGATCGACCAGGGCGTGGGCTGCTCGAAAGTCCCCGACATCCACGACATCGGCCTGATGGAAGACCGCGCCACGTTGCGGATTTCCAGCCAGCACATCGCCAACTGGCTGCTGCACGGCATCGCCACCCGCGAACAGGTCGAGGAGACACTGCGCCGCATGGCCGCCGTGGTGGACAAGCAGAATGCGGGCGATCCCGCCTACGAGCCGATGGCCGGCCACTTCGACACGTCCTGCGCCTTCAAGGCCGCCAGCGACCTGATCTTCAAGGGGCTGGAACAGCCCAACGGCTACACCGAGCCCCTGCTGCACCGCTGGCGCCAGGTGAAGAAGGCGGAACTCGCCGCCAAGGCCTGATCCCCCGGGACACCCGTCCCGGCATCCCGGAAACCGCCGGACCGGCCACGGTCCCGGCGGTTTTTTTCATCGGCGGTCTGCTCCGCGATGAAAAGCGCTCCAGAGGAACGGCATGCCGCGAACGCGGCAAGGGGGGGTTATTTTTCATTCCGATACGGTGTCCAATGGAATAAACCGCCCGGCCGGACTGTTTACCGCAGGTCAACCACACAAGGAGAACTGCCATGATCCGTCCCGCATCCTTCCGCATCCTCGGGCCGGCGCTGCTTGCCGCCAGCCTTCTGGCGCCCGCGGCCCAGGCGCAAACCCCGGCCACCGCCATGAACGGCATGCTGGTCGGCCCCAACCAGATGACGCTCTACGTCTTCGACAAAGACCCCGAGGGGTCCGGCAAGAGCGTATGCAACGGCGGCTGCGCCGCCAACTGGCCACCGCTGATGGCAGCCGCGGAAGACACCGCCGCCGGCGACTGGAGCGTGATCACCCGCGACGACGGCAGCAAGCAATGGGCCTACAAGGGCCGTCCGCTCTACTACTGGAGCAAGGACGCCAAGCCCGGCGACAAATCGGGCGACGGCCTTCTCAACAACGCCTGGCACGCCGCCAAGCCCTGAGCACGGTCCCGCGTGGACATCGACGCCGTCATCGTCCACATCCCGCGCCTGCGCCGCTATGCGCGGGTTCTGGTGGGCGATGCCGCCCGCGCGGACGACCTGGTGCAGGATACGCTGGAGCGCGCCTGCCAGAAATGGGCACTGTGGCGGCCGCCCGACGCCGCGTCGGCGGACCAGGTGCAGGCGGCCCTGCGCGGCTGGCTGCTCACCCTGATGCACAACCTCTTCGCCAACCAGTGGCAACAGGCGGCGCGGCGGCGCATGGTCGACTGGGACGAGACCCTGGGGCCCGCGCACGACCCCACCTCGGACCTGGGGTTGCGGCTCGACCTGCAGCACGCACTGACGCTGCTGGCGCCGCAGGCGCGCGAAGTGTTGCTGCTGGTGGCGATGGAGCAATACAGCTACGCCGAGACGGCGCGGATGCTCGACATTCCCATCGGCACGGTCATGTCCCGCCTGGCGCGGGCGCGCGAACAGCTGCGGCGCCTGATGGAAGGCGGCGCGCCTTCCCGGGCGACACTGAAGGCCATCAAATGAAGGAACGCAATCGATGTCCATGAACCGCCCCGACGAAACCACGCTGCATGCCTGGGTGGATGGAGAGCTTGCGCCCGGGCGCGCCGCAGAGGTGGCGCAATGGCTGTCGGAACATCCCGGCGAGGCGGCCCGCGCGGCCGCCCTGCAGGCGCAATGCGCCAGCTTGCGCGCCCTGCATGCCCAGGTACTGGACGAACCGGTGCCGCGGCGGCTGCGCCAGGCACTGCGCCGGCCGCCGCTGCAATGGCACTGGCCGCACGCACTGGCAGCCGGCGTGATGCTCAGCCTGGGCCTTGGGCTGGGCTACGGCCTGGGCAGCCGGGCACCGGGCGCCTGGCCGCAGGCCGCCCAGGCGCAGTTGCCCGTCTTCGTGCGCGAGGCCGCCGCCGCCCATGCGGTCTACGTGCCGGAACAGCGCCACCCCGTGGAAGTGGCGGCGCAGCAGCAGGCGCACCTGGTGCAATGGCTGTCCAAACGGCTGGGGGTTCAGCTCAAGGTGCCGGTGCTCGAAGCCCAGGGCTTCCATCTGGTCGGCGGCCGCCTGCTGCCGGGCGAAGCCGGGCAGGCGCGCGCGCAGTTCATGTACCAGGATCCGGCCGGCGAGCGCGTGACGCTGTACGTCTCGGTGCTGTCGCGGGAAGACGGGGCCGCCGCGGCACCGCCGGTGGCCTTCCACTGGACCGGCGACGAGTCGGCCCAAGGCTTCTACTGGATCGACGGGCGCCAGGGCTACGCGGTCAGCGCCGCATTGCCGCGCGAACGGCTGTACGCGCTGGCCGAGGCCATCTACCGCCAGCTGGACTGAACCCGGGGCACGCCGCATCCGGAAGCACCGGCGTCCCCGAGGCAGCGTGCGAGCCCCTGCTGCGGCTCAGGCGTCGCTCCAGACCTCGCGGGCCGTCTCGACCACCAGCCGCAGCTTGGCGCGCTGGTCCTCGACGGCCACATTGTTGCCATGGACCGTGCTCGAAAAGCCGCATTGCGGCGACAGGGCGAGCTGCTCGAGGGGGGCGTACTTCGCCGCCTCGTCGATGCGGCGCTTGAGGTCGTCCTTGGATTCCAGGGCGCCGAACTTGGTCGTGACCAGGCCCAGCACCACGATCTTGCCGCGCGGCAGGAAGCGCAAGGGCCGGAAATCGCCGCTGCGGTCATCGTCGTATTCCATGAAATACGCATCCAGATGCATTTCCGACAGCAGCGCCTCGGCCACGGGCTCGTAGTTGCCCTCGGCCGCGTAGGTGCTCTTGAAATTGCCGCGGCACAGGTGCATGGCCAGCACCATGCCCTCGGGCTTGCGCGCCACCACCCGATTGATGAACCGGGCGTAGCGGTGCGGCAGTTCGTTGGGGTCGTCGCCGCGCGCCCGCGCAGCCTCGCGCATGCGGCCGTCGCACAGATAGGCCAGGTTGGTGTCGTCCATCTGCACATAGCGGCACCCGGCGTCGTGCAGGCTGCGCAGTTCCTGGCCATAGGCCTCGGCCACGTCCTCGTAGAAATCGGGGTCGAGTTCCGGATAGGCCACGGCGTCGATGCCGGCGCGCCCGCCCCGGAAATGCAGCATGGTGGGCGAGGGGATGGTGACCTTGGGCGTATGGCCCGCCGAAACCTGGCTCGCCAGGTATTCGAAATCGGCGCGCTGGATGTCGCGCGCATGGCGCACCTTGCCCGTCACGCGGATCGACGGCGGCGCCAGATGCTCCTTGCCGTCCGGCCCGGTCACCACCTTGGGATCGTCGGTCGACACGCCATCGAGCTGCCGCAGGAAATCAAGGTGGAAATACGTGCGGCGGAACTCGCCGTCCGTCACGGACTTCAGGCCGATGTCTTCCTGGAACCGCACGATCTCGGCAATGGCGCGGTCTTCGACGGCGCGCAGGGCGGCGGCATCGATCTCGCCCCGGGCGTGGCGGTCGCGCGCCTCGAGCAGATAGACGGGCCGCAGGAAGCTGCCGACATGGTCGGCGCGAAACGGCGGAACATTGCGTACGGGCATCGCAGTCTCCTCGGGAAATTATTCAGCGCACTGAAGAATCGATCATTTCCGCACGTCGGTGATCAGATCGTCGAGCCAGGCCAGCATGGTGTCGATCTCGTCGGCGGTCACGTTCAGCGCCGGCATGAAGCGCAGCAGGTTGCCGCGCGGCGCATTCAGCAGCAGGCCTTCCGGCGCACGGTCGCGCGCGTCCTGGACCAGCGCCGGGCCGTCGTCGCGGTCCATCACCAGTGCGCGCAGCAGACCCTGGCCGCGTTCGCCCTGCATGCCCCATTTGGCCGACAGCTTTTCCAGGCCGGCCGACAGCTGGCGGCCCCGGGCGTTGACTTCGTCCAGGAAACCCGGCGCGGCCAGCGTGTCGAAGATCGCCACGCCCACCGCCGTCATCAGGGGATTGCCGTTGTAGGTGCCGCCCTGGTCACCATGCTCGAAGCAGCAGACGGCCTCGCGCGCGCACAGGGCCGACAGCGGCACGCCGCCGCCGATGCCCTTGCCCAGCGTCATGATGTCGGGCTCGATGCCGGCGTGCTGGTAGGCGTACATGCGCCCCGTGCGGCCCATGCCGCTCTGGACCTCGTCCACGATCAGCAGCAGGCCGCGTTCGCGGGTCAGCTCGCGCAGGCCCTGCAGGAACTCGCGCGTCGCCGGGATCACGCCCGCCTCGCCCTGGACCGGTTCCAGCATCACGGCAACCGTCTGGTCGTCGATCAGGGCACGCACCGAATCCAGGTCGTTCAGCTCGGCCTTGGGGAAGCCATCTACCTGCGGCGCGAACTTGCGATCCCAGCCGGCCTTGCCGGAGGCCGACATGGTGGCCAGGGTGCGGCCGTGGAAGCTGTGATCGAAAGTGATGATCTTGTAGGCGCCCTTGCGGTGCAGCTGCCCCCATTTGCGGGCGAGCTTGATCGCACCTTCGTTGGCCTCGGCGCCGCTGTTGGCGAAGAACACGCGGTCGAAGCACGAGGACTCGACGATGCGGCGGGCCAGTTCGATGGCCGGCTGGTTGTAGAAGGCCGGCGAGGGATTGATCAGCAGTTGCGACTGGCGGGCCAGGGCGTCGATCATGGCCGGATGGTTGTGCCCCAGGCAGTTCACGGCCCAGCCCTGGATGAAGTCCAGGTAGCGCTTGCCGGCGTGATCTTCCAGCCAGGAACCCTGGCCTCGGACGAACACCAGCTCCGGACGCGAGGTGATTTCCATCAGGGCGTTCAGCCCGGCGCGATCGATCGACATGAGTGCAGATTCCTGAAAAACGAAGTACCGGCGGCACGGCGCCGCGCAAACCGATATTCTAAGACGGACACGGGGCCTCCCGGCCCAACGGGGCACGACGTATCCAAAAAAGCCACAAGGTGCCGCGCCCCGGGGGGTTAGCCCCCGGCAAGACGCCGCCCGGCCTGGAGCAGCCGGGCGCCGAACAGGTTCACCGCCAGCCCGATCAGCACCACCAGTCCTCCCAGCCACTGCCACACGCCCAGCCGCTCACCCAGGAACCAGTCGGCGCACAGCAGCCCCACCACCGGGATCAGCAGGCTGAGCGGCGCGATCCGGGCCACCGGATGGCGGGCCAGCAGGCGCCCCCACAGCACGTATCCGATCAGCGTCGCCACCCCCGACAGGTAGGCCACCGCCCCCACCGCGCGCCAGCTGATGTGGACCAGGCTGTCCACGATCCGGTCCGGCCCCTCGAAAATGGCCGACAGAACCAGGAACGGGATGGGCGGCAGCAGGGCGCCCCACACCACCATCGACAGCATGCGCACCGGCCCCGCGCACTTCAGCACCACATTGCCCGAGGCCCAGCTGAAGGCAGCCGCCAGGGTCAGCAGGAAGCCGGCCAGCGGCACCGTCGTCTCGGCACCGGCGCCCAGGTCCAGCAGCGCCAGGCCGGCGGCGGCCAGCCCGATGCCCACGACATGGTGCGCCCGGATGGCCTCGTGCAGCACCAGCGCGGCAATCGCCACCGTGAAGAAGGCCTGCGCCTGCAGCACCAGGGATGCCAGGCCCGCCGGCATGCCCAGGTAGATCGCCAGGAACAGGAAAACGAACTGGCCCAGGCAGATGGTGGCTCCGTAGCCGGCGATATAGCGCCAGGGCACGGCCGGCCGGGGCACGAAGAACACGGCAGGAAAGGCCACGAGCAGGAATCGCAGGGCGCCCAGCAGCATGGGCGGGATCTCGTCCACGCCGACCTTGATGACGACGAAATTGGCGCCCCACACCACGATGACGACCAGGGCGGCCAGGATATCTTTCAGGGGCATGGAATCTCTCGCTTCATGGCGTGCGCGCGAGAACGCGCGAATCCTGCATGATACGGCATTTCACGCCTTAGAATGCTGGTTCCGTTTCCATTTTCCGGCAGACTTTCATGCGCCTGGCCATCCACAGCCTGTACAGCTACCCGGTCAAATCCTGCGCCGGCATCGCCCACGAACGCATCCGCGTCACCGAATCCGGCCTGGAATTCGACCGCAACTGGGTCATCGTGGATGCCCAGGGCACATTCATGACCCAGCGCCAGTACCCCCGCATGGTGCTGATCCGCCCCGAGCCCATCGCCGACGGCCTTTGGCTGCGAGCACTCGGCCAATCCGATTGCTTCGTGCCGCCGCCATCCCCGCAGGCCGAGGCCGTGCCGGTCACCATCTGGGGCACCCCAACGCTGGGCGCGGACCAGGGCGACGACGCCGCCGCATGGCTGAGCGCATTCATCGGCGTTCCCTGCCGGCTGCTGCATCTGCATCCCCAGGCGAACCGCCTGGCCAGCCTGCGCCACGTCACGCACTGGATCCAGACCCACCCCGACTGGCCGCAGACGTTCCTGCCGGCGGACCGGCACGCCTTCGCCTTCGCCGACGGCTTTCCCTTTCTCGTGACGAACCTGCACTCGCTGGAAGAACTGAACGGCCAGCTGGGCGCCCAGGGCATCACGCCGGTGGACATGATCCGCTTCCGCCCCAACATCGTGCTCCAGGGCCTGGAACCCTACGACGAAGACCACATGGCCGGATTCCGCACGGGCGACGCGGGGTTCGCATTCGTCAAGGCCTGCGCCCGCTGCCCCATCCCCAACGTGGACCCGCAAACGGGCGGCACCGCGGCGGAGCCGGGCCGCACCCTGGCACGGCACCGGCAGTTCGAACAAGGCGTGCTGTTCGGCATGAATGCCATCGCCGCCCTGCCGGAAGGCGAATTCTGGCTCCAGGCGGGCGACGCCATCGAACCCGAATACGATTTCTGATCCCTGCTGCGCCGCCTGCCGGCGCACGGCAGCCGGTTCCCACGCGCTTGCCGGTCAGTACAGGTCCAGTTGCACCGGATGAGCCCGCGCGCCCGCGCCGGCGGGTTCCAACTTGCTGACCCGCACGCCCAGCAGCCGCAGGCGCCGCTCCAGCGGCACCCGCTTCAGGCACTGCCCGGCAGCCCGGTGGATGGCACGGGCATCCCCGACCGCCTCGTTCAGCGTCAGGTCGCGGGTCACCACCCGGAAATCGTCGAACCGCAGCTTGATCCCCACGGTCGCGCCGCGCACGCCCTTGCGCGCCAGGTCCTGCGCCAGGCGTTCGCACAAATCCAGGAAGATCTGCGACAGCAGCGCCCGGTCGTGACGCACGTGCAGGTCCCGCTCGAACGTCGTCTCCCGGCTCAGGGATTTGGGCTCGGACTGCGTCACCACGGGCCGGTCGTCGATGCCGTGCGAAACGTCGAGCAGCCACTGCGCCGTGCCGAGCCCGAAATGGCGCTGCAGCAGTTCCGGCGCCGCCCGGGCCAGCTGGCCCACGGTTTCGATGCCCAGGTCCTGCAGCTTGCGCGTGGCCTTGGGGCCGATGCCGTTGACCTTCGACACCGGCAGGGGCCAGATGCGCCGTTCCAGGTCGCCCGGCCCGATCAATGTGATGCCGTCGGGCTTGTCCAGGTCCGAGGCGATCTTCGACAGCAGCTTGTTCGGCGAAATGCCGATCGAGCAGCTCAGCCCCGTGGCTTCGCGCACCGCCTGCTTCAGGGCGCGGGCCAGCTCGCTGGATTCCTGCGGCAGATCGGTCAGGTCGATATAGATCTCGTCGATGCCCCGGTCTTCGATCCGGGGAGCGATTGCCGCCACGGCCGACTTGAACAGCCGGGAATAGTGACGGTAGGCCGGGAAATCCACCGGCAGCAGCACGGCATCGGGCGCCAGGCGCGCGGCCTTCATCATCCCCATCGCCGAATGCACACCCAGTGCGCGTGCCTCGTAGGTGGCCGTCGTGATCACCCCGCGGCCGACATAATCCCGCAGCCGGGTGTATTCACCCCCTGCAGGCTTCGGGCCGCCCCCGCCGATCACCACCGGCAGGCCGCGCAGACCCGGATGACGCAACAACTCCACGGACGCGTAGAACGCGTCCATGTCCAGATGCGCAATACGGCGGGCAGGGGGTGCGGCAGGCATGGCACGAAAAAGCAGCGACCCTGCTATACTAGCCGCCCTAGAAGATGTATTTCAAATGAATCTATAACCCTGCCCTTATCAAGGGCATCCCCCGCTTGCGAGGACACCCATGGAAGCAGCATCCCTGAAGCGCTCAGCCCAGAAAACCGCCACCCTGCGCCTGGTCGGCCTGCGCGGCCCCTCTTGTGCCGACGCAGTGGACCGTGCCCTGGCCGCCGTGCCCGGCGTCTCAGAAGTCACGGTTTCCCTGGCCGATGAAAAGGTCACCATCACCTTCGATACCGCCCAGGTCTCGGTCCAGCGCCTGCAGGTCGCCGTCCAGGACGCCGGCTACGAAGCCCTGAAGCCCGTCCACGGCGAAGACGGCAACTGCTGCGGCGGCTGCGGCGGCTGATGCAGCAGCGGCGGCCGCCATGCGACCGCCGCCGTGATCCCGCCGTGGCGGGGCTTATTGCACCGTCAGCTTCACATCCACATTGTTGCGCGTGGCGTTGGAGTAGGGGCACACCACGTGCGCCTTCTGCACCAGGCCTTCCAGCGTGGCACGATCCACGCCCGGAGCAGAGATCTTCAGCTCCACGGCAATGCCGAAACCGGTGGGGATCGGGCCGATGCCCACCGAGCCCGCCACTTCGGTCGAGTCGGGCAGCTTCACGCCGTCCTTGCCGGCGACCAGCTTCAGCGCGCCCAGGAAGCAGGCCGAATACCCCGCGGCGAACAGTTGCTCGGGGTTGGTGCCGTCGCCGCCGGCCCCGCCCAGTTCCTTGGGCGTGGACAGCTTGATGGCCAGGCGGCCGTCGGACGACTTGGCACTGCCTTCGCGGCCGCCGGTGGCCGTGGCGTGGGCCGTGTAGAGAACGTTTTCGACTGTCATGCTTGGACTCCTTGTGGTGCGGTTCCAGGGACACTGCCGGCACCACGATCGGCGGCGTCCCGTGAACGGGCCTGACGAAACCTGATCCGAATGGACAGGCCCTAGTCCGGCGCCGTGCGGTTTTCCATGGGTGAGGACGCGGCCAGCAGATGCGCCCGCAGTTCTTCCAGTTCGGCCTTCAGCACCCGCGCGTGGCCGGGCGTACAGCCCGTGGCGCACAGCACGCCATCCTGGACGCCGGCGGCGCGCCCCCGCAGGTCGCTTCCAGTCTGCGTCAGCGTCACTCGTACCTGGCGCTGGTCGTTGGCCGCGCGATCGCGGCGCAGCAGCCCCATGGACTGCAGGCGCTTGAGCAACGGCGTCAGCGTGGCCGAATCCAGGTACAGGCGCTCGCCCAATGCCGTGACCGTCATGCCGTCCGCTTCCCACAGCACCAGCATCACCAGGTATTGCGGATAGGTCAGGCCCAGGTCCGACAAGAGCTTCCGGTAGATCTTGCCCATCGCCAGCTGCGCCGAATACAGCGCGAAGCACAGCTGCGCATCCAGCCTCGGGCTGGCGGGTGAGGCGGCGGCAGCGGATCGATTGGAACGGTTCATGCATCCATTTTATATAGCACGCTATTTAATCGCAAGCGATATTTTTGACATGTTCTCGCGCATGAATCCGCAGGCACGCCAGCCGGGCCGGAACCCGGCTACCGTCCGTCTCGCGTCAGGCCGCCTGGAAAACGGGATAGTCCGTGTAGCCTTTTTCCCCACCACCGTAGAAAGTGGCGGGATCCGGTTCGTTCAGGGCCAGATCTTCCCGGATGCGCACCGGCAGATCGGGATTGGACAGCGCCATCCGGCCCACCGACACCATGTCTGCCAGGCCCGCATCCAGATCGGAAGCCAGGGACTGCCGGTCGCGCCCCGGCCGGTTGACGATCAGCACGCTCGGCCACAAGCGGCGAATCTGCTGCAGCAAGGCCTCGTCCCGTCCCTGGACCACATGCAGATAGGCCAACCCCAGCGGCGCCAGCTGCGTCACCAGGTGACGATACAGATCCGCGCTCTCCGGACCTTCATCGATACCGCCCAGGACACTGCCGGGCGACAGGCGCAGCCCCGTGCGGGCGGCACCGATCCGGTCCACCACCGCCGCTGCCACCTCGAGGGCGAACCGTACACGATTCTCGATGGAGCCGCCGTAGGCATCCGTGCGCACATTGGCATTGGGAGCCAGAAACTGCTGGACCAGGTAGCCATTGGCACCATGGATTTCGACCCCGTCCGCTCCAGCCTCCACCGCCCGTTCAGCGGCAACGGCGAAATCTTCGATCGCCCGCCTGATATCGGCCGGCGTCATGGCGCGCGGCACCGGCACATCCCTCATGCCCGAGACCGTGGGTATCTGGACATTCGCCGCAATCGCCGAAGGCGCCAGGGCCTGACGATGATGAGGCGTATTGTCCGGATGAGACATTCGGCCGGCATGCATCAGCTGGATGAACAGGCGTCCACCCGCCGCATGCACCGCCTCCGTCACCAGGCGCCATCCGGCCACATGCGCGGCCTCGTGCAGGCCCGGGGTATTTGCATAGCCCTGGCCATCGGCAGAGGGCTGCGTGCCTTCCGTGATCAGCAAGCCCATCGAGGCCCGCTGCGCATAGTACGCAGGCGCCAATTCGCCCGGCGTGCCATCGTGCCGCGCACGGCTGCGCGTCATCGGCGCCTGGACCAGTCGGTTGCTCAACACCCGATGGCCCAGTCGGATCGGATCCCATAAAGTCGTCATTTCAGAAACTCTCCACGTAAACAATCATCGAACGACGGGACGCATCCCGGGTCTACGGCACCACTATAGATTGTTCCAAATGCGGGAAAGAAGACATAAAATCCATACATATCGTCCCATATATGGAACACTCATGGATCTCACGGCCCTGCAGGCATTCGATCTGGTCGCCACGCATGGCGGCTACGGCAAGGCCAGCCGCGCCAGCGGCTACGCCAAAGCCACGCTGTCGCGCCAGATCATGGAACTGGAACACCGAAAGGGGGTGCGACTCATCGAACGCGGCGCACGCACGCTCCGGCTCACCGAAGAAGGTGCCGCCCTGCATGCGCGCACGCATGGATTGCTCGGCGATCTGGCCGATGCCGTCGAATCCATCCACAGCGGCGGCCAGCAGCCTCGCGGCACATTACGAGTCAGCGCGCCCGTCCTGTTCTCCCATACGCTGCTCGTCCCGCTGGCCGCCGAATTCACCCGCCGATACCCTGGCATCACGCTCGACATCCGCGCGGAGGATCGGCGCGTCGACCTGGTCGAAGACGGCTTCGACATCGCCATCCGGGTCAATCCACCCGCCGATTCGCTGCTCGTGGGGCGATGCTTCGCGCGCGACCGCATGCTGCTGGCCGCGCCGGCGGGCCTGCGGCTGCCGCGTCGCACCGCCACCCCGCCCGAAATCCCTGCCGTCGTACTGGCCAACGCCGCCGTACAAAACACCTGGACCTTCCTGCACGGCAAGACCACCCGCACCGTCACGCCCACGCCGCGCATCGTTCTATCGTCCTTGCTCATGGTCCGCGACGCCGTGCGCGCCGGCACGGGCGCAGCGCTGCTTCCCCAATCCATGACGCGGCCCGGCCCTGCAACCGAAGGCTTGAGAATCTGGGGCATCGTACCGGACCGCCCGGTCGAGCTCTGGGCGCTGCACAGCTCCCGGCGGCTGGCCAGCCCCCGCGTCACCGCCTTCATCGACTTTCTCTGCGAGCAGTTCCCAGACCGTTGGCTGTAGGGCCCGCCGTCCCCGGGCAAGCGGCGATACACTGCCACCCACACATTCGATAGGAAGACACCATGACGGATCGCGTCGACTGCGTCGTCATCGGCGCCGGCGTCGTCGGCCTGGCCGTGGCGCGCGCCTGCGCCCTGGCCGGGCTGGAAACCCTGGCGCTGGAAGCCGAAGCCGCCATCGGCACCGCCACCAGCGCGCGCAACAGCGAAGTCATCCACGCCGGTCTCTACTACCCGCGCGGCTCGCTCAAGGCCCGGCTGTGCGTCCAGGGCCGCCAGGCCCTGTACGACTACTGCGCATCCCACGGCGTATCCCACGCGCGCTGTGGCAAGTTCATCGTCGCCACCCGGGAAGAACAGATCGGCGCCCTGGACCGCATCGGCGCGGCGGCGGCCGCCAACGGCGTGCACGACCTGCGCCGGCTGGACGCCGCCCGGGCACGGGCGCGCGAGCCGGCGCTGCAATGCGTGGCCGCACTGGAATCGCCCTCCACCGGCATCATCGACAGCCATGGCCTGATGCTCGCCCTGCAGGGCGACCTGGAATCCGCCGGCGGCCTGCTGGCCCTGCGCGCCCCCGTTCTTTCGGGCAAGGTCCTGCCCGAAGGCATCCTGCTGCGCACCGGCGGCGACGAGCCCATGGAGCTCATCGCCCGCCGCGTCGTCAATTGCGCCGGCCTGCATGCCCAGACCGTGGCCGCCGCCATCGACGGCCTGCCGCCCGGCAGCATCCCGGCCGGCCGCTACGCCAAAGGCAACTACTACGCCCTATCGGGCAAGGCGCCGTTTTCCCGCCTGATCTACCCCGTGCCCGAACCCGGCGGCCTGGGCGTGCACCTGACCCTGGACCTGGGCGGCCAGGCCCGCTTCGGTCCCGACGTCGAATGGGTCGATGCCATCGACTACACCGTCGATCCCGCCCGCGCCGATGGCTTCTACGCCGCCATCCGCCGCTACTGGCCCGACTTGCGCGACGGCGCCCTGCACCCCGACTATGCCGGCATCCGCCCCAAGCTGGCCGTGCCCGCCGGCCAGGACGCCGACTTCCTCATCCAGGATGCGCGGGCGCACGGCGTGCCCGGCCTGGTCAACCTGTACGGCATCGAATCCCCGGGCCTGACCGCCTGCCTGGCCATTGCCGGCGAAGTGATCCAACGGCTGGAAAATCCCTGACCCGCCTGCCGCGACCCGCCCGGAAGCCGCCCGGGCGGGCACCGGCCGGCGCGGTGCATAATCATGGCATCGTTCAACCGTCGACCACAGGAATCCGACATGATCCGCGAAATGGCCCACATCACCGTGAAACCCGGCACCCAGGCCGACTTCGAGGCCGGCGTCCGCCAGGCACTGCCGATCTTTCACCGCGCCCGGGGCTGCAAGCGCGTGGAACTGCACCACATCATCGAAAACCCCCAGCAATACGTGCTGATGGTGTACTGGGAAACCCTGGAAGACCACATGGTGCACTTCCGCCA